>Ga0209913_1000566_pt1 | contig 29678 bp, 31 predicted proteins | sample PersoiDNA2013203_FD_185805 | JGI IMG/M metagenome (GOLD analysis project Ga0209913, IMG submission 185805) | Permafrost soil microbial communities from the Arctic, to analyse light accelerated degradation of dissolved organic matter (DOM) -... | ecosystem: Environmental > Terrestrial > Soil >... | reverse complement strand
GCCAGCGTGACGGCTTGCGCCGCTGCGGTACTTACTGACGCTGGCCCAGCCGATGATGCTTAATACGGGACGAAAAAAAAGCCCCAACTTGTGGGGCTTCTGTTCAGTATGCTTGGCGGAAGCGGTGTCCGCATAGCAAGAGTCCATTAATGTTCAGCGTAGGCCACGATCTCCTTAATAAACAAAGAGATACAGCAAATCGGTGTCCACCAACGTCCTTTACTATTCGTTGAAATCGAGCTAATATTTGATAGTCAATTCGATAGTCAGGAAATAGCATGGCACGCCAACAACAACGACTTTCAGCACTTCGGGTGAACAAGCTTACCAAGCCTGGCCTGTACGGCGATGGCGGCGGGTTGACGCTTCAGATCACACCGGGCGGCGTCAAATCCTGGCTATTTCGTTACATGATGTCCGGCAAAGCATACGGGATGGGCCTAGGCCCAACCCATACCGTCAGCTTAGCAGAAGCACGACAGAAGGCTCTCTCTGCCCGCAAATTAGTTCTTGATGGCATAAACCCGTTGACCGCGAAAAAACAAGACCAGATCGCTGAGGCATTGGCTAACGCAAGAATGATGACGTTCGACCAGTGCGCCGAGGCATACGTGGCTGCGCACAGGGCCGGCTGGAGAAATGCCAAGCATGCTGATCAGTGGACAAATACGTTAAGCACCTACGTCAGTCCGATATTCGGCAAGTTGCCAGTAGCTGAGATTGACACTGGTTTGGTCGTAAAATGCCTAACGCCTATTTGGGAGGCAAAGACTGAAACCGCCAGCCGGTTACGCGGACGCATTGAGTCCATTTTGGGATGGGCCACCACCAGCGGCTACCGTTCAGGTGAAAACCCAGCCCGCTGGAAGGGTCATCTGGACAATCTGCTTGCCACCATCAGCAAGGCGAGCCGAACAAAGCACCATCCATCCCTGCCTTGGCAGAGAATGAACGAATTTATGTCGGAGCTCAAAGTGCGCCCTGGCGCATCCGCACGTGCGGTGGAATTTGCCATTCTGACCGCGTGTCGCTCGGGCGAAGTACGGGGTGCCCGATGGTCAGAATTCGATTTTGAAAAAAAAGTCTGGACTATTCCAGCTGGACGCATGAAAGCCAAGCGAGAGCATGAGGTGCCATTCAGTGACGCAGCAATAGCCCTGCTTAAGTCCATCCCGGAGAATGGCGATATTGTGTTCTCCGGCAAAAAGGGGCAACAACTCTCGGATATGTCGCTAACCGCTGTGATTCGACGAATGAATGACGATGAAAAAGCGATCTGGGTTGACGCGAGTGGCGAAGCCATTACTATTCACGGCTTCCGAAGTAGCTTCCGCATGTGGGCGGCTGAAACCACCAATTATCCACGCGAAGTGGCTGAACATGCGCTCGCGCATCAACTACCAGATGCCGTCGAACGAGCCTATCAACGCGGGTCTCAGTTTACCAAGCGCGCCGCGCTTATGACCGAGTGGGCCACCTTTTGTAACCGGTCACGAGGTAAGGTAGCCGCGACACTCAGCGAATAGCAATAGCAGTAGCAGTAGCAGTAGCAGTAGCAATAATTGACCACGCTCAATATAGCGCCTCATTTTTTCCCAATAGATAACCACCTTTTTCAAATTCGCTTTGAATCAGCATTTCAATTATCTCAGGCTTGCGTAAGCCATGCTTAGCTGCCAACTGATTTAAGTTGGCGATAGCTTGTTTAGAAATAGTAACATTGCATTGCCCCTTTCCCTTTTCGATCTCTTTCTCCTTACTTCTTCTTCCATCCCAACGCTTTTTAATAGCTTTCACATCTAGTTGCTTTTGTGCGCTACTTATTCCAGGCACATCAAAAAACATCAACAATTCCTTATGACTGGCGATGCGAGCTACTCCATAAAAACTCGTTCTTCCTTTCTCAACCAACCATTCCCACGCAGCGGCGCAGCGAGCAGCCTCCTGTGCTTCAGCAAACCATTGGAAGATTTTGTCATCCTTGATATTTTCATTCCAAGCCAGTCTCATTGCATCAACTGCAAAACCTTTTAGATCTAGTTGATTTTTCCACAAATCCAGAGTAGCAATAACGCGATCCCGACCAAACAATCCAGCCGGACATGAGTAAATAGAACATCCCAATTTAATCTGAAGATAGTTCAAAATCCATTTTACCTGCCTTCCATCCTTGGTTATCCATTTCAATATTTCCTGTGGAAGTAAATACTGATTCGACACCACTTCTACCAACTCAGGGATCTTTGAATAACCAAAATGTCTCGTTATATTTTCGCGAAAATAAAAATAATTAAAATCCCCAATAGGATACGTTTGATTTTCGTCACGCAGGAATAGCCACAGCCACGTATCAATACGCACATCCGAAGGACTTCTGGTCTTAGAAGGACCGCCATTTATTCCCATTAACATTTCCCTCAATAATATTTCTTTAATACAATTTATGTTGCTATTTTAAGTACCTATTTTTGTATTCTTTAAATCGCTTTTTAGAGCTTTTCTAGAATTTATATAGTTATTTATTAGCATCATTTTATCCCATTTTTAGAAAATTTCTAGCGATATTTTAGAATGCAGATCCGTGCTTCCCAGAGGAGAGCCACCTCTGCGCTGTCGCCTCCGATGTAGTCAAATTCCCAATCAGAGGAGCGAAGATGGTCTCGGGCCACCCAAGTGGCCAGAAGTCTGTATGCCCTTCGCGTCAGGGTTCTATGCGAGAGGCTTAACAAGATGCCGCCGATGGCGGATCGAGAGTGGGGGGAAACGCAAACCGCCACGCCTTACAAAACGAAAAATATTGGCACTCCAGATCGTTTGAAACAACAACTGGAGCCGCAAAATGAAAGTACTTCGCCTGGCACAGGTCATGGATTCAACCGGCCTTGGTCGTTCCACCATTTACAAGTATATCGCAGAGGGGAAGTTTCCTATCCCCCTTCAACTCAGTGAGCGCTGCGTCGGCTGGCTTGAGAGTGAAGTGCAGCAATGGATTCAATCTCGCTTGGATATGCGAGATGGGGTCAAGTGATCTTGAGCAGATTTTCTTCTATGCTTAGTAAATATTTTGCCAGAGTAATGATATAGGTTCATTACTCTGCTTTCCGCCTACTTTTCCGAGTGCTTGCCTAGAATTTTAGCAGGCGAGATTCTCGGTATTAGTATTATGATTTATATAGAAACAATTATTCAAAGAAGAAGTTTATTACAGGAGAAGCAAAAATAATTGAATAACTAACCATTCACAGAAATTCATTCAACCACCAAGATTAACGATCCAACCTCGCATCAATGTCAGCAGAGTAATTAAATATCTCCATTCATGAAGGTATAGAACAACTATTGGACTACAAGCATGACTTATCAAATCAATCCAAATCATTCCCTCTCTTGGATAACAGAGTATGCAGGACTACCAATCCAAGATAAAGGACCATTCATCTCCGAGTACCTGGAGCGTCTTTACCTCACAATAAATCGAGCATTAAATCAATACCGTGAGGTATTTGCATTCAGATTTGATTTACGCTTACCAGCTAACCATTTTTCCAATAACTCCGCTTACGAGAATGAAATCATTGACCGTTTCATCGAGTCATTCAAAGCGAAGATCAAACACAACCGTCAGATGGCAAAGCGGGCGAACCGATACGCCCATAGCACCGTCGTGCGTTACGTCTGGGCCAAAGAGGTCGGCGAGCAAGGCCGCCCTCACTACCATCTGGCGATCTTGCTCAACAAGGACGCCTTCTGTGCTGTCGGGGCATATCAACCAGGCAGGGACAACATGTTTAACCGCCTGCTTGAAGCATGGGCCAGTGCGCTTGGGTTGCCTGTAGGCGCTGTCTATGGCCTCGTTCACATTCCTGATAACGCGTACTACTTCCTGCGTCGTGGGGATTGTGCCAGCATTGCCGAGTTCTTCTCCCGTGCCAGCTACCTGTGCAAGGCTAATACGAAAGCATTCGGCAATGGCGGGCATGGATTTGGTTCTAGCCGGATGTGAGTCTACTAAGGCGGAGTTTGTTCCGCCACAGCCTTTCACGTTTTATAGGTCACTGTCAGCGTACCGGTATCGAGATTCTTGGCGATCTGGTTGGCGTCAACTATCTTGGCCGGTAGACGACAACTACCTTGGCCGGTGAGCCGAGTTGTTGTTAATTTCACCTGTTAGCGTTTGGAAACGGAGGTGCTCGCGTTTCTGGGGCACGTCCCCGTTAACTGTACGCACCAGCAGTCCGCGGTAACGCCGAGATCGACCTTTAGACAGCCACGCGCAGGACTGCGAAAATGCTGCACCTTCCTATGTGACTCATGAAAAGCTTCTCGATTGCGGTGCCTTGCACGGGTAGGTGTGCGGTACAACGGTCAGCACCTGCTTCGGCTTTCGGCAACAATCGGTCATTGCAAGTTCCTCCCTCGTATGTGTCGCCTCGGGCGCACGGTCGTGCGCAGGTGTCAGAAAACGTCTATGACCTGGCTTGATTTTGCATATCGCGCCGGTTTCGGTACGCCATCGCCCCTTGCCTTTGCCGGTCATCTGACGTCAAGTTGGGCTATAGCCCAGATTGACAGATTACACGATGAGGCTCCGCCGAGGACGGCAGACTCTCCTGGCCGAGCTAGGCTGTGTCTGGGGAATGGGGGGATGGGGAATGCGGAATCATCTCATCAGACCAGCTCAAATTACAATCTTGGCGCACGGCAACAAACGACCTATTTGCAAAACTATTTGTTAAGATGCCATTAACCGATCTCACGAGTATGCTCAGCGCTTTAACGCATTAAAGCGATCGGTCAATTCTACGTCGCGGAGACTTACGAGTGATCAAGCAGTTTTTGCCGCCAGGCGAGGCGTCAGGCGAAATGGCCGACCAAGTTCGAGCGTTCGATTGGGGCGCTGTGTCGCTGGGGCCTGTCGAGCGTTGGCCGCAAGCGCTGCGCTCTACAGTAGAGACGATGCTCGCGTCACGCTTCGCAATGTTTTTGGTATGGGGCCCCGAGCGCCTGTTCATCTACAACGACGCCTATACACCAATTCTCGGCGCCCGGCATCCGGGAGCTCTTGGAACGCCTGTCGCGACGCTTTGGAGTGACGCTTGGACGCAGGTCAGCCCAATTTTTGACGAGGCGTTAGTTAACCGAGCCTCATATTTCGAGGATATGCCGGTTCGCCTGACCCGCAATGGATTTGACGAGCAGGCTTATTTCACATTTTCCTACTCGCCGGTTCGAGGAGATGCCGGCGCGATTGAGGGGGTGTTGTGCGTATGCGCTGAAACTACCGCCACTGTTCAGCTACGGTACAGACAAGCACAGGAAAACGAGAAGCTGCGCCTGTTGTTCGAGGGGGCTCCAGGCTTTGCGGTGGTTCTCGTCGGTCCCACCCATGTTTTCGAAATGCGCAACGCAGCCTACGCCAAGTTAATCGGCGAACGCGACGTGCTAGGAAAGACGGTGGCAGAGGCGCTACCGGAATCCGTTGAGCAAGGATTTGTCCAAATCCTTGATGAGGTTTTCCTTAACCAGAAGCCATTCGTCGGCCACGAAGTTCTCTACATCTCAATTGATGCGAAAGATGGAGCGCCGATCGAGCGATATGTTGACTTTATTTTTCAGCCTATGATCGGCGTCGACGGTGAGAGCGTTGGCGTGTTTGTCCAGGGCCACGACATCACTGAGCAAGTGCTGGCAAAGCAAGCGCTCGTCGCCGCTGACCGGCAAAAAGACCAATTTATCGCGACGCTGGCTCACGAGCTGCGCAATCCGCTTGCGCCCATCAGCGCTGCAGCGCACTTGCTTCAAAGCCCAAACGTGACGCCCGCGACGGCGGATCGAGCGGCCGAAATCATCGGTCGTCAAATCAGCCAAATGGCCCGACTGCTGGATGATTTGCTGGATGTCGCGCGCATCGCTCGCAACCAAATGCCTATTCGCAAAGAGCTTTGCCGCGCTGACTCGCTTATCGGCTTGGCCATCGAAATGGCGCGCCCGGCAATTGAAGCGAAGCGCCACCACCTCTCGCTCGATTTGGGGGGCTCGCCAATCCAAGTGGAGGCCGATCGCGTTCGGATGGTTCAGGTCATCTCCAACCTGCTGGCCAACGCCGCTAAATACACCGAGCCCGGCGGCCATATTTTCATCGGGTCGCGCCGGTCCGGCGACTACTGGGAGCTGAGCGTCAAAGATGATGGCATCGGCATTCCGCCCGACTCGATCGGCCGCGTCTTTAACATGTTCGCCCAGGAGCAAAGCGCGCTGCATCGCTCGGAAGGCGGTTTGGGCATTGGGCTTGGATTGGCGAAAGGGCTAATCGAGCTGCACGGCGGGACCATTGAAGCGCGCAGCGAAGGCGCGGGCAGAGGAAGCGCGTTCACTTTGCGAGTCCCGGCGTTAGCGGAAGAGCGCGCAGCGCGAGATCGGTTTCCGAAAGAAATAGACCAGTCGCATTTTCCGGCCCGCTCGATTTTGCTGGCTGACGACAACAAGGACTTAATCGATTTGGTGAGAGCCTCACTTGAGGCTATGGGCCATAAGGTCACCACGGCACCTGACGGAGCGCAGGGACTTGACGCTTATCGCCGGGAGCGCCCAGCCATCGCCGTGCTGGACATAGGAATGCCCAAACTCAACGGATATCAACTGGCGCGAGCGATTCGCGAGGAGCCCGGCGGATCCCAGGTGTTCCTCATCGCCGCGACTGGATGGGGCGGCGAAGCCGACAAGGACGAGGCCAACAATGCTGGATTCGACGCTCATCTGACCAAGCCTTTTGAAATCACACACCTCCTTGAGCTTATCCAAAAAGCGCAAATTGCCTAGGGAGCCGCTGATCTATTGGCCTTTTTAGCCAAGAATCGATGCCGACGCGGACGAACGCCGACGTCCGCGATACTGATGGATTATTGGGTTGAATGACGGCGTTCTGAGGCAATTTAATGCCTTGTCTCGCGCCTTGTGGCGATCAAGACGCTCTTCGGGTTTCAGTGACGGTAAAGCGCCTGCCGGCCAGCACCAAATTGGCGAAAGCGAACAGCGTGAACAACTGTGCGGTGTTCTTGGCCAGGCCGCGGTAGCGCGTCTTGCGATGACGGAACAGGTTCTTGATGACATGGAACGGATGCTCCACTTTCGCCCGAACGCTGGCCTTCAGGTGCTCGAGCTTTTCGGCCATGCGGCCCAATTTGTTGCTGGGCAGCGCCTTGCGTTTGGAGCGCTTCATGGCCACATGCCACGTCACCGCTTTGCCGACGTTTTCGGGCCGCTTCTCAACGCCCTGGTAGCCGGCGTCGCCGAGCGCTGCGGTCTCGTCGCCATGCAACAAAGCGTGCGCCTGCGTTACATCGGAGACGTTGCCCGCCGTGCCGACAACGGTGTGCACCAAGCCAGAAGCCGCGTCAACGCCGATGTGCGCTTTCATCCCAAAGTGCCAGTCGTTGCCCTTCTTGGATTGGTGCATCTCGGGATCGCGCTTGCCATCCTTGTTCTTTGTCGACGGCGGCGCGGCGATCAATGTCGCGTCGACGATAGTCCCCTCGCGCATCATCAAGCCCTTTGCGGCGAGGTGCCCGTTGATCGCATCGAAGATCTGGCGCGTCAGTTCCTTCGACTCGAGCAGGTGGCGAAACTTGAGCAGCGTCGTCGCGTCCGGTGCCGATTCACGGCCCAGATCGATGCCAACAAACGCGCGAATAGACTGGCTGTCGTAGATCGCATCCTCGATGCCTTCGTCAGACAAACCAAAGCACTGCTGGGCCACATACATGCGCAGCATGCGCGCCAGTCCAATTGGCGGACGACCCGCGCCTTCGACCTTCGGATAGAACGGTTCGATCAGTTTGTGCAGCTTGCCCCACGGCGTCACGCTATCAATTTCAGCGAGGAATCGGTCGCGCCGCGTGAGCTTTTTCTTGGCGGCGTATTCGAGGTCGGAGAAGCTTTTTTGCATGATCGGTGGCAGGCAGAGAACGTAGCTTTATTGTCTCAGGTCATGGCACTGCCTGGAACGGGAGTCGTCGAATAAATCAGCGTTTCCCTAGCGCACTCTAGCAGCGCAAGGCACGCAGCTTCTGTGTTTTTGACGCGGTTCTTTCGAAGCCAAGAGGCCCGATGAGACTTTTAGTCGCCTTCACAGCATGGGGTCCAAGGGGAAAGGGGAAGCGATGCGTGCGGAACTGGAACCCCGTCTCTACAAGCACTTCGAAATCGGCCGTTTGATCGCTCTACGTAAGGGTGGTATCCAATAAACGGCGATTCGGAGATTAGCGGCGCGGGATTTAGAAGAAGACAGACATTCGCTGATCGAAAGCGTAGTATGGGCCAACACAATCCGCTAACCTTAGTTTAGTCGTTTTAATAAACCCTATTCCCAAGGGCAAATTTCACCCCACCAAACGAGGCTTCGCCATGATGCACAATTTTCTCGCCAACAACCGCGCGGATCTGATTGCCCGCTGCGCCGCGAAGGTGGCCAAACGCCCTGCCAGGAACGCGTCCGCGGCCCAGATCCAAACGGGGATTCCTCTGTTTCTCGAACAGCTGACGCGAACCCTTCGAGCTGAGGATGAAGGGCAGCCGGAGGATGGAGCGAGGATTTCAGGCGCATCTGGGGGCGCCGGTTCCATGCTGAGCGAGATGGGCGTCAGCGCGGCGGCGCACGGAAAAGCCCTGCTTGAGTTGGATTACACGGTCGACCAAGTCGTTCACGACTATGGCGATCTGTGCCAGGCCGTCACCGATCTGGCATTTCAGCGCGACGCCCCGTTTACCGTAGACGAGTTTAGAACGCTGAACCGCTGCTTAGACAACGCAATCGCCGACGCGGTGACAGAGTTCAGCTCCCAGCGCGACACGGCGATCACACTGCGGCAAAACACGGAAGTGAATCAACGACTCGGCTTTCTCATGCATGAGCTTCGAAACTCTTTAAGCGCCGCGACTTTGGCGACTGAAGCGATGCGCATAGGGAACCTGACCCTAAGCGGGGCGACCGGAACGATTCTTAAGCGCAGCCATGACGCGATGTCGAAGCTAATCGAGCGCTGCTTGCAAGAAGTCAAAGCTGAAAACGCTGAGCCGCCTGTCCGTGAGGTGTTTTCGGTGGCGGCGTTTATTGAAGAGGCGAGCGAAACTGGAAAGCTCGGCGCCGACGCTCGCGGATGCGTCTTGAAAGTCGAATTTGTCGATCCGGCGCTTGGCGTGGAGGGCAATCGAGAACTGCTTCTAGCGGCGCTAGGGAATCTGCTCGCAAATGGATTCAAATTTACTCATCCAGGAACCATTGTCGCGCTGCGTGCCCACGCTGTTGACGACCGCATACACATCGAAGTTGAGGACCACTGCGGCGGCCTCAGGCAAGGAGACGCAGAGCGGCTATTTATTCCGTTTAGCCAGCGCGCGGCGGACCGATCTGGCGCGGGGCTCGGCCTTTCCATCTCCCGGCAAAACGTCGAGGCGGATGACGGGACCCTAAGCGTTCTCAACCTCCCTGGCATGGGATGTATTTTCACAATGAGCATGCCTACGCACAGGTTGAACTGAACGGTCATTCGAGCAGACGGCGTTGTAAGAAGCCTTGGACTTACCGGCGTAAGCTTATAGCTACCAAAGCTTGATGTGAGACCTTGATGTGCCAGATGATCGATCGACGATTTTGCTGTGACTAGAGCGCCGATCCTCGGAGTCGAAGTTCAAAACTTCGGAATAACTGGGGGTGCTTTGCTATATTTTTTTAATTCGCCACATCATGGTGCTTGCGTACTTGAGGCTAAAACTTCTGGCAAGAACGGGTTCGGCCAGCCGAAATATTTCGTCATCTCAACCGCCGACCAACCGCTCGAAGTCCGTTGTACGCTCTGGTACCGCGACAATAGTGATGTAACGATCACCTCCGGCACCAAGCGTAACTCCGACCTGATTCGGCTCGCTATCGGGCAGTTTTGCGCTTTTTCACAGGTCACTGCGGCAGAAAGTGGCGAGTTAAATTTACAGAGCGCAAGCTTCGAAGGGGCGCTTACCAATCGATTCGGTCGGTTGCTCTTGACGACGAGCTTGTTGCCAAAGGCGCGTCTGGAGGCGACAAACGAACTTAACCACCATCCGTCCTAATTTTCCACTCGGGACCGTGCGTCACTACACCGAAGACAAGCTAACGGCGGCGTATGCTAGAACTGCGTCAAATCTTGACATGCTGCCGGCGTCTCGGCGTTAACCCCAGACGGCGAGGATGAAAATGATAATGATCGTAGATGACGACGTGGCAATGGCGGAAAATTGCTCAATGTACCTAGAGTCCTGTGGATTTGAGGTTGAGGTAGCAGCAAGTGGCTCCGAAGCCCTGTCGCGTATCGATGGACATACGACCGAGCTGGTGATTTCTGACTGTGCTATGCCCAACATGAATGGCCTGGAACTAAGCAAGGCACTGAAGGCCGAGCCCTCAACAGCCACGCTACCGATTTTGCTGATGAGTGCATCGATGCGATGCGAAGTTGCGCCTGGGCTAAGTTATGATTCGTTTTTGAGGAAACCATTTCTTGCGGAAACGCTTTTGCTGGAGGTTCGCAGGCTTCTTGACAACACTTCCTCAAACGAAACTTATCTGAAGGTTTGAATGCGCTTATCTATTTTTATTCTTAGCGATCTCGATGAAATATTGCGCGAGTGGGAAGCTTTCGCGTCAACAATCGTCCCCCTAAAAGAAGCAACCCGGATCGAGTTGCGGGACCACGCCGCAGCCGTTCTGAAAGTGATCGCCACTGATTTATTGACCCCGCAAGGTGAAGGAGCCCGCGACGCAAAGTCTAAAGGCTTGGCGCCCAGCTTAGCACTCGACACTGCTGCGGAAACGCACGCCGAATCGCGAATGTCGTCAGGCTTGAACGGCGACCAAGTCATGGCAGAGTTTAGGGCGCTTAGAGCTAGTGTCTTACGACTGTGGACTCAAAAGGAACCAATCAGCAGCCCCGAAGAAATCGAAGACATGGTGCGATTTAACGAAGCGATCGACCAGGCCCAGACCGAATCAATGGCGCGCTATTCCAAACTTCTTCGCGACGCGCAGAGTATGTTTCTTGCGATTCTCGGTCATGATGTGCGATCCCCATTGGGGGCGGTCAGCATGGGGGCCCAAGTACTACTGCACGACCAAACACTGCCGTCAAAAGTACTCAAAGTTGGGTTACGTATTTTTAACAGCTCTAAACGCGTTGATGAGATAGTTCGAGACTTGCTGGACTTTTCAACGTCCCATCTCGGCGATGGAATTCCTGTCGACCCCTATACAGTTGATCTTTCAGCAGTGTGTTCGAGCGTGGTCGAGGAAGCGCGGACCTTCCACCCGGACCGCACTATCGAGTTCGCCGCTAGCGGCGATCTGACCGGAACTTTCGATGGGGCGAGGCTGGCTCAAGCATTTTCAAATTTGATCTCCAATGCCATTCAGCACGGCTTTCCACAAACCTGCATTCAAGTTGCTATCAGCGGTGATGCGCAAGGGATTCGCTTCGAAGTGCAAAACGACGGAGAAGTGATCCCCGAGGTGAAATTGCGAGCGTTATTTGATCCAGTAAAAAGCTTCGCCATACGACCACCGAGTGAACGCACTGCGTCCCGAGTACAAAATCTCGGGCTGGGTTTGTATGTTGTGAAGGAGATCGTCAAAGCGCATGAGGGCGAGATCTCAGTCTCTTCTACCGTGGAGACTGGCGTGAAGTTTTCTGTGTACCTCCCGCGAATCACACCTCACCGGCGCGTTGGAGAGGTGTAGGCAATCGTCCGATAACTCGTGTAGCGCGATTGCTGAGGGCTGTCTGTACCTAGGCTCGTCATAATCGCCGTCGCAATCTAGGTCAGTTGTAGGCGAGGTTAGGGCAATCGCGCAGAATCGAAAATGGGCCGCCGACTTCCCCACGTCTGGACCAGCGAGGGCTGGTTGTTTGGGCCCGTTGTGCTGGACCTTTACGATAAGTGATCGGACGAATCTTAGCGTCGGAGTGCGGTTCCGTCACGACCTCGAACGCGCTGCCATAGTGAGTGAGGTAGGTGGTGAGCGGCTACAAACGCATCGGCTGCGCGCCGACCAAACGCCCTTTGTAAAACGAGCGCCCGATAGATCACCCTGGCTGAACGCGCGTCGGAACGGCGAGCACGAGGGAAGGATGGTCCATCGGCCGCTTTCAACTGAGGTGACTCAACAGAGTCTTCGACCAGATGCATCGTAATCAACGGCGCGCTGGGTGTGAGCGCGGCAAAAAGGAAACTAATCTCGTAGATTACACCTAGGCACTCGTCACGGAGATTAATAGTTTGCAACGCTAGCCGATCTTTCTTAGGTTTGGGCTACCGGGTAAAGGTAAACTTTCTGATGAGGTCGCGAAAAATCAATTGCCCCATGAGAGGTGGCCGGGACCCTACGCTACATCGCAATCTCCGATGCGTAGCAGAGCCACGAAGAGCACTTAGGTCTGTGGAAGCGCAGGAATGTGGTAATTTTGGACTGGGACGGCGCCGCGGGCGGCGTTTAACTGCAATACCGGAAGGCCCTGGATATCGTCTCGTTGGGGGTCTAGACAATCGAGCAACGCGGCCTCGAATGTACCGTATCAGCCCATTTGACAGGAGAAAAGCGCCCTTCGTTATCCCTTTGGTCTCGCGGTAGCGCGCATTTCATGTCGATTTTACATAATTCCAGCTCGAGTGCTGACGTGCAAACACGGCGTGTTGACAATCACTTGTAGATCAATCTTCTGCTCATGTTCGGATCTGATTGAAACCAGCGAAAAGCAAAAAATAACCGTAATTTACTAAGTAAATTACGGTTATTTGACCATGTTGCGACACAATTTTAAAGTTGCTTCAGGAAATCAAATAGCTACCGGTTCCATGTCTTCGTTGGTAGTCGCTACCAGCGTGTCGATGGCAATCGGTTCGCCAGTGGTTTCGTCTGTCATCGACACTTGCCCCTGCACTGAAGCAAAGAAAGCGTCAATAGGAGCGGCTTGGCTTGGGCCGTCCGGCGTAGCCGTTCTATCAAAACCGTCTCTACCACTACCACATGCAGCAAGGATCAGCGCTGCCGCGACGGCAGTCCCAACCAACAGTGCTGGACTGCGGGATACGTGAAGTATTTTCATATGGACTCCTTGTTGTGATGAGGCGCTTACTGATTACCCGGTAACGGAGTGTTCAGGTAAGGAAATGCTGGCTTAAAGTCGGCGGCCGTTTTGCGCACGCCATCAGTAAACGGCAGGCCGCCTGCAGGAGCGTCGGACGGCTTGCAGCCGACTTTCAAGGCATCGCCTGCTCCCGTCAGCTGGCACAGGGCACCCATGGCGACACGCAGAGACAAGTCCACAACGTCGTCAGCAGGACGACGACCATTCGGGAAGCCGGCATTGTCGCCGGCAGCAACGCCGAGGGGATTCTGTGCAGCCATGGGGGTCGGGGCGATGCTAGTGTTAAGGCGCAGCATTTCAGATGGGGTTACAGACTTAGGCTGATTGACGCCCGCGATACCGGTGAGGAAGGCTGCAACTAGGTCGGTGCGAGGGAAGTTGGTTGGTGCCTTCGCTGCGGGGAATAGCGTTTCGACAACCGCCGGCAGCACCGGGTTGGTCACATAGGTAAGAAATTGGGTATCGGCAGTCGGCTTGGACGCATTGAACTTGTCCTTGTCCTCTAGGCCAATGATCACCTCATTGACGAGTGGCATGCCAAGACGGGATACCTGGGCCCAGGCTCCGCCTTCCTTGGTGGCCAGATTCAAGCCAGTGCCTGGGGAGCCATTAATCAGGCGGCCCTGACGTACGCTAGCAGTGGTGTAGGCACCGATCACTGGCTCGGTGAAGATACGCCGCCGCCCACACTGCAAAGGCCCCCCTACGAGCAGAACACCGCCACATCGGCAAGGCCAATCCGGCGGCGGAGCTTCTGGCGTGCAGATCGCGTTCGGAGAGAACGCCGCCACGGCGTGTGCCGCACTAATGCCAACAAGCGCCGCGCCGAGAAACGCTGCTGGCCGACGTCGAGTGGGCGGCACCGAGCAACATCATGATCGCCAAGGCTTGTGGCGTGTCGGACCACTTTTTCGGGGTTTTGCGCAAACCTATCTCAAATCCGATCGGAGATAGCCCTGCGCCGCCAACCCGCACCGTTACCCGCAACGGCACCACCTACGAACCGAACACCGCCAATATCGGCAAGGCCCAGCCAGTGATACCAGTGGCTACGGCCTCGCGCCGGTCGAAGATACGGCCGCAGCGCCTCCGACTGTGGCCGAGCCGGTGCAAGCCGAAGAGGGCGATGTGGCCGCTCTGCACGCCGAAATCGCCGCCCTGAGTCAGGAACTGAACGAACTGAAAGCCAGCTTCGCCGAGACCCTGACCGACAACGAAATGATGGGCCGCGTGTTCGACGCCGACGACAAGATGCAGGTGTCGATGGCCGACGTCAAGCGCCTCGCCGCCCTGGATTAGAGTGCCGAGCGCATCCGTGGGGCTGGAGCGTCGCCAGGCGCGCGCGGCAGTCGGCTGCCATCCACCGCTGGCAGCCCTGGCTTAAAAGCAAGGGGCCAACCACGGAGAAAGGCAAGCGTGTCGTCGCCATGAACGCTAGCAAACCGAACTCGGTGCGGAGGCAAGTTGCCGCCCTGATGTCCGAGCTGAAGGCGGCGATGCGGCAGGCAACCGAAGAAGCGGCGCGGCGCCTTGGCATACGCCGTCGCACGCTTGCGCGCACACTTGAGAAGCAGCGCGTCAAGTAGACGCCGCGATGACTGAGCGACGAATTGCCCGCTCGACGAACAACTTACTTCTTGACGGCGAAAGCCTTCTTCAGCTGGTCGGCCGCGAACTGCTCGGCTTCCTTCGCCTTCGGCACCACCGCACCCATGCCGAAGAATTCATGCGTCACGCCGGTGTATTCGTTGTACGTTACGGCGACGCCATCTTGCTTCAACTTGTCGGCGTAGGCTTTGCCTTCCGATAGCAGCGGATCGATTTCGGCGGCGATGATCGTCGCCGGCGGCAGACCTTTGAGCGACGTCGCCTTCATCGGCACGGCGTACGGATTAGCCGCATTGGCGCCGTAATGCTTGAAGAACCACTCCATCATCGGCTTGTTCAAAGGCTTGGCGTCGGCGTTCTTGACGTAAGAGGGACGCGTCATGTCGTCGCTGACGACCGGGTAGACCAGCAACTGGTGCACGGGCATTTGCACCTTCTTGTCGCGCGCCATCATCGACACGACGGTCGCCAGGTTGCCGCCGGCGCTTTCGCCACCGACTGCCACGCGCGTTGGGTCGACGTTGATCGCCTTCGCATGCGCGATCGTCCACTCGTACGCCGCAAAAGCGTCGTTCGGCGCGGCCGGGAACTTGTGTTCCGGCGCCAAGTGGTAGTCAACCGCCACCATCACGGCGTTGGCCATCTTTGCCAGCGCGCGCGGCGATGCGTCGTACGTCTTCGTGTCGGCAATCACGAAGCCGCCACCGTGGTAGTAAACCATCACCGGGAACGGACCATTGCCTTCCGGCGTGTAGACGTGAATCGGGAAGCTGCCGAGCGCTCCGGCAATCATCATTTCCTTTTCCGTCACGCCGCCTGCCGGCTCGGTGCTTTTCTTCTGGTCGGTCAGGATCTTCTTGACCGCGTCGGCCGGCGACGGCTGCTTGCGCGCTTCATCGGGTGTAAGCGTTTCGATCGGCTTGCCGCCGAGCGAAGCGAGCGTGTCAAGCACTTTCTGCATGTGCGGTTCGGCCTTTGGCGGCTTCGACGCCGTCTCTGCCGGCGCGGCAACGACTACGCTGCTGACCAAGGCGGCCGCCGCCGCCATCGATGTTAACAGGATGCTCTTTTTCATGTTGTTATTCTCCAGAGGGTGCGGCGAGCCGCTATTTAGATGTCAAGATGAATAGATATACCGAAGAATGCGGAATGGGTATGTGCGGCACCTCTCGCAAGCGGGGCATGGGCCGTACAAGATTAACCGGTCATCAGCGGGCCTCCGTGCGCCGTCCACCAAGGCCATGCGAGACCGACCGCAGCGGGTTGGCGACGAACATCTGCTTCCAGATGCCCGGCGTGAGCTGGTGCACCAGCGACGCCGGGTGCTGGCCGACGCGCTAAAGCAAATCGACGAAGTAGTCTTACGGGTTGATGTCATGCAGCCGCCAGGTGGCTACCTGCGGTGGCCCGCATTGTTGGCATCTGTGACGCATTCGATGCGATGACCAGCACCCGTCCGTATCGGCGTGGCATGCCAGTCGAGAAAGCGTTGAACATCATCCGCGAGAATTTGGGGCGCCAGTTCGACGCCGAGTACGGTGAACAATTCGTCAAGCTAGGAGACAATCCCGCATTGCTGCATGTTGTCGGCCATAGCGACGAAGGGATCCCGTTGCAGAGTGTGTGATGTGCGGTCCGACAGTGATGCTGCAACGGGACGCGCACGCCGGCGATAGGGCATAATGCCGCGCCTGCGGCAACAAATAGCCCTGCCCCTCAGACAGCAGGAAGGCGGCGCTGGCCGTTCTTCTGCTCCGGGTCGTGCGGTCCCGCGATGTCGTCACTTACGCGGCCCGCAGCGGCCTTCTTGGTGCCATCTTCGGAATTTCCGAAGATACGCCGCCGCCCACACTGCAAAGGCACCCCTACGAGCAGAACACCGCCACATCGGCAAGGCCAATCCGGCGGCAGAGCTTCTGGCGTGTAGATCGCGTTCGGCGCGAACGACGCTCACGGCGTGCGCCGCACCAACGCCGACAAGCGCCGCGCCGTGGAAACGCTGTTGGCCGATGCCGAGTGGGCTAGCGGATATGTGGCTGTGGCCGACTTATAGGCGCACGCAGCACGACATTGTGGTTCACTTCTGAACAACTAACGACGTGACTGTCGCGATGTTTTCAACGTTTTCGACTTCGAACTTGACCTTGTTCCCGACCTTTACTTTCGCCAAAAGTGATGGTTTCTGAACCGGGAACGTCATCGTCATTGCCCCCATCTCGACAGTTTTACTCTTGATGGGGCCGTGCTTGAGCGTGACGCTATTGTTCACCTTGTCGACAGCCTTCACTTCGCCGCTGCTCATCGACTCTACGCTCGCTGATTCTTTCCCAGCGCAGTCCATTTTCATGCCCTTCATATCCTTCATGTTGTGCGTGTTCGACATGCAATCCATCTTCATCCTATTCATGTCGCCGGTGCCGGTAGTACCTTTGTCCTTGGCGTGAGCGCTGAGGGCGCATGCTGCAAATCCGAAGACGGCGGCGGCTTTCAAGAGTGATTTGTTCATTGCTACTCCTTGGTTGATAAGTGTGAGGTAGAACGTGGGTTGGGCTGCGTTTGCGAGGCTACCGTCAAGCGCAACTTCCGCTCCTGTAGTAGTCGCCAGGCGGCCGGAATCACAAGCAGCGACAACAATGGTGCGGTAATCATGCCGCCGACCATGGGCGCCGCAATCCGCTGCATGACCTCCGAGCCGGCCCCGTGGCCCAACATGATTGGCAGCAGACCGGCGAGAATGACCGCCACCGTCATAGCCTTCGGGCGAATCCGGAGCACAGCCCCTTCTCGTATCGCTTCCAGAATCAGTTCCTTGGTCAACGGCAGCCCCGCGTCTAAACGGTGGTTAAGTGAATTGCGCAAGTACACCAACATCACAACGCCGAACTCAGCCGCCAATCCGGCCAGCGCTATGAAGCCGACTGCGGTCGCGACCGAAACAGCGTGACCCAGGAACCAGATGAACCAGAATCCGCCGATGAGTGCGAATGGGACGGTTAGCATTAGCAGCAAGGCTTCTGAAGTCGTGCGGAAAGCGAAGTACAGTAGGATGAAAATTACTAGCAGCGTTAGCGGAACGACAGTCTTCAGCTTGGCAGCGGCTCGCTCGAGATACTCGAACTGTCCCGACCAGGCGACCGAGTACCCCAGCGGCAGTTTCACCTCGTGCGCAACCCGGGCTTGCATGGCTCTGACTGCGGTGAGCAAGTCGGTACTGCGGACGTCGACATACACCCATCCCGAGGGCCTGGCGTTTTCGCTGCGAATCATGGGCGGGCCGTCCGTGACCTGAATGACTGCGACGTCGCCAAGACGGATTTGCGCGCCTCGCTCTGTAACCACCGGGAATTCGCGGAGCGTTTGCACAGAATCGCGGTAGTCCTGGGGATAGCGGACATTAATCGGGAAGCGCTGGCGACCGTCGACGACTTCGCCAATGTTCTCGCCACCGATGGCAGACGAGACGACCGACTGCACATCCGCGACCGATAGGCCGTAGCGCGCGGCACGCGCCCGGTCTACGGTGACGTCAATGTAGCGCCCACCCGTAATGCGCTCTGCGAGCGCCGAAGTCACGCCCGGAACGGTTTTCACTACGGCCTCAATTTGCGTCGTAATCTTGTCTATCTGGCCCAGGTCGGCTCCCGACACCTTGACACCCACCGGTGTCTTGATGCCAGTGGAGAGCATGTCGATACGGTTGCGGATTGGCGGAACCCAAACATTTGACAGGCCCGGCACCTTCACGACGTTGTCCAGCTCGTCAATCAGTCTCGCCGGTGTCATCCCGGGTCGCCATTGGTCCCGAGGCGTGAACTGAATCGTCGTCTCGAACATTTCCATTGGGGCAGGGTCTGTGGCCGACTCCGCCCGGCCGGCCTTACCGAAGACGGTAGCGACTTCAGGGACGGTCTTGATGAGGCGGTCTGTCTGCTGCAGGAGCTCACTGGCTTTTGCGGCCGACAGCCCGGGCAATGCCGACGGCATGTAGAGCAAATCGCCTTCATCTAAGGGAGGCAAGAATTCCCCGCCGAGTTGAGATAGCGGAATGGCGGTAAGCAGAAGAGCAACGACAGCAATGGCGATTGTCCAGACGGGGCGCCGCAAGCTTGCATCGAGCAGCGGTCGATAGCCTCGAATCAGCAGGCGATTAATCGGATTGGATGCTTCGCTCGGGATGCGTCCGCGAATCAAATAACCCATCAAGACGGGAATCAGGGTAATTGCCAGGCCGGCCGCAGCCGCGAGTGTGTAGGTCTTGGTGTACGCCAACGGCGCAAATAGCTTGCCCTCCTGTGCCTCCAGTGCAAACACCGGGATAAAGGACAAGGTCACGATGAGCAATGAGAAGAACAACGCAGGTCCGACTTCGATGGAAGCTTTCGTGACGAGGTCCCAGCGTTCCCGCTTCCCGAGGGCTTCGTTGGGGTGCGCGCGACCGAAGGCTTCCAGGTTCTTGTGCGTGTTCTCGATGAGGACAAGTGCCGCATCCGTGGCCGCGCCCACAGCGATGGCAATGCCACCGAGCGACATGATGTTGGCGTTGACGCCCTGGTAGCGCATCACGATGAACGCTGCAAGGACCCCCAACGGTAGCGAGACAATCGCAACCAGCGCACTACGCAGGTGGAACAGAAAGATGACGCAGACGACAGCGACAGCGATGAATTCCTCGATGAGCTTGTCACGCAGGTTGGTGACCGCGGCCGCTATCAGCGTCGACCGGTCATAGGTCGTCACAACTTCGACGCCCTTGGGCAACGATGACCGTAGACTGGCCAGCTTAGCCTTCACCGCCTTGATGGTCTCCAAGGCGTTTTTGCCGGAACGCATGATGACTACGCCGCCCGCTACTTCCCCTTCGCCGTTCAGCTCGGCGACACCTCGACGCATTTCCGGTCCGAGACGTATGGTCGCCACATCCCCAAGCAGGACGGGAGTCCCAGCTTCATTGGCCGACAACAGGACATTTCTGAAGTCGTCCAGGGAGCGTAAGTAGCCGTGCGAACGGACCATGTATTCGCTCTCGGCCATCTCGACGACCGAGCCGCCGGACTCGCGGTTAGCTTTCGCCAGCGCATCGAGTACCTTCGCATGCGAGATGCCAAAAGCGCGCAGCTTGTCTGGGTCTAAGACGACTTGGTACTGTTTGACCATCCCACCGATGCTCGCGACCTCCGCGACATCGGGCACCGTCTTCAGTTCAAATTTCAGGAACCAGTCGTTCAGTGCTCGCAACTGCCCCAGGTCACTGTGACCCGTCCGGTCCACGAGCGCGTACTCAAATACCCAGCCGACCCCGGTGCCATCTGGCCCGAGTTCCGCGCGCACCCCTGAGGGAAGGCGACTTTGCACCTGGTTTATGTATTCGACGACGCGGGAACGCGCCCAGTACAGGTCTGTCGAGTCATCAAACAGCACGTAGACGAACGAGTCACCGAAGAAGGAATACCCACGAACCACCTTTGCACCTGGTACAGCCAACAGCGCCGTCGTTAAGGGGTAGGTGACCTGGTCTTCAACCACTTGAGGGGCCTGGCCTGGATACTGGGCTCGAATAATCACCTGAGTGTCTGAGAGGTCCGGCAAAGCGTCGAGCGGGGTTTTGTTGAGTGACCACAAGCCCCACCCGGCAATGAGAAGCGCGGCCAGCAGCACCCAGACTCGGTTTGCAATGGATTGTCGAATAATCCGGGCAATCATCTTTTGTCTCCGCCAGCCCGGGTCACGCTCTGAAGCACGTAGCCCTCTTTGCCTTCCTGGAAGGAGAACTCGACATCGTCGCCGACTTTGATTTCTGCGAACGCATCAGGACGCGGCTTATTAAAGTCCATCGTCATCGCACCCCACTTCAGTTCGGGAATCGCCTTGTGCGAGAACGTTATTGCAGCAGCGGTGACCTTTTCGACCTTGCCGACACCGTGGTAGACCGGTGCGGTTGCCGATGTCGTTTGGGTCGACTGGCTGTCGGTAGGCGCTTTGCCGGCAGAGAACTTCGGCAGCACGGTCTTCAGGTTCGCTTCGGAATCAATAAGGAACTGGCCTGACACGACTACTTTCTGCCCTTCGGTAAGGCCACTCAAAATCTCCGTGTCGTCGCCGCTGGCACGACCGACTGTGACCTCCACCGGCCGCATGCTGTTATCGGCGCCTGCAACCAGGACCACGGACCGAGTACCTGAAGTAATAACGGCTTCGGTGGGAACAAGCAGGCGCGAGACCGGTGTCTCGGCGCCAACGCGCACGCGCATAAGCATGCCAGGGGTCAAACTGCCGTCGCGGTTATCCAGTTCGAGGCGAGCCTGCAGCGTTCTTGTCGACGTACTAATCCCCGGCAGAATCTCACGCACGTGACCGCTGTACTTCCGATTCGGGTTGCCTGCAAAAGTGGCTTCCACGGTCATCCCCGGTCGCACCTCGTTGGCCAACATCTCAGGCACCTCTGCGACGAGCCAGAGCTTGCTCAGGCCCGCCACCTTGGCGACGGTCATCCCCGGCGACACCATCGCGCCATCGCGCACGCCCAGCTCGGTGACAATGCCGGTGACCGGGGACGTAAGAGTCAGATGCCTCTGAACCTGTCCAGTGCGGTCGGCTTTCGCAATGAGCGTCTCAGGGATGGAAAGCGCCAACATCCTCTGGCGCGCCGCGGCCGCCAAATCGACGTTTCCATCCCGCTTGAGCGTCAGGTACTCTTCTTGCGGCGCTATCCAGTCGGGCACGAACAGGGACGCGATTGGCTCCCCGCGACTGATGCGCTGCATCGGCGCACGAGCGTACAGGTGGTCGATGTAGCCGATAACACGGCTTTGAACGACTTTGGCATCGCTCTCATCGAACTGCGTTGTGCCAACTGTTTCGAAGGAGTCTCGTGCCTCGACACGGCGCACGGTCCCGAAGCGTATTCCAAGGTTTTGCTGCAGCGCCGGCGTGACCGTTACGCCCCCGGCTGCCGGCCCGTTGTCAGCGTAAACAGGCACCAGCTGCATATCCATGAACGGGCTTTTGCCTGGCTTGTCGAATTTGTGTCCTGGAACCATTGGGTCGTGCCAATAGAGCACCTTGCGACCTGTCGTAGGGTCAGTCTTGCTTCCCGCAGCACTATTGGCCGTCGACCGGACGGTGGCGTCCTTGTGCGCGCCAGCCCAATAGCCACCGAGTGCCAAGCCGGCACCGAGCAGCGTCAGGGTAGCCGCCCTTATCGCGAAGTGGCTGTTCATTGCGATGTGCTCCCAGTGGACGCCATCGCATGCGGTATCACATGTAGCTCGAGCCGCGCCCACGTCAACGCTGCTTCCTTTTCCAAGTCGGTGACTTGAAGCTGCCTTTCCACCAACATACGCCGGGCGTTGAAGACCGCGGTCAGACCGCCGGCGCCCGAGCGGTAAGCCGCGGTTGCAAGCTGAACTTGCTCGGATGCCGGAGGCAAGAGCTGCGCATGCAACTGCGCGGCCCGGTCGTTCAAACTTGTCAGAGTGCTCGACAAGGTCTCGATTTCGGTTTGCATCTCGCGAAGCGCATCTTCGTATTGCAGCTGGGCCTTAGTCCTTAGCGCGGACTTTTCAGCAATGTCGCGGTCCTGTTTCTGAGCGCGATTGAGCGGGAGCGGAATGCTGACGCCTACGGAAACCATGTTCGAGTATTGACCGCCGCGCTGACTGAATCCTGCTTCAAAAGTCCAGTTTGGCTTGCGTTCTCGCACTGCGACAGCCAGGTCCGCGTCAGCGAGGTTTTCAGCACGTCGCGCGGTCAGAACCATTGGATGGTATTTTTCGAGGTCGGCTACAGGAAGACCTGGGACATGAATCGCCAACGGTGGCATCGAGTCGGCCACTGACTCCACCGGAACAAAGGTCCAGCGCGTGAGTGCAATCCGGGCACTCTTCAGGTTCTGCTCGGCCTTCCGGACGGCGTCCTGGGCCTGCGTACGTATCATTTGTGCCTGAAGGACGTCGGCCGCACTCGCCTTGGCTCCGCGATGCGCTGCTTGCACTGCCCCCAGGTCATCGGTCATTTCTTTTTCAATCGACGTGAAAAGCGTTAGGGACCGCTGCGCGAACAAGACATTTATCCAGGCTTTGGCAGTCTCCTCCCTGACCTTTGCAACGTTGGCCAAGGAGTCGCCTTCCTCCACTTCCACTGCACGTTGCGCGCGCTCTTTGCGTGCCGACCGCTTGTCCGCGGAAACCCATTCCTGCTCAATGCCAATTCGGCGCATGGTCATGAAGTCGGCGGTCGTGCTGAACTTGTCCTTGCCGGTTACGGGCAAATTATCGAGGCCGGCCTTGAGCACTGGGTCCGGCAGTTGACCTGCCGTCGCGGCCGCCTGGCGGCTGGCTTCGACGGATGCATCCGCCGCCTTAATCGATGGCGATGCCTGCAGCGCTAAGCGAAGGGCCTCGTCAAGCGTCAGGCCGCCAGACTGCGCATGGACGATAGTTGGGCCGAGAGCGAGCGCAATTAACACGCTGAGTTGGCATAGCCGATACGACTGACCTTTCGATGTCAGTAGAATTTTGAAACTTGAAACCATAAAACCCCCGTTGGTTGAGACGAACGCCGACCTCGGCAATGTGCCGATGGCGTGACAACAGGGGGAAGGTCAAATACGGAGTCGTTGTGTTCGAAGGTACGGAGGGCCAGTGCCCAGGTCCAGAGGGACGTCCGCACGAACGGGGACCGGGACAACAGGCGCCACTAACCATTGCACAGGTATTACGGCCAATACTGTGGCAGGGACAAACGCCGGGGTCTCAGCCAGATGTTCAAGCGCCAGTTGAGCTCCAGACTGGTACTGAGGACAGTGAACGGGCTTTTCCTTGTCCATCCCAACACAAGGCATGCCGTCCATCATCACCATGCGCTCGTGGCTCACGGGGGCCAGCTGCGGACAGACGTACGAAGCCATTGCCATCCCTGAACTGACAATTGTCAGAATCAAGAACAAAGCGATGAAGCGAAAGAATGATGGCAGCGTTCGCATTAGGTACTAAGGCACAGTAGATAGGCAGTCTAGCAATGTCATTTTAGCGCATTCGGCCAAGTCAGCCTTAACTCGCAAGAGAGCGCCGGAACTGTGTGCAAGGAGCAGGAATGCTGAGCTCGGGAAATTGGATTTCGTTGCAGTGCGAGAGGTCGTGCACAAACAAATGAAATCGGCTTGATTACTGTATTTTTGTACAGTAATTTACAGCCGAGGAGGTGGCGCTATGAACAACGAAGAAGAAGCAGCACCTGCATCATCGGACGATGTCCGACCTTCTCTTGGTCGCCATCATGCGCACCCAACGGAGGCGCGGCACCGGCGAGCGGCGCCAGCTCCGCGAACGTGGGCAGGGCAGTCTTCCACCGCCATAGCCTGCCACTTGGCCCGTGCTCGGCATGTTTTCCGCCGGCCCCTGATTGCGAAACCTCCGGAATTGCGCAGATACCGTATTGCGTGAGTACTTCCGGAATTCGGCCTTGCTCACAAAATCGAGCTCGAAATGGGCGCTGATAAGGAGCGTTGCGTCGCGGGTCGATATGCCGGCATCCCCTGCGTCTTGCAGAGTAGCGATGAGAAAGTCTTGGAGCGCGCCCCGGCGCCGATAGGACGGGCAGTGCCGCTGCACAGTGCCGGCAGCATCGACACGCACATCGCGCTCCATTAGCCGGATAGTGGTATCCACGGCTGCGACCAGGCTGCGCGCACGGATGAGTTCGGCGTCGAGCAGCGCCTTCCGCTGTTCCATGCGTGATATGTCGCCAACGAGTGTTGCTCGCTCGACGAGGAGCCATTTGATTGCGGGCGGGGTCCAAGAGGTCACAGCAGGTATCCATGAAGATGACGATACCAAGTACAGCGACTTGCCGATGGCGATTTTCTGCGGCAATGCACCATTTTTACCCCGCCCAGCGCCTTTTCAGACGCTCTTGGGCCAACTGCTTAATAACACCCAGCACTGCAAAAAACCCGGCGGTCATCGACCGGGTACTTGGTGCAAATACGGGAAGGTTAGGCAACCATCATTAGCGCTTGCTCAAGTGCTTTCTCCTTCACTGATGCTCCCTGCCCGAACCAAGCGGATTCTAAACGATGGTCGGCACTGCGCGCACGCCGTTCATGGTCAACGAATTCGGTGACGGCATTGAGCAGGCCAAACGCAGTACCCTTTGATGAGGCAAGTTCCGCTCCTTTTCCGTGTCCATCAAACAGCGCCAGGACTCTGTTCATTGCCCTCGCGTTTGCGTTTGCTGCGCCAGCCTTGTCGGCGCTTATGAAAATACGAGTGATGTAATTCATCGCCTCATGCTTTTGCACCTTGCGCTCACTGAGCCCCTTCATCTGGTACATGAACGAGTCCCACTTTCCGACAGAGATACCAAGTTGGCGCTTGACGGCCACTGAATCGAACGATGTATTGTGCGGTACTTTCACCGCGCCATTGCTACCGGCCAGAGCCACGGCCAACGTGTTGTTGCAGACGACCCGGATACTCGTGAATTGCGCCGTCGTCGCCAACGTGCCATCACACGCCGTCGCAAGCAGAACGTATCCATTCATCGCGTCACTGCCTTTCAGCGTTGACGACTGTCCTGTTCGCGCCAGCGCCCACATTTTCCGTCCGCCCTTTAGCACGCCAGCTGTCTCAAGCTCGTAACCAGAGACTTCCGTGAGGTCTCGATAAAACTCCAAAATTTCACTGGGTTGAACGACGTGGAAGCGTTGGCTCACGACGGACAGCGGGGTATTCGTGTCGGAACGAAAAAGCACTTTGTTTTCCGGGTACGATTCGATGGAATGGATGTTACCGCCGTTGCCTGTCATGAACCGAACCGGCGCTTCACGAATTTGCCAGTCCATGCCAGCCTGCTTCGCCCAGACTTCGATCGGCTCGTGAGCATCGAGATGATTGCCGAGGACATGCCAAGGTGTCGCGCCGACGTATGCCATTTGTTCAAGAAGGTGTGCCATTGAGTATTTCCTTTTCAGTTTGATTTGCGTGCGCCCACCCTGCTGCCTGTTACAGACAGCAAGATAGAAGGCCGGTAGTTGGGAAGAAGCGAGGGGTACGACGAGACAGGTGTTGGCCGTCGTGAGTGTTCATCTAGGGACGGCTGCCGATGCGCTTTGGATGCGCGCGGAGTCAGTTGCTACTGTTGGAAATATGGGACGTCCATTGGTTCTGCATTAGTTGCTATTGGCGCCGACCTCAGCGCCGACAGCGGCGCCAGCCCCCCCAGCAGCGCCAGCCATTGTGCCGATAGTACAGCCTGCCTTTTTGGCATAGCCGCTGGTCTCAACGCGACCAGACCGGCAACGTGATCGGTATGTCATTTGATCGTGCTCCTTTACGTGGGTGGATGAAAATGCAAATCAGGCTCGCGCTGGATGCGCTTGTAGTGATCCCGAATAGCGATCCGTCGCACGCGTGCGACGTACGCAGCCAGACTGGTAGTCGACAAAATTCCTGCCGCGAATACGATTGCAAACGCGGCGAGGTGTTCAAGGGGAGAATTGTTTAATCGCATGCGATGTCCTTGGCTATGGTGTGGTTACCGGGATGGCGAGCGCCCTGCGTGACTACGCGAAAAGGGCATAAGTCCGCAGCCTTGATCGGCTGCGGACTTATGCCCTCAATTAATCGGACGAGTTTTGACGACTCGACCAGCACTTGTAGAAAATGCTCTTTTGCAAAGCTAGAACCGACCGGACAAATTGGAGACGTAAGCGTCGGCTCAGCGCCGTCTTGAGTTGGGAGTCGAGTTGCCTGATGATGGCGTTACACCGCTGGGAAGCGGCGTGTTTCTAGGCAGGTGCCAGCTGCCCGGCGCAATGCCAGGGCAGGAACTCGTCAACACGGTTGACGGGGTGATCGGCGATGTGGGCTAGCACATGGCGCAACCAGGCTTCGGGGTCGACACCGTTCAGCTTGGCCGTCCCGATCAGGGAGTAAATGGCGGCAACGCGTTCGCCGCCGGTGTCGGCGCCGGCAAACAGATAGTTGCGGCGACCGATGGCAACCCCACGTAGAGCGCGTTCTGCTGCGGAGTTGTCGATCTCGATCATGCCGTCATCGCAGTAGCGCGTCAGCGCGGGCCACAGATTGAGGGCGTACAGGTTCGCCGCCGATGTATCGGATTTGCGTGAGAGCTTTTCAAGCATGCCACGCAGCCAGCGCTCCATGTCGTCGATCAGCGGCTTCGCTTCGGTTTGCCTTGCGTGCCGTCGCTCATTGGGCGGCTTGCCCCGGATCTTGGTTTTAATCGCATACAGTTCACCGATACGGTGTAAGGCTTCGGTCGTCAGTGCGGAAGGTCTGGCTTCGTGCAAGTCGTAGAATTTGCGTCGCGCGTGCGCCCAGCAGGCTGCTTCCTGGATCGTGCCATCTTCGTAAAGCGCGTTGAAGCCGGCGTTAGCATCGGCTTGCAGCACGCCCTTATAGTTGGCCAGGTGGGTTTGCGGACGGATGCCCTTGCGATCGGGCGTATAGGCAAACCACGCGGCCGGCGGCGCTGTGTCGCCGCTTGGCCTGTCATCGCGCACGTAGGTCCACAGGCGCGCCGTTTTGGTTTTCCCATTGCCCGGTGCCAGCACCGGAATCGGGGTGTCGTCCGCGTGCAGCTTGGCACTGGCCAGTACGTGCCGCCGGATCGCGTCGACCAGCGGGCGCAGCAGCGCGCTGGCAGCACCGACCCAACTGGCGAGCAGCGCGCGATCCAGATCGACACCGTCGCGTGCGTAAATGACCGCCTGCCGATACAGCGGCATTTGGTCGGCGAATTTCGCAACCAGCACGTGTGCCAGCAAGCCTGGCCCGGCAATGCCCCGTTCAATGGGCCGGCTCGGGGCCGGCGCGTGCACGATAGCATCGCAGCAGCTGCATGCCAGCTTAGGGCGTACATGGCGGATCACGCGGAAACTGGCCGGCACATACTCCAGTTGTTCGGCCACGTCTTCGCCCAAGTGGCGCAGTCCGCCGCCGCAGGCCGGACATGCGTGAGCGCCAGGCACATAGACCTTTTCATCACGCGGCAGGTGATCAGGCAGCGGCTTGCGCACCGACTTCCGGCGTGGCGCCCGATCCGCTTCGGGCATTTCCCCCTCTGCTTCCGCTTCGTCTGCCTGCAGGTCTTCCAGTTGCAACTCAAGTTGCTCGATCTGGTGGTCGAGCTTTTCGGACTTGCGGCCGAACTACATGCGCCGCAGTTTGGCAATCATCAGTTTGAGATGTTCGATCTCGGCAGCACGCGTGTTCAACTGCGCTTCCAGTCCCGCGAGTTGCTCATCGCGCTCAAGGACCCGGCGCTCACTGTCAAGCAGCAGTGCTTTGAGGGCGTCGATATCGTTGGGCAGGTCGGCAGCGTTGAGCATGGGCCGACTTTACGCGACCCGTTTCATGTTTACAAGGCCGACGTCGGCTGCCAGGTACGCTCCGGGCGCCGCCAGTCAATTCCTTCCAGCAGCATCGACAGCTGCGCCTGGCTAAGCGCTACGCTGCCGCTGCTCGCTTGCGGCCAGACGAAGCGACCTTTCTCAAGGCGCTTGGCCAACAGGCAGAGGCCATCGCCGGTCCACCAAAGCACTTTGATCATGTCGCCGCGGCGGCCGCGGAACACGAACACGTGGCCGCTGTAAGGACTCTCGGCGAGCGCACTTTCCACCCTTGCCGCAAGGCCGTTCATGCCGGCACGCATGTCAGTGATGCCAGCTGCAAGCCAGATACGGGTACCTGCCGGCAAGCCGATCATGGAAACAAGCGCGCCAGCACTTGGGCCAGCGTTGCAGCGTCAACGCCGCCTTCGATCCGCAGTTGCGTCGCGCCTACCGTCAGCAGTTATCACGCCGGATGGCGGCGTGGGCCGTTCGTCGGCAACGTCCGACGCGTCAACAACCCTAACCGGCAACAGTCGGTCAGCAGGGGCTTCGTTCCCAGTGCGCTGTAGGTCGGCGAATTGCCTACGCCAAGTGAAGACCTGGTTGGCGTTGATGTTGAACTCGCGAGCCAGGCGTGACACCGACGTCCCGTCAACGAGCGATTTGGCCACGACTGCACGTTTAAATTCGATGCTGTGCTGTCTGTAGGGACCGCGTTTGCGCGCTGAAGTGACTGGTTGAATTCTTGTGTCCATAATCGAGGTTGTGGGCACAATCCAATTTGTGCCTGACCTCAATCATGCCGCCGGCGGATCAGACGGTACAGACGTTACTGGGAAGACGCTTACTTGGAGACTAAGGTTGTTGCCCGATATTCAGACACCACGCCTGTGCAAGCGGCGTGCCGCGAATGCCTCAACTACCGTCAGAACAAGTTCCAAGGCGAAACGCCACGTTGGGGAAGCTAAAGTTGTCCCGCTCACATGGCGGTGATATATATCTGAAAATTTCTACGTCAGGACGTGCGCATGAGGCATACCGGTACACGGCTCGTGGCTTGAGCTTAAGCGACATGGGCGCAACAAACGAGCGCCTGGCCAAGATTTTTCATCTCAGGCACAACCGTTCAGTATTGGATGAAATTTGATATGTGACGGTACATGCCGGACCAATAGGCAGAATTTGACAGAGTTGGTTGGAAGTCCAACATAAAGAGCCGTGACGGAACTTGGCTTCGCGAGAAGTATTAAACAGCGCACGGAGCTTAGCAAACAGCGTGTGAGCCTTCGCACACCCCAGTTCCGATTGATCAAAAATGGCTCAGGACCAATCAAGCCTTTTTTTGATAGTCGATTCGATAGTCAATATCAAAGTTTAAAATAAAAACGTATAATATCAACAGTTTAGGTGCCAGGTATGGCGGAAGCGGTGAGATTCGAACTCACGAACGGCTCACACCGTCGGCAGTTTTCAAGACTGCTGCCTTCAACCACTCGGCCACGCTTCCTGTAGATCGCTATTATAACAAAGCTCGTGTGTAGCTA
>Ga0209913_1000565_pt1 | contig 29736 bp, 24 predicted proteins | sample PersoiDNA2013203_FD_185805 | JGI IMG/M metagenome (GOLD analysis project Ga0209913, IMG submission 185805) | Permafrost soil microbial communities from the Arctic, to analyse light accelerated degradation of dissolved organic matter (DOM) -... | ecosystem: Environmental > Terrestrial > Soil >... | reverse complement strand
CCCGCTTCCTGCGCCGCGCCACCCTGGCCCGTTACTGCGACCAGGTGCTGCTGCCGGGCCTGGCCCTGGCGGCGACGGAGCTGGAACTGGGCCGCATCGACGCCGGCCAGCAACAGAGCCTGCGGCGCGCCATCGCCGACGTGGCCGAAGCGGTGGCGCCCGGCCCCGGCCAGGGCGGTGGGCGCAAGCGCCATGCGGCGTCCCTGCTGGACGCCAACGTGGGCGCCCACCTGCGCCGCCTGCGCGAAGCCAGATTGGGCCGCTGGCAGGGCTCTTTCGACGTGCCGCGCCGCTCCATCGTGCTGTGCGCGGGCCTGCCCACCGAGCGCGATGAGCTGGTCAGCGAACTGCTGGCGCGCGCCCTGCGCGAAGCGGGCATCGACGCCCGCAGCATCCCCCTGCCTCTGCCCTACGAGGAACACGATCCCGCCACCGCCGAGCTGGTGTGCACGGTCTTGCTGCCCTGCCCCCAGCCCGACACCCTCGATACATGGCAGGAGGCCGTGGCGGCCGTGCGCCAGCTGCTGCCCGATGCCCTGCTGGCGGCGATCCGCCTGCCCGGTGACGACACCCGGCTGGGCCGCGCGGCGTTCGCGCCCCTGGCCGATGCCGTGCTGCGCAGTTTCGAGGAGGGCCTGGCATTTGCGGGGCCCACGGCAGATGGGCGGCAAGCGGGGCGCGCAGGAGGAGGCGCCCGCTGACGGTGCAGTCCGTGCCGCGCGACACGGGGCTTCGCTGCAGCCGGCCGGCGCCGCCAGGTGCGGCACCGGCGCCACGCCCTGCCATCAGCCCGAGCGTTATTGCTGCGCTATCGCCGCCGGCGGGACCCGCCTGATCCGCTTCTCAAAAGAATGCCATCGCGGCCACCACCACCCCGACTGCTGCCGAAGCGACCGAACCCCACAGCAGCCAGCGCCGTTTCGTCAAGACCGTGATGGCGGCCAGTGCAATGGCAATCTGAATGAAGGTCAGGGCAAGCGCCAGCCGCTCATGCGGATGCAGCTTGGCCTCTGATTCTTCGCCCAGTTTGCGCGACTCGGCCTGAAGCTTGCGCGCTTCGGCCTGCACTTCCGCCTTCTCTTTGTCCAGCCGCGCCCGCTCCGCCAGGAAGCGGGATTTGACGTCCTCGGAGCTCGCCAGCGCGGCGACGGCATCGTCTAGCTGCTCTTTGATCGACTTTGCCTGGTAGTAGGCCCACTGATCGCTGGCCTCGGCCTGCTTCAAAATGCTTTGATTCTTGAGGAACATCGCCTCATTCTGGGCACTGCCGCTTTGGTAGCTGATCAATGCGCCTATGGTCGCCAGCACCGCCGTCATCAAGGCGATTTTCTGCGCCAGACCATCCCGCTCTTTTTCAACGATGTCTTCCACCTCATGCTCATGGGGACTGGGCACTTCGTATTCTTCTTCCATAGTCGACCTCAAAAGTGGTGGATTGCGCTGGTGTTGTGGCACGCAAGGGCATGGCCAGGGCCATTGTCACATGCCGGCGCAGGTTCAGCGCGTACTGTCAAGCTTGGCCTCGATGGTGGCGCGGTCGAAGCCGGCGCCGGCGCGCGCGCCGTCGGCGTAATAAATGGTCGGCGTGCCGACGATGCGCAGCTGCTTGCCCAGCTCGATGATCTGCGCGTTCGGCGTGGCGCAGGACGCAGCCGCCTTCGGTGCGGGCACGCCGTCTTCGATCCAGCGCTGCCAGGCCACTGCGCGGTTCGGTGCGCACCAGATGTTCCTTGCCTTGAGCGCCGAATCGTCGCTGAGGATATTGAGCAAAAAGGTGTAGACGGTGACGTTGTCGATATTCCTCATCGTCTGGTGCAGCTTTTTGCAGAACGGGCAGTTGGGATCTTCGAACACGGCCATGACGCGCCTGCCGTCGCCCCTGACGGTTTTGATCGCCTGGTCCAGCGGCAGGTCCGAAAACCGGATGGCGGAAATCTGGTCGACCCGGGCGCGCGTCACATCCTGCAGATTGGTCAGGTCGACGATCTTACCGACGAACATGTAGCGGGCCGTTTCATCCGTGTAAAAAATGTCGCCGTTGGTGCGCACCTCATACAGGCCGCCGTAGGGCGTTTTGGTGACGGAGTCGACCTTGATGTCGGCCCCCATGCGGGGCGCGACGAGGCGTTTGATTTGCGCTTCCTGGGGCGTCTCCGCCCACAGCGGGGTGCTGGCGATCAGGCCGGCCAGCGCCAGCGCTACTGGTTTCCACTGCATGGCATCTCCGTTTCAACGATCTGGTTCAATTCGTATGTTCAATTCGCACCCACCAGCGCAGGGCGCATTTGCGCCGCGCACGCCTGGGCATCGGCGTCGCGCCGCGCGCGCAGGGCGTCGCCGTGCATGCGCTGCTCGTGCAGCTCGACGGGGTCGGCCTCCTGCGCGGGATCGGGCGGCACATGCTGCTTTTGCCAGTCGTGCAGCATCACCACGCAGCGCTCATCCTCGCCTTCGAACCACGCCTGCGCCAGCGCGGGACCGAGCAGGCGCTGACGCAACTGGGATTGCTGATCCAGCCAGGACAAGAGATGCGCCACCTCGGCTTCGCTCACGGCCGCATCTGGCGCGGCGTCAAAGCGCTCGCGCGCCAACATGCGCGCGCGGGCGTCGAGGTAGGCGGCATAGCTGGCGATCAGGCGGCCGGCGGCGGCGGTGGCGGCCGGACTCAAGCCCGCTGCCAGTTTCGCCCGCAAGGCCGGCACGCGCGCCTGGCGCGCCTGGGCGGGACCGGCCGCCAGGTAGCTGTCCATCAGCGCGCGCAGGGCACGGTCGGGCACCAGGAATCCCTTGCTGTCCAGTTTTAAGCCGGGTTCACGCAGCGCCGGTGCGGACAGGACGGCTTGCTGCGCCGCCGAGGGCGCCGCGATCACGGTTGCAGTGGACTCGGCAGCCGGCGCCGCTGCAGCCAGCGGCGCGGCATCGTGACCGCCTGCGTCACGCTGCCAGTAGCACACGGCTGCAACGGTGATCAGTACCGTCAGCAGTGCCGCCAGACCGGTCGCCCAGCTGCCGAACGGTCCATCGACCTCTTCCGCCACGACGGCTTACATCCGTTTTTTGACGGCCGGTGCGTCAGCCACCGCGCCCGGCACTGCGACATGTGCGCCGACGGGCGCAGCGTAACGGGTCACCACTTGCCAGTTGCCCTCATTGCGCTTCCAGGTATCGATCACGAACAATTGCTGCGGCAAGGCGCCGGCTGCGGGCACGTCGAGTTTCCACATGAAGCTGGCGACGGCGACGTCGCCGTACTCGTGGACCGCCATCTGCTCGATCGAGGAGTGAAACGGCGCCAGCGACAAGGCGTGGCGCAGCGACTCCTCGCGCGGCGTCGGCACGCCCGGCGTGGCGGCGCTGCGCAATTCAAAATCCGGCGCCACGATCTTGTTCAGGGCGGCGTTGTCGTGCGCCTGCACGGCGGCGAGCCAGTCATTTTCAAGATTGCCGAAATCGTGGATGGCGCGGGTCACGGTGGGAACGACGCGGCCGTGATTGGACACGGCCACTTGGGCAGCCACCGCACCCGTCAACGGCGCCAGGAAACAGAAAATCAGAAATGGTCTCATGCGATCCTTACAAATTGAACTTGCGGCGGGCGCAATCGGAAGCGTCCGCCGCCTGGCCTCAGTTTACAGTGTCATGCTCAAGGATAGTGCTGCAAGCAGGTCTGGGTCGGTGCGATCACCCAGTTTTGCTGGATCAGATACTTCATCGTACCAAATGTCTGGTTGTATTTCGCACCGTTCGATGCGGTCGACGTGGCGCCGAAATTCCATGCGCACTTGTCGCCGTTCTCGTAACCGTTATAGGTCGAATACCAGGCATTGCCATCCGGGTCGGTGACGGCTTCCTCCAGTTCGTGCGCCACCACGCTGGCCATCGCATCCGCGCCAGGCGTGCCGTTCGGACTCGGGTTGTTCACGCCGCAAGCCGAAGCGCACTGGGTCTCGGCGTCGCCGACGAAGGCATACTTGATGTTCTTGCCGCCGATCGTGGCATTGGTGTGCCAGCCGCAGTACTGCGTGCAAAAGCCGGAAGTGGCCGTGGTGGCCTTGTCGGTCAAAACGAAATACACGCCGTTGGCATCGGACGGCAGCGCACCCGAGTTGATCGCGTCGGTGACGATCGACTGGATGTTGGCGTCGGTCAGGCGGGTGCCGTAGGTGCCGCTGTTGGTGGTGCTGCCGGCCAGGGTGACGCTGTTGACGACGTGGGTGTTCGAGGCGTTGTAATAGGTCGTGTTGATGTTGAAATAAGGCGAGCCGCCGATTTTCTGGCCCAGATTGGTGAGGGTGTTTTGTGAACCCGTATCCCACTGGCTGCCGTACCAGATGTAGTAAGCATTGGTCGGTGCCACCATCACCGGCCCGCCCTGATAGGTCAGGTTCGACGAACTGGAGGGCCGCGAGGGCTGGGCCTTGGCCCGCTGCATGGCGCCGATGTCGAGCTCGCCATGGCCTTTACCGGTCGGCTTGTACAGCGAATCGGGCGACTCCTTGACTTGCCCGGCCTGGGCGGCAAAAGAAAATACGAGTCCTGCGGCAAGCACACTTGCTTTACGGCTGAAGTTCATCTTTTTTCTCCGACAAAAATTATAAATATTATGGTTCCCGTTTTCGGGAACGCCTTGTGATCTGCCCCGGCCGGAGAAGGATAAACTCAAGCGTCGACAGTCCGTTCACACCCCCGGCGATGGATCGACAGGCGTGGGAATACCGCATGAATGCAGCACACCGGACGGTGTACCGATTCAGGAATGAGGTGTTACGTCAATCTGGAAAAACTGGCGGATGCGCTACCCGACCGGGGTAAGCACGCAGGAAATGGCGGGGATGATCAAAGGCGGAAGTGGCACGGCGACGCTGAATACCATTGAAGCTCTCCTCTTGAAACGAACGGCGCATGTGCGCTCTTTATCCTGTCGCTGGGGCTGCGTACTGAGCGAGGCAGTGAGAGCGAGTCTACGATCTCAAAGCCGGGCTCGCAACCGGAACACAAACAAATTTGCTTACATGAATAAACCGTAATGTGGGCGAACAACAGCACCACCAAAGCCATCGATATAAGAATTGCATAATTAGTTCCATGATCGAGCCGGATTATCAAATTATTGAATATGCATGCCATTCTATTTCCTGTAGACATAGCCGCAAATACGAGACTATTATTTATCGGCTAAATTCCCTCCTCCCGGGAAATGAATCGCGGGGGCTGCACTATGATCGGCATTACCGTAACACCAACCAACTTCATACGAATGAAACATCAGCGGCGGCCATGGCGCAGCAATTAACACATTTAAAGCCTGAACATTGTAATAAGAATTAAAGGCGGGCTGATCAATATAAAAACGTCGTGCAATATTCTTCGAATCCCACCCGCTCCGTCCGTTGCAATGAAAAAGGCCTCCCGGAGGGGTAATGCCGTTCAGTTAAGACGGACGGCATTACCCGTAGGGGAGGCTTTTTTTCTTGCTTCTGGCGGAGAGGGTATCCGTAGAACCTCCCTATGAAAATGACGGAAAAATCAGCTCTATCTACCTTTCTATCTACCTCCAGCGCAGCGACCAATGCCAGCTTTGGCAGCATTTGTCGCCCCAGAAAACGCCGCTTGGTTGAAGTACTTGCTCTCTCGTTCCGGCACCCTCGGACTACGGTTCGGTGTCTGCGCAAGCCGACACGGAGAAAGCCGCACTTTAAGAGAAGAAAGCCGGGCTCGAGTTCGACCGCGCGGCGAACATGGGGAGCTGGCTATCGGTTGTGCAACGCGAGGACTCTACCAGCCGCTGGCCACGCCGGTGGCCCGACAGCATCTGAAACATGATTCAGCTGGCGCGCAGGCTCGGGACCAGTTGGGCATCTCGGATCTATCCAGGGCTCGCCTTTTGCAGGCTGTATGGCATCGGCAGCGAGCTTTTCCTCAGGTGCCGATTGCTTCGCGCAATAGCCTCACTGACGCCTGAACGCGATCTCATAGTCGCACCGGCAACTACGCCCGCGCCAACGCCAGCGAAAAAATAGGGACTACATAACCGGGAAAAGGCGGCAGAGGATTTTTCACGAAGCCTGTAGCTGCCTTCGGCGCACCGACTCTTGGATTGCCATGACGTTGCGCCGAATGAATCCTGTTCGCCAGCGATGACATCGAGCGAGACAACGATTCCAGGTTTCGGCCTTCTTAGAGCAGAACCGCCTCATCCGGCGCCCAAAGAAAAAATTGCAATAAGCGGCGTCGACGGTCCATTTCCTCACGCTGGAGGCGCTTTGCCTTTATCGATTCCAATTCTTCCTTCCTTCCTAGCGCTGATCCCAACGTGTCAATCGTGTCGACTTTTTCTGCGGGGGTCGATAAATGATAACGTTTTAGTAGTACGTGCTCGGGCAAATGAAGTGTTCTCCCAATTGCCGGGTATTAGCCAAGTAAGACATCGACCCGTGGAGAAGATCGATGACAACACAATGCATATGGCGGTCGTCAAAGCTCGTGAACTCATGGCCCTTGTGAGAGCGCATGTCGAGATCAGATAACATCGAGGCAGCTCCCAAATAATCCGCGCGTGAACCATATGTTGGTGTGGCCAACATCCCTGCGGTTTCTCGATGCGCGCGACCGGCGGCGTTTATCAACAAGAGAACACCGCAGTACCTTACCTCCCCGTGTCGTTCACCGCCGCGACAGCGCGGACCAGGCAGTCGGCCTGGGGATTTTCAACCTTGCCAGCAACGACGTCAGACGCGGCAAGCGTCAATGCCCTTCGCAGGTCCACGCGATAGAGGCGTTGATTTTTTTAATAAATGCGCAACTAGCCCAAAGTCCAATAGCCCGATTGCAGAGCGGCAGTTAACCTTGATACTTGGACATACTTCGGGTGAATAATGCAATCGTTTATCAAATTGCTGGTGCTGAAACGGCAGCTGCGGCAGGCTGCGGCGAACGTGGCGAGAATTCACGCCGAGATGCAGCAGGCTTGCGCCGCGATCGATTCAGCGCTGCACACCGGGCAGATGTCGGACGTGCAAAAGGCACAGCTGCATGCCGGCAGCGAAGCGGCGCGACTGTCCTATGCGCATGCCATGCAGACTGTAAATGCCAACCTGGATTTTTTTGAAAGCATGCTGGCGGCGCAAGGCCCGGTTCGACGCGTTGCCCTGCGTATCATTCCCGCCTGAACTTAGCCGCCGGCCCAGATGCGATCGATGTTGGCCGCATCCCAGTGGCCGCGCGTTGCACGGCCCACGATCATTTCCGTTTCTCCGGGCCGGGCCAGGTCAATCCGTTCGGTGGGGATGTGGGTGTTGGATTGTTCCGAAAAAAATGCCTTGATGACGGGACGGGTCAGCGCTGTGGGATGCTGCTCCACCACTACCGCAATACGGCCGCTGCGCAGGCGCACCAGCGAACCGGTCGGATAGATGCCCACTGTCTTGATGAAAGCGGTCAGCACCTTCTCATCGAAATGGCCGGCCCAGGACAGCATTTTCGCGACCGACTCGGCCGGATCCCAGCCGGATTTGTAGGGACGGTTGGACGTGATGGCGTCGTAAACGTCGCATACTGCGCCCATCCGCGAAAGCAGGCTGATTTCCTCGCCGCGCAGGCGGTCAGGATAGCCCGTACCGTCGAATTTCTCGTGGTGGTGCAGGCATACGTCGAGCACGGCGGCGTTGGCAAACTTGCCTTTCAAGAGCAGTTGATGGCCGCGCAGGGGATGGTCCCTGACAGTGGCATATTCGGCGTCGGTCAGCTTGCCCGGCTTGTTGAGAACCTCCAGCGGCAGACAGGACTTGCCGATATCGTGCAGCAGGCCTGCCATGCCCGCATTGCGGCACGTTGCTTCATCCAGTCCCAAGGTCTTCGCCAGCGCCACCATGAGCGCGCACACAGCCACCGAGTGCATATAGGTGTAGTCGTCGCTGGCCTTCAGCCGCACCAGGCTGATGAGCGCATCGGAATGGCTGGAAATCGATTCCGTGATATCGGCAATCAAGGGCAGGCAGGCCTCGGTGTCGATGGCATTGCCCAGCCGCGCCTCGTTGAACATGGCCATGGTGGCGCCCCGCGCCGCCGAGCAGATCGAGCGGGCATGCGACATGGATTCGTCGAAGCTGGCCAGACCGGCGGGCGGCCTTGGCGGGGCAGGAGATGCAGGCTCGGGCGTAGGCTCACGCGCAGGCACAGGCGCGGAAACGTCAGCGGCCTGCTCAGGCGCAGCGATACCCTGCGCGGGATCGATCCAGCAATGCTGCAAACCGCTTTGTTGTGCCTTGCGCAAGTCGGCAGGATGGGCGAGCACGAAACCCATTTTCCAGAACGGATTCTGCAGCCAGGATCCGTCGAACTTGTTGAGATACATACCCAGCCGCAAGTCGGCTACGGCGATTTTTTGTAACTGGCTCACACCATGCTCCCCGCGTGTGCTGATTTCCGAATCCGGCAGGACGTACCGGCTTGATGAGCAGCATGGTAACCCGTTAGTTTCTTTTGAGCAATTGGTCCTTGCTCCCCATCTTGCCCCTGTTGTAATTCCGGTCTAGTTACTTGGTCCAATACTGGGGGGCTGGATGCGCACCCTTTGCGGCATGCTGACAAGCTCCTTTGCAAGGGCCGCATCGCGGGCTCTGCCACCTCCAGCGTCAAATGTGCGCAACGCCTGCGCAGCTGCTTGTCCCTATGAAAAACAGGTCTGCGCTGGCGATCACGGCCTTCCCGAACACGCCCCATACGCGACACGCTCCGGTCCAGCCAGGGCGCCGCTTCCACTCCTTCCCGTCTTAATTTAAAACCATCAGTGCCCTTGAATGTAAAGGCAAAGACATTGGTACTAGCCCAAAAGGATGATGGACCTGATATTACCGCATTGAAATACTTTGCACCATTCAAACCAACAATAACGCCATACGATGCAGCTTCCCACCAGCCCGCCGCCGCCACTTCACGTGCTGGTGGCCGACGACGATGTGTTCACCCAGCGACTTCTGGTTGGCCTGCTGCAGCGCGAAGGCCATCATGGCGTGGTGGTGGCCGACGGCCAGCGCGCGCTCGACGCCATTGACGCGGCGGCGGGCGCGATGCCGCACGGCGTGGCCGGTTTCGACCTGCTGCTGCTGGACGTGCACATGCCCGGGCTGGACGGGGTCGCCGCCCTGACGCGCATACGCCGCGCCGAGCACCTCGATGCCGTGCGCACGCCCCTGAAGATCATCATGGTGACGGGTCACGCCGACCCGATCGCCCGCGCCCGCCTGCTGATGGCCGGCGCCGACGGCGTGCTGGCCAAACCACTCGACCCCGGCCGCTTTTCGCATTTGCTCGATTACGTTCGCAACAACACTCCCCATCGACCGACAGTCTGACAAGGATCCCACCATGACCAGCAGAATTCCTCCCATCAGCGCCGAACTCAGCGCTTTCCTGGCCGCGCCGGCCAGCGAGCCCGCGGCGGCGAGCGCTTTTCACGCACATGGCATCTGGACCCTGGGCGTGGTCATCATGCGGGCCATTTCCTTCCGCTCGAAGGCCCTGATCATCTGCCTGCTGTTTGCCCTGCCCCTGATCATGCTAGGACGCAGCTATTTTCTGCGCGCCACGGAGAACATCGATTTTTCGCAAAAGGAAATCGTGGGGGTGGACTACAACCGCGCCATCCTGCCCGTGCTGGAGTTGGCCCAGCAGGCGCGCCTCGACGGCGCTGCCGCCGGCGCCGTGCGCGACAAGCTCTCCCAGGCCTGGCAAAAGCTGGAGGCGGCGCAGCACGAGCACGGCGCCAATTTGCAGACGGCCGCCTTGTACGCCGCCGCACGGACAGCCTACGAGCGCTCCCGCAACGCGCCGGCGGCAGCGGCGTTTGCCCTGCACGCCGAGCATGCGCAGGCCTTGAACAAGCTGGTGCAGGCGGTGACGGACAACTCCAACCTGACGCTCGACCCTGAAATGGCGACCTATTATCTGATGGATGCCGCGTTCGTGCGCATCCCGGACGTGGTCGACAGCGGCGACCAGCTGCGCGCGCATGGCTTGGGTTTCCTTGCGGGCGGCGCCATCACGGCAGCCGAGCAGCGCGAGCTGGTCGAGGCCATCGCCGTGTCCCGCTTCGAACACGCCAATATGCGCGCCGACCTTGACAAACTCAATGGCGATGGCGCGCTGATTCAGCGGCTCGAGCTGGCGCCCGCGGCGGCCCGGCTGGACCAGTTTTACAAATTCGCCGACAAAAATGTAATCGACAGCCTGTCCGCCAATCCCAATACACCGCGCAGCTTCCGCGGCCTGGCCGACGGCGCCATTGCCGGCCAGTTTGCGCTGGCGGCGAAGCTGGTCGATGAACTCGACGGCAAGCTCAAAGCCCGCGTGGCCGAGATGCAGTTCGACCGCAATGTGGTGGTCGCCGTGATCGTGTTCACGGTAAGCCTGGCCATGTATTTCTTTTATACCTTTTATCTGGTCACCAGCGGCGGGCTGGGCCTGATCAGGAAGCACTTGCAGGAAATGGCGCAAGGCGACTTGCGGCGTGCTCCTGCCCTGCCGTGGGGGAAAGACGAGCCGGCAGCCGTCATCACCGATTTGCGCACCGCCTACGATTGCCTGCACCAGCTGGTGCGCACGGTACGCCACTCGGCCCGCAATCTGCACGCCACCAGCGGCGAAATTGCCGCAGCCAGCATGGACCTGTCTGGCCGCAGCGAAGCGGCCGCCGCCTCGCTTGAACAGCAGGCATCCGCCATGGAGGAAATCGGCAGCACGGTGGGCAGCAACGCCGACCGGGCCGCTGCGGCGGCCAGCTTTGCGAAGGACAACGCCAGCCTGGCCGAAAGCGGCGGCCGCGTCATTGCCTCCGTGGTCGAGACCATGCAGGACATCCATGCCTCGTCGGCACAGATCAGCGACATCATCAGCGTGATCGATGGCATCGCCTTTCAAACCAATATCCTGGCCTTGAATGCCGCGGTGGAAGCGGCCCGTGCCGGCGAAGCGGGGCGCGGTTTCGCCGTCGTCGCCACCGAGGTGCGCACTCTGGCGCACCGCAGCGCCGCGGCTGCCGCCGAGATCAAGACCCTGATCACCAACAGCGTGGGCAAGATCGAGGGCGGCACCCGCGTCGTCGAGCAGGCCGGCGCCACCATGATTGCCGTGGTCGACAATGCGAAGAAGATGCGCGCACATCTGAACGATATCTCGACCGCCTCGCGCGAACAGGCGGTGGGCGTGAGCCAGGTGGGGCGCGCCATCCACGAGCTCGACAGCCACACCCAGCACAATGCCGCGCTGGTGGAAGAGACCTCGGCGGCCTGCGCTTCGCTCAAGCAGCAGGCCGACGGGCTGCAGCTGGAGATCGCCAATTTCCGCGTGGCCTGAGAGCGGCGCTGCGGCTAGGCCATCGCCGCGTCCCACAGGCGCACCAGGGTGGCGAAACTGTCGGCGCCCGTCTTTTGCATGATGCGGGCGCGGTGCACCTTGACAGTTTTTTCCACCGTGCCCAGCTGCGCCGCCGCTTGCTTGTTGAGCTTGCCCGCGACGATCAGGGCCATCACCTCGCGCTCGCGCGGGGTGAGAAGGTCGATCAGGCGGCAGGCTTCCTCCCGGCGCACCAGCTGGGCACGCGCCGCCTCATTGCGGGCCAAGGCCTGGGCCACCGCGGCCAGCAGCTGTTCGACATCGACCGGCTTGGACAGGAAATCGCAGGCCCCCAGTTTCATGGCGGCGACGCCGGCCGCCATGCTGCCGTGGCCGGTCAAAAAAATCAGGGGCAGCAGGCTCTCGCGGGCGCGCAAGGCTTGCTGCAAGCCCATGCCGTCCATGCCCGGCATGGCCAGGTCCAGCACCAGGCAGCCGGGCTGGGCGTGGTGGGATCCGGCCAGGAAGCTGGCGGCCGAATCGAAGGTGCGGGCGGCAAAGCCGTTCGCTTCCAGCACGCGCGCCAGTGCCTTGAGCACCTGCGGCTGGTCGTCCACAAGAAACACCACGGGGGAGGGCGTATCGCTGGCAGTCATGCATTCCTCGGCAAATGAAAAGTAAAGCAGGCGCCTCCGCCGGGGCCGTTGGCGGCGTCAATGCGGCCGCCGTGGGCACCGATGATGGTGCGGCAGATGGACAGGCCCAGGCCCATGCCGTCGGGCTTGGTGGACTGAAAGGGGTCGAACAGGGCATCGAGGCGCGCTGCGGCGATGCCGGCGCCGCTGTCGCGCACGGCAATGCTGACCCCGTCGTCACGGTGGGCAATCGCCAGCACCAGCTTGCGCAGGGGCGCGGCGGCGCTGTCGATGGCGTCGCAGCCGTTGACGATCAGGTTGATCAAGACCTGCTGCAGCTGGATGCGGTCAGCCAGGATGGGGGCGGGGGTGCCGCTTTCGAGGCGCTCGACGCCAATCTCGCGGTTGAGCAGTTCATTACGCAGCAGGCCCAGCACGTCGTCCACCAGGGTGGCCAGATGGACCGACTCGCGCACCACTTCGCTGTTGCGCAGCAGGCCGCGCAGCCGGCGGATGACTTCGGCGGCGCGGCGGTCCTCGGCGGCGATGTCGACCAGGATCTCGCCGATCGCCGCCAGCGGCGCGGGACGCTGTGCGATCAGGCGCTGCGCCGCTTGCGCGTTGCTGAGGATGGAGGTGAGGGGCTGGTTGATCTCATGCGCGAGCGCGCCCGACAATTCGCCCATCATGCTCACACGAGACAGATGCACGATCTGCTCCTGCTTGCGCTGCAGGGCCAGTTCGGCCAGCTTGCGGTTCGATACGTCCGACGAAATCCCCAGCACCAGGTCCGTGCCCGCCGGCCCCGCCGCCTCGAAGCGGCCGCGCGAAGCGATCCAGCGCAGCGTCTGGCCAGGCAGGGCCAGGCGGTATTCGATGTCGTAGCTTCTGTCCTGGCGGCCGATCCCCAGCAGGGTGGCGCGCACGGCTGCGCGGTCGTCGGGATGGATGCGCTCGAATACCTGCTCGAGCGTGATGGTGTCGTCGGAACCGAACTGGAACAGGCGGCGCCACTGGGCCGAGGCCCAGATCTCGGTTCCGGCGGCGCTGCGCACCCAGATGCCGATGCCGGTAGCGTGGGTGGCCAGGTCGAGCCTCTGCTCGCTGCTGCGCAAGCCGTCCCGCATCGCCATCAATTTGTCCTGGGCGGCGGCCAGCGCCTCGCCCAGCAGCCGGGCTTCGGCAAAATGCAGGGGCGGCAGCACCAGGGGCGCATCGCCGCCCAGCGCGGCAGCCGGTCCCGTCAAGCCTTGCAGCGAGGCGGCCAGGCGGCGCGCGATCAGCGAAGCAAGCACCAAGCCCAGTGCGGTGGCGGCCAGGGTGCACAGGATCAGCCAGCCGATGCCCCGGTGCAGGCTGGCGCGCAGTTCAGCCAGGGGAATGCCCAGCGCCACCGCGCGCCCGGTGGCGCCCGCGTGGCTGTACACGGTCAGCACGCCCACCCCGTCGAGGGTGAGCGATTCGTAATAGCCTTCGGCGCTGCCGGCGATGCGCTGGCGCAGGTCGGGCATGACCAGCTTGCCCACGAAGCCTTGCGGGTCGTGGCTGCGCGCCAGGATGCGGGCATCGGTGTCGATCAGAGCCACCCGCCACGACGGCGGCAGGCGTTGCCCGGCCAGCACGCGGGCAGCAGCCGCTTGGCGGTCAATCAACGCGCCGGTCGTTGCAAGCGCGAGGTCCAGGGATAAGGCGACGGCGCGCGCGCGGTTGAGCGCGGTGGCGGCGAGGCCGGCCTGCTCGCTCTGGTAAACGTGAACGATCAACAGGGCTGCGCATCCCGCCAGCGGCAACACGCACGCCAACACCAATCGAACCAGGGTCGAACGAAAAGCGGGCGCGGCGGCGTGTGAAAGGGAGAGCGGCATGCAAGCGATAAAGTTGGTATATGAAACAAGTATGCATGCAAGCTCGCCTTGCGGCCATACCGGCGGCATGCCTCCAGCGCAAGCGCGCCCGCCGTTATTGGGCTTTGTGCCCATGCACGCGGACAGAAACACGGATGGGCTAGCCCGTCCGGGTGTGCCCGTTCGGCAACGCCGTTCACTCATTGCTGTTGGGAACTACCAGTCCATGCTACCTTAACATTTTCCCTGGAGCGTGTATGCCGGGCCGGTTTCGTTCAAGCAGGATTGCCACTTTTCTCGCGGGTTTTCTGGTGCTGGCCATCGTGGGCACGGTGGGCAGCGCCATCCTGATCGCGCGCGAACAATCGACCCGTGAATGGACGGCGCAGCTCGACAATATCTCGATGATCCTGGCCGAACAGACGGCGCAAGAAGTCAAATCGGCTTTCCTGGTGCTCGACAGCATCGCCGAAAGCGTCAAGGCCGGCGCCATCGCCGACGACCAGCAGTTGCGCGTGCACCTGGGCACCGCAGCCCAGTTCGCCAGCATGCGCGACAAGATCCAGGGCCTGCCCCAGGTGGACGTGGCGACCGTGGTGGCGGCCAACGGCGATGTCGTCAACTTCACCCGCGCCTACCCGGCGCCGCCCATCAACCTGGCTGACCGCGATTACTTCAAGGCCCAGCAGAGCCGGCCCGACCTGGAGACCTACATCTCCCCTCCGGTGCGCAACAAGGGCAACGGCCAATGGACCTTTTATCTGAGCCGCCGCCTCAACGGTCCCCACGGCGAGTTCCTGGGCGTGGCGCTGGTAGGCTTTTCCAGCACCTTCCTGAGCGATTTCTACAAGAAAATCAACCTGGGTGCGGACGCCACCGTCAGTCTGTACCGGCGCGACTACATGATCCTGGCCCGCTCACCTCACGACGACGCCCTGATGGGCAAACTCAACGCCACCGGCAGCAGCTTCCGCATCATCGACCAGCTCAAGCAGACGCACGGCGTGCTGAAAATCGCCGGGCCCCGCTTCTCGCAGGGCGGCGAGCAGGTCTCGCGTCTCGGCGCGGCCCGGCTGATCGAGCATTTCCCACTGATCATCAACGTGACGGTGACGGACCAGCTCTACCTGGCGCAATGGCGCTCGTTCTCGACCGCGCTGTCGCTGGTGGGCGGAGTCTCGGTGGCGGCCATGCTGGCGGCCTTCACGGTGCTGATCCGCTCGCTGCGGCGGCGCGAACTGGACCTGGAACGCACCCGCAGCCTGCAGGCCCAGGCGGAGGCGGCCAGCCGGGCCAAATCGGAATTTCTCGCCATGATGAGCCATGAAATCCGCACCCCGCTGACGGCCATCATCGGTTTTGCCGGCATCATCAAACAGCATGTGCGCAGCGGCCCGGCCAGCGACGCCGGCAGCATCATCCTGCGCAACGGCCATCACCTGCTCGAGATTATCAACGATCTGCTCGACCTGTCGAAAATCGAGGCGGGCCGCATGCACATCGAGCACATTGCCTTTTCGCCCCTTGAGCTGGCGATGGGCGTGCATGCCATGATGCAGAGCCAGGCCAGCAGCAAGGGACTGGCGCTGCGGCTAAACGTGGACTATCCCTTTCCCGCCCGGGTGATGGGCGACCCCACCCGCTGGAAGCAGATCCTGTTCAACCTGGCGAGCAATGCCGTCAAATTTACCGAGCTCGGCGACATCACGCTCCAGCTGCGCTACGAAGCTGGCGGGCAGCGTCTGCTGCTGGCGGTGCGCGACAGCGGCATCGGCATGAGCGAAGCCGAGCTGGCCCTGCTGTTCAAACCGTTCAGCCAGGCCGACAGCAGCGTGGCGCGCAAATACGGCGGCACCGGCCTGGGGCTGCACCTGGTGCGCCAGCTGGCCGGCAAGATGGGCGGCGAAGTGCGGGTGCGCAGCGAACGCCACGTCGGCTCCGAATTCACCGTGGAGATCAAGGCGCCGCTCGCGGCCGGCACGTCATTGCTGCAAGCGGCGCCCGCGCCGGAACCGGTGGAAATGCCGGCCGACCAGCCACTGCGCCTTCACGGCAAGGTGCTGCTGGCCGAAGACGGCCCCGACAACCGCGTCCTGATCGTGTCCCTGCTGGAGCACCTGGGCCTGTCGGTGCAGGTGGTGGAGGATGGGGCGCAGGCGGTGCAGGCGGCGCTGGCGGGCGAATTCGACCTGGTGCTCCTGGACATCCAGATGCCCGTGATGGACGGCTTGACGGCGGCGCGCGTGCTCAAGGGCGCCGGCTTTGGCCGGCCGCTGGTGGCGCTGACCGCCAATGTGATGCAGGACGACCTGGCGCTGTACGCCCAGGCCGGCTTCGCCTGCAGTATCGGCAAGCCGATCGACTTGCAGGTGCTGTCGCGTGAATTGGCCGGGCTGCTCGATCAGCAGATTGCCCCGGAGCGCATGGGTGCGCTGGACGAACTGCCCGGCTTTGGCGAACTGCGCCAGGCCTTCGGCGCCGGCCTGCCGGAGCGACTCCGCACGCTCGGCGCATTGCTCGACAGCGGCGCGCTCGACGAAGCGGGGCAGCTGGGCCACGCCTTGCGGGGCACGGGCGCCTCGTTCGGCTATCCCGGCGTGTCGAGCCTGGGCGGAAAGATTGAAACGGCCGCGCGCGCGGGCGACGGCGCCAGTGCCCGCAACGCCTACGCCGTACTGATGGACCTCGATGAACTCAAGCTTTGAAGGACAACCCATGATGCAAGACTTGGCCAGCACCACCCCCGTCATCATTGCCGATGACGAACCTCTGATGCGCGAAGTGCTCGCTTCCGCCTTGCGCAGCTTGGGCTACCGCAGCATCGCCTACGCCGCCGACGGGCGCCAGGCCGCGCAGCTGCTCGAGCAGCCGGAATACCGCCGCGCCATCGTCTTCCTCGACATCCACATGCCCGCCATGAATGGCCTGGCCGTGCTGGAACACGCGCGCCACATCGGCAGCGGCGCCTTCATCGTCATCGTCAGCGCCGACAGCGCCCTTGAGCGCGTACTAGCCGCGCTGGCCGGCGGCGCCAAGGGTTTCGTCATCAAACCCTATTCGACGCAAAAGATCCTCGACATGATCCACAAGTTCGAGAAGGAGACCGTCGACCGCGCTGCTGCTTGAGGCCACATTCTCGCGCCCGCGTTCCCCAAGCTTGATTCTATCGAGCCCGTGAACGGTCAACTTTGAATGCGCCTCGCCATGGCATCGCTTGCTCGATAACCCATCGTGTTCCACTTATTTTGTGCGACGGCCGCTTCGCCTTGTGAGAAAGTCACTACAGTAAGCTCGCCAGCCAACTGTTCCGTCAAGATCCATCACTGAAGCAAGAATGGGCGAACCCAACAATAGTGTAGCCCTGTGATATTTGCTCGCGCGCGCTCCGCAGGGCGCGAACCTGTAGCGTTCATACTTGCGTCGCTGGCGGCAGGCAGCGCCAAAGGGGGTGTCGTCAAGGCGTATGCCACCCAGCAAATTCTCGATACGATCAGCAAATTCGAAAAGTAACAATGGTGAGGGTGCTTGATCCCGAGCCTGTTCTACGATTCCTGCCATGAGACCTGATCACGAACTTGGCAGCAGCAGTATTCCTGGCATTGGCGCGGTCACTTCGCGCCTTTTTTCTACTGAGGCAACAGGGTGATGCGTTGCATTCAGGAAATTTTTCGATGGCAAAACGTCGTGTAACAATGCCACATTCGCCCCGTGTCAACGGTGATTGCGGACCTGCTCTTCGGCCAACGCCCTTTCAGCTGGATCTGCCATCAGCACCACATTCACCCCACCGCCCACTTGCATGTCGTCGGCGGGATTGAAGGTCCAGCGCCCGTTCTCATGGACGGCCATCAGCATGTAGCTGCGCGACCTGGACAAGAGCTGCCCCAGCGCCACCATGCCGGCGGGCCGATTGGAAATGCGGCTGGACGGCGGTTCAAGCCTGCTTACGGTAACAGCAGCCGTAGTGGAGCAGCTGCACTGCTATTCTCCAATGGCCACCTCGTCGCCAACTTTACAGTATGCGATCGAAAATTCTCGTGGTGTCGTTGACCTGTGCAAGCAATCATTGACGTATGTCTGAAATGATCGGCGCGAAACTGCAGGACCATAAGCAGTTCTGTAAGACCCGCCTGCCACGCTTCAGTAACAATGCAGTACGGATCTAGCGCAGATTTTCACGGAGTGCGAAGCCTCCGCCTTTACCCGTGCGCAGCCCGGCCGGGTTCCCTCTTTCATTAATTCAGGCGCACCAGCGCCGCCGCCGAACGCGCCGCCACTACCTCTGTGACAGCGCCCAGGTATCTCGCCAGCTGCAGCGCCACCTGGTCCGGGATGCAGATGGCGCCCAGGGCCTGCACCCATTCGCCTGCCTGGACCTGCGCCTGTTCGAGGAGCAATAAGAACAAGAACAAGAATCAGAACGAAATTGATTCGTTTCATTTCAGATAGCTTTTTCAATTGAACGCCCCTATGCTTTAGCGCTTACCGATTGCACACAATTCAGGGCGAACTACATGCGGAACATAAATCGAGAGCAGCACCGTATTCAACACGTCGGCTGGCTTCGCGCGGCAGTGCTTGGGGCCAATGACGGGATCATCTCCACCTCCAGCCTGGTCCTGGGTGTCGCAGCGGCGCACGCAGCGCACCGGAATATCTTGCTGACCGCCGTTGCGGGACTCGTCGCCGGCGCGATGTCGATGGCAACTGGCGAATATGTTTCGGTGTCCTCGCAAGCCGACACGGAAAAGGCCGCGCTAGAAGAGGAAAAAACTGAGCTCGACGCTGATCCGGGCGGCGAACATCGAGAACTCGCGATGATCTATGTGAAGCGGGGGCTCGACCGGGCGCTGGCCACGCAGGTGGCGCAACAGCTCATGAAACATGATGCAATCGGCGCACATGCCCGCGACGAATTGGGCCTCTCTGATCTATCCAAGGCCCGCCCCCTGCAGGCTGCATGGGCATCGGCAGCCAGCTTTTCATTGGGTGCCGCGTTGCCACTCGCAGTAACGTCACTGACGCCTGAACGCGATCTCATTGCCTTATTGGTGGGTGCGACGCTGCTCGCCCTTGCGGTTCTCGGGGGAATCGCGGCGCGCACTGGAGGCGCCAAAATTATCCCGGGTGTGGTGCGCGTGACGTTCTGGAGCTCGCTCGCAATGGCACTGTCGGCCGGTGTAGGGGCAGCCTTCGGTGCGCCCGTCTAAGCGGATCTCGTTGCCTGGCGGGAGGTCCTTGCCCATTTGCGGCAAACGGCACGGTGAAAAAATATCGCCTGTTTCGTCGCCATGCAGTACACCGGCCGCTCCTTCGCGCCGCTGCCAGCACCCTCGATGTCGAGGTATTTGACCATTCGCCTTTTCCGATCAGCGGCCGGTGAAGGGCCCTGATTTCGGCGACACGATCCTGGCGCGCCAGCCTGCAGAATAGATTCTGTCAGTCCGCGAGACAAATCCATGATGCATCCAGCTGTCGCTTCCATCTGGAAGTCGCGATTCCAATTCGCTGTGCGGTCTGCGGTCCGATAATCATTGATGATGATAGCCCATTCCCTTGTTCAGGCTTACTATCGACGATGAAATGCCCGCCCCTTCCATTGATTGCGATTTGCGGATAAACGGTAACTTATTCTTTCGCGAATGGCCGCGAACCGTCGGTTCTGATTGTTCGCCGGTCAACCGAGGCATGGTCGATTCAAACGTCGTAGATGTCAGATAAAAATTATTTGATGAATCCGAACATGCGCTTCCTCCGCTATTCTTCAGTGGTTTTTGCGTCGCTGCTCACGTGTCCGTGCATGAGCCAGGCGCTCAGGATCGAGACGATCGAGGGTCCTCCATGGGGATTCGTGGGAAGCGACGGCAAGGTGACGGGGATGATGTACGAGATCGGCAACCTCGTTGCGAGGAAGACCGGATTGAGCTTCAAAAATTCACTTGCTCCTTACGCTCGCACGGCTGTCGATATTGAAAACGGTAACGTCGATATCGTTCTACGATTCGGCAACGAGCACATGGCGAGGGTTGCCCAACCCGTTGCCATCATCGTGTCCATGCCCGTCATCCTCGTCGGGCCGAGCGGCACCCATTACACCAGCCTGAGCGAGCTGCGCGGCAAGGTCGTCGGTTTTGTACGCACGAGCAAATATGTGGAACAGTTCGATTCGAACACGGAAATTCACAAATACGCTGTCAACAACTACGAGCAGATGGCCAGGATGTTGGCATCACGCCGACTCGATGCTGGCATCGCTTCCAACGTCGGGCTGTATTATGGCGCGTTGATGGCTGGGGTCAAGCCTGCACAGCTGGGGGAACCCCTGGTATTGGGGGCCAATGACTTTGTCCTGTTTTTTTCCAAGAAAACTGCGAAGCCGGAAACGGTCAATGCGGTCAGCGAGGCTGTCACCAAGCTCAAACTCAATGGCGAGATACAAAAGATCATCGACAAATACACCGACGAGCTCGCCGTCAAATTACCTCAAAGCTGACTTTGCCCCTGACCGAACCTTTGCTCGCGATCAGCTTGGCCAAAAAATGGGTCAGCATTTTTCACAGCCGCCCGGATCAACACGAGCGCAAACTCGTGGCTGCCAAGCGTCGCCGCATAGCCCGAACTGCGAATGCCCCCAGCAATGCGCGAGGCCACCTCGCGCAGGAGCTGGTCGCCGCGACGTGGCCAAGCGTGTCGCTGACCTTCTTAAAACGGTCCAGGTCGATCTACAGCGAGGCCAAACCGTCTCTTCCTCGTTTGTTCATCGCAAGATGCAAGGTCAACAGTTCGTGGAGCAGGTTGCGGTTGCGCATACTCGTCGGGGTGTCGTGATCGATGTTGAATTGGACGGCACGCAAGGCCCGCCCCGCGTCGGACAGCAGTGGCCGAGGTTGCCTCGTCGGTAGCTCGGTTGCGTTTGCCTGCGATCCGGCTCGGCATCGATGTATCACGCATCGTACTCTTGGAGCATATTGCTGGCGCGCATCTGGTGGCTCTGGCCGCTACCGATCCGGGAAACTTTGAGGCGGCAATGATGTCGCTGGCAGATAAACGTAGCGTCGTGACACCCGATGAAGACTGTACGATGTCCAAGAAAGACCGACTAAGGCAGCCGCCTTACGGCCTCCAACTACGGGCTGCGTTTGGCAGCGAGCCGCGGAGCCAGCGCGGTCTGTCGCCCACCTTCATTGCCGTAGCGCCGAATGCAACTGCGTTCATTTTTGATCCATATCGATCGACTAGACGGCAAGGCACAATCCGAGGCCCTTGCTGATGCCCTGACCCGAAACGGGACCTCCGCCGAAGTATTCGTCACGAATGAAAAAAGGTCTGCTCGGGCACTGCAACTTGTCAAGTCGCTGGGCCGCGACGACTTCCCAACCGCCTCGGTCGTTGTCCGCGTCTTCATCGGTTCATTTCGGCAAAGTGAGCACCTGTTGGGGTGATACCGTCATCTGTCACAATGTGTGAACCTGCCAGGCTGGCGCCTCGCCCCAGACACCTTCACTCACAGCGATTTATCGCCGATCAACCACCCATCGAACGCGTCAAACCTTTATTGTAAGACGAAGACAACGATGAATCGAAAACCGCGTTATGGCCATGTGACTATCCGTCATGGTCAAGGCCGCATTGCGCGCGCAATGCTTCCAAAAAGGCCTGCTGCAGCGGCGTCGGCAGCCAGCCAGCACGGGTGGTAACCCCGACCGTGCGATCGCGCGCCGGCGTCGCCACCTTGAGAGCCACCACGTCGTCGCGGTAATTACCGTACAGGATATGCGACCGCGACAGCAACGAGATGCAATCGCTTTCCTCAAGCATGGTCATCATCATCGCCAGCGAACTGGTTTCGACGGCCACGCGTGGGCGCCGCGGGAGGCTTGCCAGCATGGCATCGACGGCGGCGCGGCGCGGCATGTCCTGTTGCGGCACCACCCAGTCATACGCCGCCAGATCGCTGCGGCTTACGCGAGCGCGAGCGGCGAGCGCGTGGCCACGCCTGACCACCACCACGTACGGATCTTCGAACACACCCTCTTCGATGACTGCTCCCCGCAGGCGCGGACTGCGCAGGGCGCCGACCATCAGATCGATTTCGCCGAATTCAAGTGCGCCCAGCAGCTGCGCATGGGCGCCCTCGCGAATCGAGATGGCCGCTTCCGGGTAGGTCTGACGCAGGCGGCCAATGGTGCGCGCCAGCAGGCGTTGCGGCAGCAGCGGCAAGACGCCCACCGCCACCTTGCCACTGGCGTCGCCGCGCGCTGTTGCCAGCTCCGCCCTGGCCTGGACAATCTCATGCAGCGCCACGCCAAGGCGCCTTGCAAATGCCAGACCGGGGCCGTTGACGCTGATGTTATGCACCTGGCGCCGGTACAAGGCGACGCCGACGGTGTCTTCCAGCTCGCGCGCGGCGCGGTGCACCGCCACCTGCGACACACCCAGCTGGCGCGCTGCCGCCACCGCAGAACCGCACTGGGCGATGGCAATGTGGCTGCGCAGTTGCGCATCGGTTAGATGGCGGCGCACCGCGGCGGCATCGATCGCGCGCGCACGCTGGCCCGATGGCAGCTCGGCCAGCGCCTGTTCCAGCTGCGTGAACATGCGGCCCACGCGCCGTTGCAGGAGCGCGCCGGCTGCGGTCAACTCACTGCCACCATGGCCGCGGACGAACAGCGGCGACTCGCACGATGACTCCAGCAGCTTGATGGCGTGGCTGACCGCGGGCTGGGTCATGCCGATGGCGGCAGCAGCCTGGCATATGCCGCCCTCGCGGCACACGGCATCGAAAAACACCAGGCGGCGCAAGGGGATCGCGTGCTGCGCGTCGTCCATGACGTATCCTTGAAACTGTTTAGACAAGGACCTCAGCTTAACTTAAATTGATGGCGCACGCTGCAATTCCGATTAGCGTCAAGACAGCGGGCGCACTACACTTGCCCTATTCAAGTGCGCATCCGAACGCCCAATACGCACCCTGCACCGCAGCACGCACCTTTATGGAATCCACCATGTACGACATCATCGACACCCATACCCACGCCATCTCGCCCGATACCGCACGCTATCCACTGGCGCCCGTCGGCGGTCACCAGAGCGATTGGTCGGCCAAGCGCCCCGTCAGTTACGAAAGCCTGCTGGCAGCGATGGACGCCGCCCACATCGCGCGCGCGGTGGTGGTGCAGGCGTCGACCGCTTATGGAAACGACAACCGTTACGTGGTCGATGCCGTACGCGCCCACCCGGACCGCTTCGCCGGCGTGTTCTCGATCGACGTGCTGGCCGCCGACGCCATCGAGCAGCTGCGACACTGGCTCGATGCCGGCCTGTCCGGCCTGCGCCTGTTCACCACCGGCACCACGATGCCCGGCCAGGCTGACTGGCTCGACGACGAACGCTCCTTCCCGGTGTGGGAGCATGCGCAGGCCAATGATGTCACAATCTGCCTGCAAATGACCGCCGCCGGCATCCCCGCGCTGACCCGCATGCTCGGCCTGTTCCCCCGAGTGCGCGTACTGCTCGACCACCTGGCCCGCCCCGACCTCGCCGGCGGCCCACCGTACGCGGGCGCCGCGGCGCTGTTCGGCCTGGCCAGCCAGCCTGGCGTCTATCTGAAACTGACCAACCGCACCATCGCCGAAGCGGGCCGCGGCGCCTCCACGCCGGAGGCCTTCTTTCCGCGCGTGATCGACGCTTTCGGCGCCGCGCGGATCGCCTGGGGCTCGAATTTCCCGGCCGCCGAAGGCAGCCTGCCGCAACTGCTGGCCGAGGCGCAGGCAGCGCTGGCGATGCTGCCGGCCGCCGACCGCCAGGCGATTTTCGGTGACACCGCACGCGCCATTTATCCGGTGCTGGCCCGATGAACACGGCGCAGCCAGTGGCTCTGACGGCGGCCCTGAAGACCTATCCGCACACGGCGGCGATCAAGGACGGCACCCTGAACGATCCCCGCGTCGTCCTCACCTGCCCTGACGTCGAGCCGATCTACCGTGCCTTCGCGCCGATGGCCAGGCAGCAGAAGTACGATGTCAGCGAAATGGCCATCGTCACCTATCTGCAGGCGAAAGCCTATGGCAAGCCGCTAATCATGCTGCCGACCGTGGTCGCCGCGCGCCTGCAGCAGGCCTGCATCGTCTACAACGCGCGCCACCGCAAGATGACGGTCGCCGACCTGCCCGGCGCGCGCGTCGGCGTGCGGGCGTACTCGCAAACCACTGGCATGTGGGTGCGCGGCATCCTCGCCGACACCTACGGCGTGCCGCTGGAAGAAGTCCAGTGGGTCAGCTTCGAAGACAGCCACCTGGCTGAATACCGCGATCCGCCTTGGGTGCGCAAGGCGGCCGCCGAACAGCGCATGCTGGCGATGCTGGAAGCGGGCGAGCTCGATTGCGCCATCTTCGGCAACGACCTGCCTTCAGCCGACGGCATCCTGCCCCTGATTGCCAATGCTGCCGAAGCGGACTCCCGCTGGTATCAGGAGCACCAGCTGGTGCCGCCGAACCACGTCGTGGTGATGCACCAGGACGTCGCCGAACGCCATCCCGAGGCCCTGCGCGCGGTTTATGATCTGCTCAAGCGCGGCAAAGCGGCAGCGCCGCCAGAGACGCCGGCGAATCGCCTGCCGACCGGTAGCGAGGCAATGCGCAAGGCGCTGGCGCTCACGCTCGATTACTGCCAGCGCCAGCAACTGCTGCCGCGCCGCCTGGACATCGATGAGATATTTGCCGACAGTCTGGCGATACTGGGCGCAGCAGGCCATTAGAGCCGGACGCCACGACGCCCCTAACCATCACAAAAAATACAACACGCAGGAGACAAGCATGAGCATCGCTCACCCCGATCACGCTGATGGAGCGCAGGCGTCGCCACCGCCATTGCAGGCGCGCCGGCGCAAGCGCTTTTATGAAGACCTGTCCTTCCAGGTGTTCTTCGGCATCGGCGCTGGCATCATCCTCGGCCATTTCTGGCCGAATGCCGGCGCTGCCATGCAGCCGCTCGGCGAGGCTTTCGTGCGGTTGATCCAGATGGTGGTAGGGCCGATCATCTTTTGCACCGTCGTCAGCGGCATCACCGGCGTGGGCGACATAAAAAAGGTCGGCCGCGTTGCCATCAAAGCGCTGATCTACTTCGAAGTCATCACTTCGCTGGCGTTGATTCTCGGGCTAGTCACCATCAACCTGCTGCAGCCAGGCGTCGGCATGAACCTTGACATGGCCTCGGTGAACACTGGCGCGGTCGACGGCTACATCACGACGGCCAAACACTTCGCCACCACCAGCGAATTTTTACTCAATATCATCCCGAAGACCATGGTGTCGGGCTTCGCCAACGGCGACATTCTGCAGATCCTGTTCTTCTCTATCCTGTTCGCCTTCGGTCTGGCCGCCGCGGGCGACAGGGCGCGGCCGATGCTGACCGTGATCGACAGCTTTTCGTCGGGCTTGTTCTGGATTATCGCGCTGGCCATGAAGGTCTCGCCAATCGCCGCATTCGGCGCCATCGCCTTCACCGTCAGCAAATTCGGTTTCGGTTCGCTCGTCTCGCTCGGCAAGCTGGTCGCCGAGTTCTATCTCACCTGCTTCCTGTTCTTCGCTCTGATCCTGTGGCCGGTGGCGCGCATGAGCGGCTTCAGTCTCCTCAAACTGATGCGCTACATTCGCGCAGAACTGCTGCTGGTGATCGGCACCAGTTCGTCGGAAAGCGTGTTCCCGCAGCTGCTGCAAAAACTCGAGCAGGCCGGCTGCGACAAGGGCGTGGTCGGGCTGGTGCTGCCGACCGGTTACGCCTTCAATCACGACGGCACCTGTTTGTATTTCGCCGCCGTCGCCGTCTTCCTGGCCCAGGCCACCAACACGGCACTCGGCTGGCAGGATCAGCTGGCCCTGCTGGCGGTACTGCTGCTGACATCGAAAGGCGGGGCCGGTGTGGCCGGATCGGCCATCGCCGTGCTGGCCGCGACGCTCGCCGCCACCAACACGATCCCGGTGTCGTCGATTGCCGTGATCCTCGGCGTGCACCGCCTGCTGTCGTCTGCCTTCGTCTTCACCAATATCACCGGCAATGCCGTCGCCACCGTCGTCGTCGCCAACTGGGAGCGCTCCCTGGATCACGCCAGGCTGCGCGCCGAACTCGATGCCGGCTATCGGGTGCCACCAGTGGTGATCGCAACGCACGGCGCGCCGTTGGCCGGTGTCTAAGGATGAAGCTTGATCAATACCGCAGGAATTTTCAGCAAACAGCAGTAACCACAACGATTTTTTAAAAGAGACCAGGGACAATCCATGAAACGCACCACACTGGCACTGGCTTTGACGGCCGGCCTGAGCACCTTCGCCCATGCGCAATCGAGCGTCACCATCGCCGGCACGGTCGATGGCGGAATCCGCTATCAAACCAACGCCGACGCTGCCCGCAACAGCAAGACGTCGATCGGTTCGAACGGCTACTACAGCTCGAACAAGCTCGATTTTCTGGGCAGCGAAGATCTCGGCAGCGGCATGCGCGCCAGCTTCGTCCTCGAGAGCGGCTTCAATCTCGGCACCGGACAACTGGACAACACCACCAACATCCTGTTCAACCGCCAGGCCTTCGTCCAGTTCGACAGCGTCGCCGGCGCGCTGTCGATTGGCCGCCAGTACACCATCTCGCACGACTTCATCCTGGTCTACGATCCTTTCGGCTTCCACTACACGCCGCTGATCCCGTTGACGCGCGCATCGAGCGGCACGCGCTTTAACAACGACGTCAAGTACGTCAAGAACTTCGGCCCGGTCAAGCTCGAGATCGAGAACTCCTTTGGCGAAGTGGCCGACAGCCCGCGCAAGAACGCCGCCCACGGCGTCGGTCTGCAGTACGAAGGCGGCAATCTGACCTTCGGCGGCGTCATCAACCGCCGCAGCATCCTGGTCGGCACCGTCTACCACGACGACAATTACTATCTGATCGGCGCGGCCTGGCAAGCCGGCGCCCTGAAAATTTCCGGCGGCACGATGCTGGACGAAGTGGTCAATACGGCGCCGCTGGTCAATGCCAAAACTCGCGACAGCTTCGGCGGCGTCAGCTACCAGGTGACCAGCGCCTTCAATGCGACCATCGGCCATTACGTCACCCAGGCGCCATCGGACAAGGCATTGCGCCGCGCGCTGACCATCATCGGCCTCGATTACGCCCTCTCCAAGCGCACCAAGCTGTATCTGGAAGCGGACTACACGCGCTACCACACGGCCATCGTCAGCACCATCAACACCGCCGGCGCACCGCAGCAGACCGCCTTCACCGCCGGTATCAACCACCGTTTCTGAACCATCGCCACCCATGAAGACTTCCAGCCTGATCATCGATTGTCATGGCCACTACACCACCGCGCCGCCTGCACTGGCGCGCTGGCGCGAACAGCAGATCGCCGGTATCGCCGACCCGGCCCTGATGCCGAAAGCCTCGTTGCTGCACATTTCCGATGACGAGCTGCGCGAATCGATCGAGACCAACCAGTTGCGCCTGATGCGCGAACGGGGCGCCGATCTGACCATCTTCTCGCCGCGCGCCAGCTTCATGGCTCACCACATCGGCGACTTCCAGGTCTCGGCCACCTGGGCCGCCATCTGCAATGAACTGTGCTACCGGGTAGCGCAGCTATTCCCACGGCACTTCGCGCCCGCGGCAATGCTGCCGCAATCACCTGGGGTCGATCCGGCCAGCTGCATCGCCGAACTCGAACGCTGCGTAACCGATTACGGCAACGTCGCCATCAATCTCAATCCCGATCCATCAGGGGGCCACTGGACCTCGCCGCCGCTGACGGACCGCAGCTGGTATCCGATTTATGAAAAGATGGTGGAATACGACATTCCGGCGATGATCCACGTGTCGACCAGCTGCAATCCCTGCTTTCACACCACCGGCGCGCATTACCTCAACGCCGACACCACCGCCTTCATGCAGTGCCTGAGCGGCGACCTGTTTCGCGACTTTCCCACCTTGCGCTTCTTGATTCCACACGGGGGCGGCGCGGTGCCGTATCACTGGGGACGCTTTCGCGGCCTGGCGCAGGAGATGAAAAAACCGCTGCTGGAAGAGCATCTGCTGCGCAATATTTTCTTCGATACCTGCGTCTACCACCAGCCCGGTATCGATCTGCTCAATACCGTCATTCCGGTAGAAAACGTGCTGTTCGCCTCGGAGATGATCGGCGCCGTACGCGGCATCGATCCGCAGACCGGCCACCATTACGACGACACCAAGCGCTATATCGAAAGCTCGGCGATTCTCAGCGATGCCGACCGCGCGCTGATTTATGAAGGTAATGCGCGCCGGGTGTTCCCGCGCCTCGACGCCATCCTGACGGCCCAGGGCCGTTGATTTCACCTGGAGCAGTATTATGAACGAATCACTGAACAACCGGCTCGGCATTGTCAAACGCGGCATCGTGCGCGCCGATAGCGCCGTCGTGGCGCAATTGGCGCAATTGAGCGTCGCCACCGTGCACGAAGCCATGGGCCGGGTCGGCCTGATGCAGCCTTATATGCGACCGGTGTGGCAAGGCGCGCGCATGTGCGGCACCGCCATCACCGTGCTGCTGCAACCGGGCGACAACTGGATGCTGCACGTCGCGGCCGAACAGATACAGCCTGGCGACGTCGTCGTCGCCGCCTGCACCACCATCAATACCGATGGCTTTTTCGGCGATCTGTTGGCGACCAGTTTCAAGGCGCGTGGCGCCAACGGCCTGGTGATCGACGGCGGCACGCGCGACGTCGACGACCTGCGCGCCATGGGCTTCCCCGTCTTCAGCCGCGCCATCAGCGCGAAGGGAACGGTCAAGGCGACCCTCGGGTCGGTGAACATTCCCGTGTTGTGCGCCGGCGCGCTGGTGGAACCGGGCGATGTCGTCCTCGCCGATAGCGATGGCGTGGTCGTGGTGCCGGCATCGCGGGCCGCGGATGTCGCCCATGCGGCAAAAGCGCGCGAGGACAACGAGGCCGCAAAAAGGGCTGTGTTCGCCAGCGGAGTGTTAGGGCTTGACTACTACAAGATGCGTCCGGGATTGGAACATGCGGGCCTGGTGTACCTTGACTAAACTTGGTCTGGCGGCAGCGGGTGGCGCCCTATTTCTGGCGACGGGGCGAAATCTGCGTCAACTGCTCTGTTCCAGCGCTGATCCGAGTTGAGGTACCACCTCGAACAGGTCGCCCACGATGCCATAGTCGGCCACCGAGAAAATCGGCGCTTCCGGATCCTTGTTGATGGCCACGATGGTCTTCGAATCCTTCATGCCGGCCAGGTGCTGGATGGCGCCCGAAATGCCGACGGCAATATACAGGGCCGGGGCGACGATCTTGCCGGTCTGGCCGACTTGCCAGTCGTTGGGCACGAAGCCCGCATCGACGGCGGCGCGCGAGGCGCCCATGCCGGCGCCCAGCTTGTCGGCCAGCGGTTCGAGGATCTTGAAGTTCTCGCCCGAGCCCATGCCGCGCCCGCCCGAGACGATGATCTTGGCGGCGGTCAGTTCAGGACGGTCGGACTTGGCCAGCTCGCGGCCGACAAAGCTGGATTTGCCCGAATCGGCCACGGCGGTGACGGTCTCGACAGCGGCGCTGCCGCCGGTGGCAGGCGCGGAATCAAAACCCGTGCCGCGCACGGTGATGACTTTGACCTTGTCGCTCGACTGCACGGTGGCAATCGCGTTGCCGGCGTAGATGGGGCGCTCGAAGGTGTCGGGCGAATCGACCTTGGTGATTTCAGAAATCTGCGCCACGTCCAGCTTGGCGGCCACGCGGGGCAGGATGTTCTTGCCGTAGGCGGTGGCTGGGGCCAGGATGTGGGAGTAGGCAGCGGCCACGGCCAGCGCCTGCTCGGCCACGTTTTCAGCGAGGCCGTCGGCAAAGTGGGGCGCGTCGGCCACCAGCACCTTGCTGACGCCGGCGATGGCGGCG
>Ga0209913_1000564_pt1 | contig 29762 bp, 25 predicted proteins | sample PersoiDNA2013203_FD_185805 | JGI IMG/M metagenome (GOLD analysis project Ga0209913, IMG submission 185805) | Permafrost soil microbial communities from the Arctic, to analyse light accelerated degradation of dissolved organic matter (DOM) -... | ecosystem: Environmental > Terrestrial > Soil >... | reverse complement strand
TTGTTCCTTGTTGAACGGCTGCACTCAGACCAGCGATGGTATCCAGGTCAATCAACCGACCGAAGCCTCTATCCAGGATAGAAAACTGACGGGCTGGGCCATGATGAGTGCGCAAGAGCGCAGCGAGTTGCGACAAAAAATGCTGTCGATGAAGAGTTATGCAGAATGCGCAGACTACGCAGAACGTCAATATCAAATGATGCTTGAACGGGCCCAAGAAAATGGCAGTTCCAGACCCATTAATAGGACGGACATATGCTATCGCATGAAAAGTGCGGGGATGTTCCGGTAGTCATCAGGGAGCGACTCCTATTCATGCGCAGGCGTGGTGTATGCCAGCTTTGCTTGTCGCAGGAGAAACCTAGCGGCATTGGGGTCTGCAGACATCGGCAGCGTGACGGTAAATGTACTACCCTGACCTTCACCTCCGCTAAAAACCTCAACTTCTCCATGATGCATCCGCACCAGGTTGCGAACCACACTGAGTCCGACACCCAGACCGCCTTCAGAGCAGGCTTCGGAGCGTGGGCCTTGGGTGAACAATTCAAACAGGTGCGGTAGCAGGCTGGCCCGAATCCCCATTCCGTCATCCTTGATGGCAATCAAGATGTTTTTTTGCGCGCGTGTTGCAGTGATCGTGATGTTGCCCCCGTCCGGGGTAAATTTTGATGCGTTAATCAGTAAATTGGAAAATACCTGGATCAACCGCGTCTGATCGCCGTCAATGACGACGGGCGCGTCCGGCAGGTCGACATGGAGAGCTTGCCGGCGACTGTCAAAACGCCATTGCACAATATCAACAGCCTCCTGCAGCATCTCTGTGAGCAAAAACGGTTCGGGCAGCATCGCCAGTTCTCCGCTTGTGATGTGGGCCACGTCCATTAAGTCATCCAATAGTCTTGCCATGTGCTTGACCTGGCGGCTGATAATTTCCTGTATCTTGATCAACTGCGGGGTGGAATTCGGCGTTGTCTCAAGCAGAGACGCCGCCATGCCGATGGGGGCCAAAGGGTTGCGCAGCTCATGCACCAGAATGACCAGAAATTCATTCTGGCGGCGATTGAATTCTGTTGCCTCATCACGTACTTTCTGAGCACGGTTGGTTGCAATAACCTGCTTCCTGTTGGCGTCGCGCAGTTGGAGCACGACCTCTCGGAGGACGCTGCTTTCCTTGACGACTGCACGCAATATCTTGAGCTCGTCCTCAAGCCTCTCCATTCTTTCGCGTGATAGCTGCGGACTGAGCTCTTCGATATAGCGAGACAGCGCTTCACTGGCAAGACCGGGAAATTGGCCAGTCATTTCTTCAGGCGTCATCATATATTTCCCCTTGAGCGACAGAGAGATCTTGAAAGAACAATTGCGCATTGTTGTTTCTTGATATTGTTCATAGTCTTGTCCAAATTCTCGACGCGATCTGTACGACGCCGAACATAACAAACGAAGAGAAGGAGCCGTCGTTTTACATGGAAAGCCTGTCTCGCACGGAAATGCTGAGCGTCAAAGCCTGGATTTAGACGGACATGCTATTTCCTGCATTTTTGAAATTTCCACGCAAACCTCGTCTTCACTCCAGCCGGACTCCAGGAAATAGCAAATTCGATCACATTCCTCCTGGCTGAGATCATGTTTTTTCATCAGGCGTTGAGCCAGGTTCTCCATGTTCTGCAGTTCGATATCCAGAGCAATCGCCGCGGCGCCTATCTGTTTGTGGATCTGTGTCCGTTGCTCATTCCAGGCATCCCAGCGAGCCTGTTCGATTTTCCCCAATAGCCCTTCTGCGGCCATTCTTTCCTGATCTGCGATCACGCCAAGCTGCATATGAAGCGGTTTCATTGCAGCGTGATAGCGTCTGTGTGGTGTCTGGATCATGTCGGTCTATCTCCCTGTAAGGTCAGGTTTCAAAATAGCCATGGACGCATGGCAAAACGGTGATCATTTATTGCGCGTTGTCGAGTCGATTCCAGCTCATTGCCCATGCATACATGGCCAGCAACATGGTGAATTGCAGCAAGGTCGTACCAAGCAGATAAAGCAGCGGATGCCACAGTAACGAAAATTGCTGCATCAACACGGCCGCCAGGATGAATTGCACCGGGGTGAGCAGCGCCAGATAGCACACCGCCATCAGGGGCAATGCAAACTTGCGTGCCAGGCTGAAGTCGAAGATGTTGTAGGTCAGTCCGTAGAGCCACGGGGCGATCAGCATCAGTGCGAAAGACGACTGCATCATCGACGACACCGATCCGCCGGCGCTATGCGGGAATTCATTGGCCCAGAAATAGAAGTAAATCTGCGTAGCGACCTGGAGTGCGCCGATGAACCTCAGCATGTACACCAACGGCAGCATCTTGGCCGGCATGAAACCCGGCCCGATCAGGAGTGCAGCGGCCAGTGCCAGTCCGCACCACCATTGCAGGGCGGTAGGTAATGCGGCATTTACGAGGGGATAAGGTATATGGAATACGCCTCCCATCACCACGTCATGGCGCGCCAAGGAGATATCCGGCCCCAGCATGCCTACCCAAAAGTTAATGATGGTGGTCCAGAGCATGTCTATCAATGGCCATGCCAGGTAAACGGCGGTGCTCAGCAAGGCCGGAATCGCTATCATGGACAGCAGGCGCCAGCTGGTAAAGTCGATCCGCAGCAAGGCGCGATGGGTACGGATCAGGCCGCCCCGGATATTCAGCAAACGCGGATCCGTATGCGCCGTGGCGCGCAAAACCGAGGATCGCTGTGCAGCGGCGGCAGCGACCGCAGCACTCAGGTTTTTTGGCGAAGTTCTTTGGCTATTGGACATGGACGACTCCACCTTGACGACCGCAGATTGACTGACACAGGAAGGCTGTACGCATCATCGGAAACTCCAGCGCCAGCCGACGTCGACTGATGTGCGTGCGTAGTTGGGATTTTTGTAATAGCCAAGGCCGATAATCAGCAAGCCATCCCGCGTCATGCGTTCGCGCCATTGCACGCCCAGGCTGTGGCTGATGAAGTTGACTTTTTCGGTGCCGGTGGTCAGTACCTGATAGGTCTCTTTGGCACGTTCAGCGCGCAAGATGATGGCGCGCCGCTCATCGCTGCCGAAGGTCGCGGCCAGATACTGGCTGGGTCCGAATGCGGCACCCGGGTTGGCAACGTTGCCGCGCAGACCGGCCTCCAACACCAGGTCTTTGCCGTAGTAAATGCCGTTGAGGATCAGGCCTTTGTCCGAGCGGCCGTCCTGATTTCCTTTGGCATAGTACGCGCCCAGGCCGGCGACGTATTGGCGTTGGTCACCGAATTTTCGATAGCCGGCGAGATCTGCTCGCCAATCGGGAAACAGCAAGCTGCTGCCGCTGCCAAGGCCGATCATGGTGTAGTAGTCGGGTGACAAATCGTGCGTCAGACTCAGGTCGCCATAGGTGCCGGAAAAACCAAAACGTGTCTGCCGGATGACTTCCGCCTGCAATACGCCAAAATCCATCACCTGCATGCCGCGCAGCGAATAGGATTTTGCCGTGCCATAGCCGGCGTCATAACGGCCAAAGCCGGCCATCGCTTCAATCGCCGCTTTTTCTGTCGGCGCCACGACCGCGGGATAGTCGCTCATCGGTGCGACACCTGCGCTATCCTGTGCTGCCGCGGATGCAGCAAGGAGCAGGCCTGCGCTGAACAACGCGTAGTTGCGGCTGGATGGTAATCGGCGTCCAAAGACGCGGGACATGGTTGGGTTCATTTTATTTTTCATGTGATCGTCGGTATGGCTATTTGACGGCTTGTGTCGGAACCGGGGGCGTCAAGGTATTGGTCAGGCCGAGCCGCACCCCTTCTTCCATGATGTTCCAGCGCCCTGCTTGTTTCCATTGCGTCGAATTACGCAGCCAGATCGTTGCGCTTTTCTTGTCGCCGGATTTATAGGCGGCCCATGCAATCAGTCCCCAGGGGAAATGATCCACCTTGCCCTCCAGCCAAGGCTTTCCGTATTTGCTGCGCCAGTTCTGCCAATCGTGTTCGCGTGCCTTGCCCACGCGCACGTCGTAAATCAATGAGTAGATGGGAGCTACCGCATAAGGGTAAAAAGCATAGGGAGTCGAGGGGATGCTGGCCGCAGTGGGCTCCAGTTTCACATCGGGGGTGTAGCCATAGTTGCGCTGCAACGCGGCGAGCATGACTTCCGGCCCAGGCAATTTCGACAGCACGTCGACGTGGCGCCGGAACATGTCCTGATCAGCGCGCAGGCTTTGCAAGAATGCCATTACCTCAACGTTGTCTGCGAAGTACGCTGCCGGTTGGCCAAAAATGGCGCGGAAGGTTTGCCGTTGCGGTTCCCATAAGGTCGCCAGGTTATCCAAAGCGCGATGGCAACTTGCGTCGAGTTCACGATGCGTGGGAAGAATTTCACTCCCTAGAGCGCACCACAGTACTGCCAGCGAATCATCCGCATCACTCGGCCCGCAGGCCAGCCAGCGGTTGCCGCCGCTACGGCAAATACGCGGGAACGGTCCATTGGCTTGCTGGAACGGTAGCATCCAACTGCTGAATTTTTCTGCCTGGCTGCGCACATCAACGCCGAGTCGATGCGCCACCAGCAAGGCCTTGATGGCGGAATACGGTTCCACATAGTCACCCTGTGCAAAAACCGTCAGGGCGCCGTCGGCCATCGTGAAATCGGAAAACGGCGGCGACGGTACAACCGGCGGTGCTGCGGCCACGTTACCGCTCCACAGAGCAATCAACAGCAAACAACTTGAAAATTTAAATACCAAGTGGAATCTCCTCAAAGACAACATAGGCGCTGTCTTGCGTGGTCACGACGCCGTGGATCACGACACCTTTGGCCACGACCAGTTTTCGACAAATGATCGTGGTGGGAATGGCGGCGCTGCCGACAACGGAGTTGGGGCCGATGATGATGTCGTCTTCGCTGATCAGTGGTCCCAGAATGGCGCAACCGGCACCGATGACGATGCCTCTGCCCGCAATCACACTGCCGGCGACGCTGACGCTCTCCTGCAAGCGCAGGAAATCATGTGCTTTTATGCTGCCCGATACGGTGCTTCCTGCGGCGATCTGCGCAGACCCTCTGACAACAAAATCGCCGTCACAAGGAATGTCGTCTGAGATTGTCGTATCGCCATCGAAAATATATCGCCGGCTGTTTGGGACTGGTTGCGCCTCGACTTCGGTAGCGATGACATGGGCTTCGTCCCGGTCGCCAAAATACATCACTGGAGCACCTGCACGGACGAACTGGCTGTTGTCAGAAAACTGGATACTGCTCAACGCCGTGATGCGGCCATGGACGGTCAGATCACGCCCGGCAATGATGGTGTCGGCATCGGCCCAGCGGTGGACAAGTACGTTCTGAGCCAACTGCATATGCTTGTTGGCGCAGCACGAGCGCACTTGCGCACTGGGACCGACCTGAATGTCCTTCATGGCAAAGACGTCCGCCAGCGTTTCACAGCCGGCAGCAATCTGCGCCCGGTCAGCAAAGATCGCGATATGTGCCAGCTTGCCTGCCGCTTGTAACTCTACGCCGGTCGCCAATACGTCGAGGCCGTCATCGTCATGCAAGATGGTGACTTGCGTGCCATTGTGAAACAAGGTCTTGCCAATGCGATGCAGTTCATCGCGCGTCGGCGCCTGTCCCAGTAGATGGCTGATCAGCGTGCGCATAGAATCGGCGAAATGACGCAATTCGTGCGTAGCATACTGGTCGATGGGCAGCGGCGCATCATCCGTCGGCGCCAGCCATTCGCGCAGCGTCGGTATAAACGGCAGCACGATGAGCGCCATGGCCGTGACGAACAGAGCCAGTTGTGACACAGGATTCATGGTTTCACGCTCTCTGGTATCGGTGGGGGCGCCAACTCGGCGGCTGGCATCAGGGCCACCGTCTCGACATAGGCGGCACTGGTCGCAATGGTCATGCGACGGAAACGTTCGGTCTTGTGCCAGATCAGTTCGCGGCGCCGGAAATAATCGAATAGCTGCTTGATGGCGGCTTTGGAAATGGTCACCATGCTGATCAGGAAGCCCAGCATTGACAAGGGCAGCAGACGAATCCGGTTCCGATTTCCATCGAGATAAGTGGCAGCGGCAATTTCAAAGAATGCCGCGTTGTTTCCCAGCGAGCTATGGGCGACCAATGCAAAGAATGCCAGCCAGCCAAGCACCCAATGCTGGGGTGAAATGAAGAACAGGACGGTTGCCAGCACCCAGCCGACGATCAGGATCGGCGACATCATGAAGACGGCCAGCAAAACAGCGCCGTCCAGACGTTCGCGCGTGCGTAACTTGGTGTTGAAAATCAGTTTGATGATATTTTTGTTCATCACCTGATTGTGTCCGCGAGACCAGCGACTGATCTGCCCGATGCGTACGCGCCATGTCTCCGGCACTTCTTCATAGCATTCAGAGCGATTCTGGTACACCGTCTTCCAGCCATGTTGTAAAAACCGAAAAGTAATGTCCGTGTCTTCAGCGAGCATGTCGACGTCCCAGCCGCCGATTTCTTCGAGTGCCCGGCGTCGTACCGCACCTACCGTACCGCCATACTGCGGCACCAACCCGAGATTCATGCGTGCCGCCTGGTCGACCTGATAGCCACCTGCCCGCTCCAGATCGAGCAAACGCGTCAACAGGTTATGCCCGACATTGAGCGGCACCACGCGTCCCATGACCGCCGCCACTTCCGGATCAAATAGTGGTGCAACGAGTTGTTTGATCAGTCCGCGTGCAGGCAGATAGTCAGCATCGAAAATGACGATGACTTCCGCACTGACCAGAGCAGTCGCGTCTTTCAGTGCAGCCGCCTTTCCCGCCCGTCCTTCGGTACGATGGAACGGCGTGAGTCGGCCGGGGTTGGCGGCGGCAATGCGGTCGATAATCATGCGCGTGTTGTCGCTGGAGCGGTCATTGACCGGCATGAGTATCAGCCGGTCGCGAGGGTAATCGACTTCCAGCAAAGCGGTAAGCGAGTCGGCAATGACCAGCTCTTCGTTGTGGGCGGCAATAAAGACAACGACGTAGGGCCAGTTTCCCGCCTCAATATCGAGATAAGGCTGGCGCTGTCGACCAAACAGGCGTGCAAAGGTAAATATGTAATGACGCGCCGTAAATACGATCAGCATCAGCACGATCACCACCAGCATGGTCGTCAGGATACGCAGTAGCAAGGGATGCTCAGCCGGCGGCGGTGTTTCGATAGCCAGCGCCTGCGCCAATGCCAGCGCAGGGAGAGCGATCATCAATATGCTTGCCATGATTGCATTGCGTACATGGGCTCTCATGTCAGGCTACCTGCACCAGTGATTCTCTCTCGCGATAAGGCCGGAATTCGCTGGTTTCCCGGCCCATGAGCGCGGCTACGATACGTTCGCATGCGAGCCCATCTCCGTATGGATTGACGGCCTTCGACATGCGCAAATAGTCGGCACGCCGGTCGTAGAGCTGCACCACCGAGGCGATGATATGTTCAGTGCTGGTGCCCACCAGTTGCACGGTACCGGCTGTAATCGCCTCGGGACGCTCCGTCACGTCACGCATGACCAGCACCGGCTTGCCAAGCGACGGTGCCTCTTCCTGCACACCGCCGGAGTCGGTCAGGATGACGTAAGCGCGCTGCATCAGGCGGACAAAAGACAGATAGTCCAATGGCGCGATCAGATGTACATTCTTGAGGCCTGACAGGATGCGATTGACCGGCTCCTGCACGTTGGGATTCAGATGAACCGGATAGACGATTTCCATGTCCCCGCGACGCGCCAGCGCCGCCAGTGCATTGCAGATACTGAGGAAGCCGTCGCCGAAGTTTTCACGACGGTGACCGGTCACCAACAACATCTTGCGATTAGGATCCAGCAATGGCAGTTGGGCGTCAACGCCGGCAGCCAGCAAGGGATTGTCGTTGAGTCGCCGAGTGGTCATTTCCAGTGCATCGATCACCGTATTACCGGTAACGACGATGCGTCCGTTGAGGTTTTCCAGCTTCAGATGATTGCTGGCACCGATAGTCGGCACCAGCAGCAAATCCGAGATCACATCGAGTACGCGTCGGTTCATCTCTTCCGGCCACGGCTGCGATAGATCGCCGGTACGCAGACCTGCTTCAACGTGTGCTACCGGAATGCGGCGATGGAATGCAGCGAGACCGGCAATGGTCGCCGTCGTCGTATCGCCATGTACCAGTACGCGATCGGGATTGACGCGCTCAAGGATGGGATCGAGCGCAGCAAAGATGCGCGAACCAATGCTGTTGAGCGTCTGGTTGGGGGCCATGATGTCCAGATCGTAGTCGGCGGTGATGTCGAATACGTCCATCACTTGTTGCAGCATGGTCCGATGCTGCCCGGTCACACAGATCAGCGAGGTGACACCACGCTCAAGCGCCAACCGTTTGACAAGCGGCGCCATTTTGATGGCTTCGGGGCGAGTTCCAAATATCGATAAAATTTTCATTGCTTCCTCTGTAAGGTCGCGATTTCTTTGCTTCAATAGGCTGCATCTAGCGAAACTTGATGAGTTGAATTTGTGACGCCGGGAAGAGACTCGCACCATGCGCGCTGTCGGTCTGTCGGCAAGACAGAAAATGAGCAGCTCCGGGACTTGCAGTAGCGCGCATGAACGACGCTTTTGCAATTTCCTGATACATCGGCAGAGAACCTGGCAATACGAAAATATCTGCACGAATATTCGTGCGGTCAGTAAAAAAAATTACTGCAAGAGGCATAAAACAGATCCTCTTTTTATAGCCAGGAAGATTCGCTTGAAGAGACGTTCAAGTCGTATTCCACTAACGTTTTTGATAACGATTTGAGATTATCGTAACCAGAATATTGGCCTCGGTATGTTCGGTACCGCTCGCAAGAATGTTATTTTTTTAATATTTTTTTGCTGTCTTTTTGCATAACAGCGCGAACTTTTTTAGTACAAATGTATCGTCGGCTTGCGTTTGTTTCCGGTCAGATAAGGGCTTGCACGCGTGCCGCGACAGCGAAATAAAAAACCCGCGGAGTATTCGTCCGCGGGAAAACATATTTGGCCAAACTAGTTCGGTATCAGGGGGTAATGATTCCAAACAAGCCATCATGTGGCTTTAATCTACGCCGGATTTTTTCTCGAGTTTGTGCGATACCGTACATAAGAGGTCGGCAATTGAAGAATTGTAAAAATAGGCGACACAACGTCAGGGAGTTCAGGCAGATGTTGCCGCCGGCGTATGCCGGGTAAGACTTCTGTGATGCCGGCGATGATGACGCTGCATGATGCATAGTCGATCCTCAACGATCGCCATATTGCCTGGGTAGTAAATTGGTGCTGGTATGTTTCCCGACCGCCAGCCCCGGTAGTCCACGCGGATTGTCGTCATCGATGCATACCGCCGGAACGGGAGACATCCAAACGGTGCATGGAGCGGAAATTCCGGCGCCGTTTACCGCCATGATTTGCATCACGTCAGCAGAGACAGCGCAAAGATAGCGCATGCGGCTGAACTGCTCCGTGCGCTGCATCACCCAGAGTCGTGAAAATGATGATTGCAACGAGAGGCCTGCCCTTCGTCAGAGTGTCGCCAGCATGGCAATCACAGCAATCGCCATCATCAAGGCCGCCAGCCAGCCCAGGATTCGCAGCCTTCGCTTGATCACGAAGCTGCCCATGACGTCGACGCGCGAAGCCATCAGCATCATCACTGTCATGATCGGTACGGAGATCACGCCATTGACGACCGCACTCCAGTACAAGGCCTTGATGGGGTCGATGGCGCTGAATCCCAGGCCGGTACCGACCAATGTTGAAACGACGATGACTGCGTAAAAAGCCTTGGCCGCATTCAGTTTGCTGTCGAGGCTGTTCTTCCAGCCAAAGGTACCTGCCATGGCATACGCGGATGCCCCGGCCAATACCGGAATGGCGAGCAGGCCGGTGCCGATGATGCCGGCGCTGAAAAGGAAGAATGCAAACTCACCGGCGATCGGTCGCAACGCTGTTGCTGCCTGCGCGGAGGTCTGGATATTGTCCAGACCGTGCAGATTCAGGGTGACAGCCGCCGTGAGGATGATGAAGAATGCGACCAGGTTGGAAAATCCCATGCCGATATACGTATCGAGCTTGATGCGTCTCAAATTGGTTCGGGCCTGTTGCGGCGCCTGTATCAGTGGCAATGCTCCCGGCGTCACCAGTTGCTCTTCGACTTCCTGCGAAGCCTGCCAGAAAAACAGATAGGGACTGATGGTGGTGCCGAAGACTGCGACAACGGTGGTGATGTATTCCGTCTTCCACGACAAATGTGGCATGAACGTACGCATGACGACTTCCGTCCATGGCACATGAACCACCATGGCAGTCGCTACATAGGCCAGCAATCCAAGTGTCAGCCATTTGAGAATACGGACGTAGCGTTTATAGGCCAGGAATACCTGTAGCAGCAAAGACAACAATCCGAATCCGACGGCATAAAGCTGGCTGGGGCCACCAATGATCAGATGCAAGGCATCGCCCATGGCCGAGACGTCGGCCGCGATATTGATCGTATTGGCCAGCAATAACAACGCAACGACGGCATACAAGAGCCACCTGGGATAGTGCAAGCGGATATTGGTGGCAAGACCATGGCCGGTCACGCGGCCGATGCGGGCGCTGACGATTTGAATACCAACCATCAGCGGATAAGTGAACAACACGGTCCACAACATGCTGAAACCGAATTGCGCCCCAGCTTGCGAGTAAGTGGCAATGCCACTGGGATCGTCATCTGCAGCGCCGGTAATCAGACCTGGTCCCAGCTTGCTCAGTAAGGAACCGTCCTTCTCTTGCTCTTTGACTGCTCTATCCATATGCTGATCTGTATGTTTCCGACGATGCTGTTTCCGATTTAAGGACTCTCCAGTAATTCGGTATAAGTATGGCGATGTGCAGCATAGCAGCTGCAGGCTGCCGCCTCCAGTCCCGCACGGTCCAGGATGACAAGATTTCCCCGTTGATATTCAATCAGCCCCGCACGTTGCAGGGCGGAAGCGGCAGTCGTGATACCCACGCGCCGCACACCGAGCATGTAGGCCAGAAATTCGTGCGTCACGTGCAAATGATCTGAGCATACACGGTCTTGCGTCATGAGCAGCCAACGCGCAAGGCGCTGGCCGATCAGATGAAAACGCAGGCACGCGGCTGAGGTGGCCAGTTGCACCATCAGTACATACACATAGCGATGCATATTGCGCTGTAGTACCGGGCAGGCAAGAAGTTCATGTTGAAACGCCACGGCATCGATGCTCCATGCTGTGCCGGCGCCCTGCACCAGTGAATGCAAAGGCGCAGTCGTAACGCCCAGCACAACCTGGCTTCCCAACATGCCTTCGCGGCCCACCATGCCAACCTCAACACCGGGACTCCCCTCAATCACTGCAACCAGTGAGATGAATCCTGAGGTGGGAAAATACACATGGGTGGTTGGCATGCCCACTTCGCTCAACACTTCAGAAAGTTCCAGTCGTACAGGAGTGCTGATTGCCAGAAGCCGTTGGCGTTCTTTGCCGGGAAGGCATTCAATCAGTTGGTTTTTGTCAGCAGACAAGCAGGATGCTCCTTGATGGCGTCACCTCCATGCTCATGCCGAGCACGTCAGCTTGCTCGACCAGAAGGACGCCACCATGGCGGGGGCGCACCTGAGTTTAGCGCCGTCGGATCGATATCGCTGTCTGCCAGCGCACACAGCGCAGGCAGACTAAAACCGACGCTCGCATTCCGAACGCATTGCTTGATTCAATGATACAAACGGGGCGACGCTTTCAAGTAGCTCGCTTGGGTGGCAATAAACGCTCATATTCGCGTTTGACAACGGCGTAACATTCGCAGGTGCGCGATTCCAGTCCCTCACGGTCAAGAATAGTAATCCGCCCTCTTGCATAGCGAATCAAGCCTGCCCGTTGCAATTTGAGGGCGCCCTCCGTTACCCCTTCGCGGCGCACGCCCAGCATATTGGCGATGAGTTCCTGTGTCATGACCAGCTCATTTCCTGCCAGGCGATCGAGGCTCAGTAGCAACCAGCGGCAAAGCTGCTGGTCGAGAGAATGATGGCGATTGCATACTGCCGTCTGCGACATCTGAGTAATCAACGCCTGTGTGTAACGCAAGAGCAAATGCAGCACCGGGCCGGCACGATTGAACTCTTCTTTCATCGTCTGGCCACGCAAGCGGAATCCTCGTCCGGCACTTTGAATGACGGCGCGACTGGACGTTGATTCCCCCCCCATGAACAAGGAAATGCCGACGATACCTTCGTTGCCGACGACCGCAATTTCTGCCGATGCGCCATCTTCCATGACGTAGAGGAGAGAAACGATTGCCGAGGTCGGGAAATAAACATAGCCGAGAGTGCCCCCCGACTCATACAGCACCATGCCCAACGGCATTTCCACCCATTCCAGCTGGGGTAGCCAACGTTCCAGTTCCGCCTCCGGTAACACAGCAAGCAATTGGTTTTTTTGCGCATCAATCAATGAAATCATTGTGTCGCTTCGTATAAATTAAGGTTAGATGCCTGGGAAGACATGCTTGAAGTACACATTAAATCAGTATAGTTCCTCAAGTCCTCTCTATATGTGCGGTACCGCACATATTGTTCAGCATGCTCAATGTGCAGGCTGAATTTACATCTCCTCCTGCGTATTAATCTAAAAACCATTTCCAGTGAGAAATTTTTATTAATCGCATTCACGAAATAGACGCTTATTTCTTATAAACCGTACTCTGTCGCCAGCCTGATATGCCCCGCAAAGTGTCGTAGCGAACCGACCTCACTGCACCTGTATTTGATACTGAGAATTCGCACATCAATCGGAGAGACTTCAATGAAATCAGACTCGCAGCTTCAGAATGACGTTTTAGCGGAATTGACTTGGGAGCCCTCTCTCAACCCAGCCCAAATCGGTGTTCAGGTGAAAGATGGCATCGTGACGTTGGCCGGACAGGTGGATAGCTTTGCCGAAAAATGGGACGCAGAACATGCCGCTCAGCGAGTAGCAGGCGTCAAAGCACTGGTGATCGATATGAATGTCAACTTGCCGGGTTCCAGCCAGCGGGAAGATATCGACATCGCCCGTTCTGCTGAAAATGTGTTGGCCTGGATGACTTACCTGCCGCAGGATGCGGTCAAAGTCATGTCCGAACATGGCTGGATCACACTCTCCGGCGAAGTCGCCTGGGAATACCAGCGACAGGCTGCAAGCACGGCAGTCCGGAGTTTGTTGGGCGTCACCGGCTTGAGCAATCAGATACAGCTACGCCCCAGCGTCTCTCTGGCCGGCGTGAAATCTGCTATCGAAGCGGCACTCAAACGACAGTCGCATACCGATGCCCAGCAGATTGTGGTGGAGATCAGCGGCACCGACGTGATCCTATCAGGAACCGTGCGCAGCTTGTCGGAGCGTGATCTGGCAAGAAAGTCCGCATGGGGAAGCCCAGGCGTTCATAACGTCATCGACCGTCTCGTGGTTTCCTGAACCCGTTCTCTTTTAGGGGCGACGGCGAGATGTGACGGCATTCGTGATTTGATCAGCGACGGTGCCAGGAACTGTTCAGGGAACATGCATGGCGCAGTTGACTGGCGATGTGCACCTCTCTGTGAGGTAACGCACAGAGCAGGATCGTGGGTAACAATAAGATACGCTGACAAATAGGCTCTGATGCTGGTGAATTCGCTTCAGGGTGATCTATTGCGCCCGTGCAATACAATTCATTTCACGGTCAACACGCGATTTTTCAACGGTGTGGAGTGCTACATGAGCAGTAAAAAGTATTTTCCCTCTCATGACGAAGACGATTTTGATCTTCCATACGATGCTCAATACGACCAAGATCGCATCCGTGAAAACGGAGATCTCCGTACGTACGGAAAAGAAAGCCACCTTCGCCCCGCCCGTTCCAAAGTTCATGGAGCCGGGAGCAGTCACCAATCTGAAAAAATAGAGGCTCCGCAAACCAAATTCCGCAATAGGGAACGCTAAAACCAACGACCGGAAATCAGGTTTCGATTTTTACCGGAAGAAGGCGTTCATATTCGCGTTTGACGACGGCATAGCACTCGCAACTCCGCTGCTGCAAGCCCAACCTATCCAGCACAGTGATGCGCCCGCGCACATACTTGATCACGCCCGCGTCTTGTAACTCGTGCGCACTTTTGGTCACGGTTTCACGTCGTACACCCAGCATATTGGCGATCAAGTCCTGCGTAATCACCAGCTCATTGCCTTCAAGCCGATCCAGGCTCAATAGCAGCCAACGGCATAGTTGCTGGGACAAGGTATGGTGCCGGTTACAGATGGCGGTCTGCGCCATCTGCGTGATCAGGGCCTGGGTGTAGCGCAAGAGCAGCTGCAAGACCGGGCCTGAGCGATGAAATTCATCGTTCAATATTTTTTCGGGCAAGCGAAAACCGTTTCCTGCGTTCTGGACAACAGCACGGCTGCAGGTTGATTCGCCGCCAATGAACAAGGAAATACCGACAATGCCTTCGTTACCGACGACAGCGATTTCAGCTGTCGATCCGTTCTCCAGGACGTACAAGATGGAGACGATAGCAGAGGTTGGGAAATAGACGTATTCGAGCACGCCGCCCGATTCGTACAATACCTGGCCCAGCGGCATCTCGACCGCCTCCAGTTGAGATTGCCATCGCTGTAGTTCTATCTCAGACAGTGCCGCTAGTAATTGATTTTTTTGAGCACCAATCCATGGAATCATCGAGTCGTTTTATGCAGGTTGATTAAAGGCCTGCCATAGAACGTGGAGGTTTTTTTTCTAGTGTATAGAGACAATGACGACTTGTATGTTCGATGCATAACATATAGGTCAGATCGTTGTCCGGATAAGCTTGAATTTGCAGTTCCGCGTAAGTTATTTGGATATTCAGTGATTGCGCTCTCTCTGCGACTCAGATCTAAGAGAGCTAACATCCCGGCACCTTGGCGAGGGCCTTTTATCTTTTGCTTCTTTGTGAAGAGATGTTTATCGCCAATGTGATGAATTCCACTTGGCTCCGGCAGCAATTTGCAGGTCGCGAAAGTCGTTGACCTGCTCTGAGGTACACTGCGTCCAAACCATCATCGCATCCTGAATTCCATCTCAATCATCATGAGTTTGCACAACACCCAAATACCATCCGCAGTCCGTCAGAACCCTGCGTCACTCGATCATCTGGTTATCAACACCCATTACGACGTTGATGCCGCCCAGGTGTTATTGGAAGGGCTTGGCTTCACCATCACCCCACGCGGCTATCACACCCTCGGATCGGTTAACCATCTGATCGTGCTTGCCGGCGGCTATCTGGAATTGATCGGCCAGCCGCGCGACAGCGACAAGGTGCGCCAGGAAATCCTCGATAGCCCGGTCGGCATCGACGGTCTGGTCTATGCCGTGGAGGATGTGCAAGCCTGTCACGACGACTGGATGGCGATGGGGCTGAAGGCGACGCCGGTTCAGCATTTTTCACGTCCGGTGGACGTTGACGGCAAGGCGATCGATGCGCGGTTTTCTACGGTTCGGCTGTTGCCCGGACAATTTGCGGCAGGCCGTGTTTATGCTTGCCGTCATCTGACGCCGGAGCTGGTCTGGCGGCCGGAATGGATGGCGCATCCCAATGGCGTACACGGCATTTCCCGCATGCTGGTGGTGGATAAGGATCCTGCGCAGGCAGCAAAAGGTTACGGCCTCATGGGGCGCTGGGGTACAGATTTTTCTCTGGAGTTCACGGATGCGGATAGTTTGCCGGCGCGATTTGGTGAGCTTGCCGGGTATGCGCCACAGCGGGAGGCGTTTTTTGCGGCAATCCGTTTTCGTGGTGGTGATCGCAAGGACATTGCCGTCCGGGCGCGATCGATGGGGTTGCCGATGCGGGAAGATGCCGACAGGCTTACGCTGGCGCTGCCGGCGTTTCAGGTCTTGTTTGAATTTGTTGAGTAAGACGCGCCATCAATCATCTGCATGACTAGTCAAAGCCGGGGCTTGCAGTTGGGGCGGCTGATCCGGCTTTATGGGTTCGACGTCGCCGCCCTCCTCGTTCGCCGGCTGTTTGCCTTTCTGGCTATAGGCATGCCTGCCATCTCCAAGGTGTGATTCAGAGAGTTTTTGCGCGAGTTCAACAATCGGCATCGGTTTGGAATATAACCAGCCCTGGGCGTATTTAACGCCTTGCTGACGCAGATAATCGACTTGTTCTTGGCGTTCGACGCCTTCCGCGATGACTTCCAATCCCAGGGTCTTTGCCATTTGCACGATATGCGGGACAACGCTGCGGGTTGCCGCATCGGTACCGATCGTGTCGACAAAGGACTTGTCGATTTTCAGGAAGTCCAGATCAAGCGAGACCAGGTAGGAAAGACCGCAATAGCCGGTGCCGAAATCATCGATGGCGATGCGCAAGCCGCCTTCGCGCATAAGGCCGATATTGCGTCTGGCGTACTCGATTTTCAGCAGCGATCCCTCGGTCACTTCTACCGTCACCCGATTCTCATCAATACCGAAGCTGGCAAGTTGGCTACGGAGCCGGTCGAGCGACCCGGTAGATTCCAGATCCGAGGCCGCAAAATTAATGTTGATGGGAAAATCGGTATAACGCCGAAGGAATTGCGCAAGATCCTTCACGACCATTTCGATCACTCTGGCAGTCAGTCGCGGCATGAGTCCGGTGATCTCGGCAATCGGGATGAACACATCCGGTGTAATGACTTGTCCGCTGCGTTGGCGCCAGCGCACCAGCGATTCGGCGCCGACCCAGCGTCCGGAATCAAGTTCGACGATGGGCTGGTACAGCATGTAGAGCTGTGCTTCGCTCTTGATGGCTTCTCGCAGTTGAGAGCGCATGCCCAGGTGTCTGCGGGCAAAAAGAACGGCCAGTCCGGCCAGGCACAATCCTGCCAAGACTCCCAAGGGGACAAAGAAGTAGGCATAACTGCGCCATGCGGCGTAGAGCTGAGTCACCGGAAATGCGCAATAGCTGACAAACAGGTAGTGCTCGGAACTCGCCAAGGCGATGACGCTTGACGAGGTAACGAAACGGCGGCGTTCTCCATTTTTGAGATCGGTACGAAGCCACTTCTCTTGTGATTCTCCTCTGCCTAGAATGGGAATTCCATTCGACGCCCCATAGGTGCCCAGCGCCAGTTTTTGGTCTGATTTCGCGACATCCAGAGCAAGATCGGGAAGCGCGAAGGTGGTGAATCCGCTAGAGACATGTGTGACGCCGACATAGATGCCCACTTCCTCCAGGGTCAGCTTCACCTTGTTGCGAATAGCATTGTTCTTTTCGGTGACAAATGTTGCCGGCCCCAGGTCAATGCCTTCTGCATGCTCTCCGTAAGAAGAGCACATCAGGCGATTTCCACGCATGTAGCCGATCAGTTGCAAATAGCTCGATCTGATGTTTTCACGGCGCATGACGTCAATGTTGGCGGCACTGCAGGGGTTGGGATCGTTGCGCGCCTCCAGCTTGTCGAGGGCGTGTTGCATCTGGTCGCTTACCATCTCACTGCGTTGCAGCACTTCTTCCGCGACGAATGAGGTCTGGGCAAAGAGATCGCGTTCAGCCTGGACATAGCTCAGACGGCCTGCAGCAGTTGCGCAGGCCAGAATAATCAGGGCGACAAGCAAATAAGTGCCGATCCCTTCGGTCAGGCGAGGAGCAAACTTTCTTCCGGTATTCATGATCATCCCCGCTTACTTAAATCCGGATGCCGACAACAAGCGATCCGCCCGAACTTACCGTGTTCTTTTATCCAGTTCTTCTTTGTAGGCCGATATGGCTTCTTTGGCTTTCCGTTGACGAGCATATTGCTCGGACATCGATCGCCAGTAATGCAGTTGCTCGAAATATGTCTTCCTGAAGCTGGTCGCTTCAGTCGCAGTGACACCCTCGACAGGACGGACCGGCGTTACGCGTCTATCACTCACGTTGCACCTCGATTTCAGACATCTCATGATGTGGAGGCGCTGTGACTCAACGCCTTGGCGACATCATACCGCGCGTCATGCAACCACGTTATAGCCGTAATCTGCCGGTTTACGCAATGTTGCTGTATGGAACCACACTTGGCGATATCGGGTTGTGTACAGGTAAAACGCAAAAAGCCCGGCATTGCACCGGGCTTCTTGTTGTCTCATCCAAAGTCAGATCACTGCTATTTTTTGGCTTTGGCCGTCTTGGTGGGTTTTACAGCTTTGTCTAGCTTCGCGGTTTTACTTTTAGCGCCACCCTTCTCTTTCTCAAAGATCGCGAAATACTCCGAGGCCATCTTTCTGATCGCGCGACCAATATTGGCGTAGTCGTATTCGTTGAGGTTGGCCAGCGAGACGCGGCCGGATGGATGTGTCGCGCCAAAGCCTTTGCCCGGGAGGAGGATGACGCCGGTTTCTTCTGCCAGGCGGAACAGTGCTTCGTTGGGTTTCATCCGTTTGAGCAACCACTTGGAAAACTCTTCGCCATGCATTTGCGCGGCCAACAATTCCATGTCGAGCAGATGATAGTAACGCACGGAGTTGGCGTCGTACGGCATGGGCAGACCGAGCTCCCGGTAGAGCGCTTCTTTGCGACGCAGGACGATGCGCTTCATTGCGGCCTTGTAGTTGCCGGCTTCGTCCATCAGCGAGAACAGCGAGAACAGGCTCATCTGCGCCTGTACCGGTGTCGACAGGCCTGCCGTGTGATTCAGCGCCACGGTGCGGCTGTCGGCAACAAGGCGATCGATGAATTTAATCGTGCGTGGGGCCGTGGTGATGGAGCTGTAACGCTCGTCGAGCTGGAGAGCAGTTTTTTCCGGCAGTTTGGAGATCAGTTCGTCGATGACGTTGTGTTTGTGCGTGGCGACCACGCCCATGCGCCAGCCGGTCGCGCCGAAGTACTTGGAGAACGAATACACCAGGATGGTGTTGTAGGGGCAAATCGCAAACAGCGAGGTGAAGTTGTCGGCAAAGGTGGCGTAGACGTCATCGGTGAGGATGATCAGGTCAGGACGTTTTTTAACGATCTCGGCGATATAAGCCAGCGTCTTGTCATCGATCTTGACCGATGGCGGATTGCTCGGGTTGACCAGGAAGAATGCCTTGACCTTGGGATCGAGGAGCTTGTCGAGTTCTTTCTTGGTGTATTGCCAGTTGTTGGACTGCGGCGCGTCGATCACCAGCTCAAGCAGATTGAATTCGGACAGGTGCGGGATCTCGATGTAGGGCGTGAAGATCGGCATGCCGAGGGCAATTGTATCGCCTTCCTTGATGACATGATTGGCCTTGAGGCTGCCGAACAGATAGGTCATCGCGGCGGTACCGCCTTCCACCGCGTACATGTCGAAATGGCCAACGAAAGGATGCGTGCCGATCATTTCCTTGTGCAGGTAATTGCCGACGATGCGTTCGGTCATGCGCAGCATGCGGTCCGGCACCGGATAGTTGCAGCCAAGGATGGCTTCGCACATCTCATAGATGAAGTCGCCGGCTGACATGCCTAGCTGATCGCGCACGTAGGACACGGCGGCTTCGATGAAGCGGATGCCGGGCACGCCGGCGTGGTTCTTGGCGAATAGTTCGAAGCGAGCCTCGATGCCATCGCGTTTTGGGAACCCGCCGACGCCGTCCATGTAGATATAAGAGCGCTCCGCTTCGGACATGGCGAACAGACCGAACTGGAAGAAGCCATGACGCGGCGTGGTGGCAAGAAAATTGGGATTGCCGCGGCCGGCGTTGAGCATGAGTTTATTGCTTTGCAGCGCGGTTTGTATCAACGCGTCTTTGAGTTCGAACGGGCTCAACAGGGAAAGCTTTGCTGGGTCGCTAAAATCCATGGTGTTGCTCCTTTATTTAAAACGATGCCCTGTGTCAGCGGCGAAAATAGGCGTGAAATCGCAAATCTAAACAGGTGACCGGTTCGCTTACACCAGGGCCACGATCAGCGGCCCCAACAAAGTCAGGAAGACATTGGCCAGCGCGTAAGTGATGGCGAACGGAACGGTCGGAATGGAATTCTCAGCCTTGTCGAGGACTTCGCCGAAGGCAGGATTGGCGCTGCGTGAACCACTGAGCGCACCGGCAAATACAGCGGTGTTTTCATAACGCAGAACGTAGCGTCCAATCAGCATGGTCAGAACCAGCGGCAAGATGGTGACAACCACGCCGATGCCGAACAAGGTCAATCCCTGCGCCTTGACGGTTTGCACGGCCTGCAAGCCGGATGACAAACCGACCACGACGACAAAACCGGCCAGACCAAGATCCTTGAGGATCTGTACCGCCGCTGTCGGCATCGCACCGAAGGTCTGCCGCTTTGCCCGCAGCCATCCGAACAGCAAACCGGACAACAGCGCCCCGCCACCGCTGCCAAGCGTCAATGGAATCGAGCCGACGCGCGCCGTCAGCAAGCCAACCAGCAGACCCACGACCAGACCGGCGCCAAGATAGACAAAGTCGGTTTTTGCGCTGGGTACGAGGGCGTAGCCGATCAGCGAAGAAACACGTTTGACGTCTTGCTCGGCGCCGAACACCGACACCACGTCGCCGATCTGGACGACAGTTTTCTCCTGCAGCGGCAATACCTTGCCCATGCGCGTGAGCTGCACGACATAGATGCCATGCTTCACCTGCGATGCGGTGTTGATACGAATATCGCCGACGGTACGGTTGTGATACTCCTTGTTGGAGAGCACGACATCGCGGCGTTCCACGGTCAGCTCCATGCCCTCGATACCGTACAGTTCTTTGCTGAAAATCGGCTCGACGTTGATCATTGCCTGGCGGCGACCGACGGCAAGGACGATGTCGCCCGCTTCCAATGGCAACTCGGGCGCAACCTCGATGATCTTGCCGCCGCGCTTGAGGCGTTCGATGGTGATACCGTGGGCTGCGTGCTCTTTTTCCAGCTGCTCGATAGTGAGATTGGTGTGGTCGCCGATCTGATAGATCCGCCCGATCAGATCAGGCGCTGCTTCTTGCTGGCCCGGTGCGAGTACTTGCACACCCGATTGCATGGCGGCTTCGGCGCGTACGGCATCTTCTTTGATGCTGCGCCCCATCAATCTGGGCAGCAGATTCACGCACACAAGAATCGCCCCGAACGAGCCGAACACATAGGTCACTGCATAGCCGACGGCGACATTACCTTGCAGGCGTTTGACTTCATCGGCAGCAAGCCCGAGTTTGGCAATGGCGTCACCGGCAGTACCGATGATGGCCGACTGCGTCAGACCGCCGGCGGCGACACCGGCAGCCAGACCTTTATCGAGGCCGAACAGTCTTGCCATGATGACCACCGTCGCCAGGCCCGTGATGGCCAGTACTGCTGCGAGGATGATTTCACGTATCGACTGCTTGCCCAGCGAGTTGAAAAATTGCGGCCCGCTTTCATAGCCGACGGCGTAGATGAACAGTGCAAACAGCACCGACTTCACGCCGGGATCGACACTCACGCCGACCTGGCTGACCAGCACGGCGACCAGCAGCGAACCGGCCACGCCGCCGAGTTGAAATTTGCCGAACTGGATCTTGCCGACGTAATAGCCGACGGCAAGGGATAGGAATAAGGCAATCTCGGGTGAGCGTGCAAACAGATGGTGTAGCCAATCCATGGTTACGGCCTTTCAAGGAAGAGATGTTGTTTTTGAAAATGGAATCGAAAAAGTGATGAATGCGGAGACAAGACCGAAGATGAACTGCGGCGCGGCGCACAGCGCCGGCGGCGAGAAGAACCTGTGGAAAAAAAACGGTGCTGAGTAGCGTGGATGCCTTGCTGGCGACAAGCGTAATGACGGCAGAAAAGCTGCAACTGCACTGAGCATAAGCGCCCCATAACAAGATTTAAATCACGCGATGCGGGCCGGTTGACATGCCGGGCTTGCATCGATGTATCGACTCGCGGTGGTGATGTGTTCTTACTTGACCAGGGCAGAATGTGTTATCGGATGACATTTCCTGAAGCCATCCGGATATTGGCGCGTGGCTAAATGAAGTCGCTAGGATGCGCGTATAAAAGATGGGCGTCAATGCGCTAGATCATAAGAACGATAGAAAAACATGCCTCCTTCCGAGCATGTTTTTAAGGCGATGTTTTGAGCAGCCGCTGCAGGGATTGAAATTGCTTGTTTGACGAGCAAGGTATCAGGCAAATGTCTTCTGCGGATGCCGCTGCTCGACAGGTGATCCTGCCTGGGAAACATGCCGCCGGATTACCTTCGCCAAGGTGTCGAAGGCAGGCCCGATAGCCTCGTCCGGCACGCTCGCATAGCCAAGCAAGAGTCCGCTTCGCGCGGTCTTGGGCGACATGTAATAGGTCGACAGAGGACGTACGATGATGCCTTCTTTTCGCGCATCTTCGCAGACCAGCTTGTCATTGCACTCGGGTGGCAGCGACACCGTGAGGTGCAGCCCGGCCTCACCGCCGGTAATGTTCATCTCGTCGCCGAAGTTGCGATGAATGGCTTGTTGCAGCAACTGCAATCGTTCGGCGTACAGCACACGCATCTTGCGGATGTGCGAGGAAAAATGGCCTTCGGCCATGAAGTCGGCGAGCGTCGCTTGCAGGAACACTTGCCCTGATCGGTACAGCTCGGCCATGCCTGTGCTGAAGGCCGGAGCCAGGGCTTCCGGCACGACCAGAAAACCGATGCGCAGACCGGGAAACATGATCTTGCTGAAGGTCCCCATGTAGAGCACCCGGTTGTGGGTGTCCATACCTTGCAGCGACGCCAGCGGACGGCCGCCGTAGCGGAATTCGCTGTCGTAATCGTCTTCGATGACCCACACCTTGTGAGCCGCAGCGTATTCAAGCAGCATGCGGCGGCGTGACAAACTCATGACCATGCCGAGCGGATATTGATGTGACGGTGTTGTGCAGATAAAGCGTGGCGGACGGCGCAGATTGGCCAGACGCATGCGCATGCCTTCCTGATCGACCGGGATCGGCACGGATTCAATCCCCAGGGAACTCAACACGCTGCGCGTGCCCCAGTAGCAGGGATCTTCGATCCAGGCCGAATCGCCGTGCTCGCCGAGCAGTTTGACGACTGTATCAAGAGATTGATGGATGCCGGTGGTGATCAACACCTGGCTGGCATTGCAATTGACGGAGCGCGAGATGCGCAGGTACTCGGCGATGGCCTCACGCAGCGGGCCGTAACCTGCACCGGGACCATAGGTCAGCATTTCCGCCTGCGAGCGGCGCCAGTGTTTGTTTTGCAGACGGCTCCAGACCTTGCTGGGGAATTGCGTCACATCGGGAATGCCGGGCATGAAGGCGCCCCACTGCTTGTCGCTCACACCGGCTTGCCGCGTCAGCATGGCGCCGCGCGCGGAGAGTTCGGATTTGCCGGAAGGATCCGTGAGCGGCGCATTGCGCTCGACCGTTTCCGGAATCTGGTCAGGCGCCGTATCGGCGACGAAGGTGCCTGCGCCTGCGCGGCTTTCGAGATACCCCTCGGCCAGCAATTGTTCGTACGCGTAGGTGACCGTGTTGCGCGACATGCCAAGCTCCCCGGCGAGGTCGCGCGAGGATGGCAATTGCAAACCGGCAGGCAAGGTCTGGGCGAGGATGGCCTCGCGTATCAACTGATAAATCTGACGATTGACCGGGGCGCGCGGGATGCGAGTACTTCCCTGGCTTGAGGAAGCGCGATTGACGCGTAGCAGCAAATAATCCGACAAGGAGACGATGCGCAAAGTGGCTCCATCAAATATTTGGAATTGGCTCTATATTACAGGTCCATTGCAGCTTTAGTATTGCTTCAACTTAGTTTCTTTCAGTTTTTCCAAAGCGGATACCGGAGCAAGCAATGACATCCAATGCACTCAAGAGCGTCGCACCTGTAGCAGCAACTGCAGCAACTGCGGCAGTGGCCTCAGTCACACAAGTTACTTCGGCCAAGGCCGCTTCCAATGGCGAACTGCAAGCTCGCAAGAATGCAGCCACGCCACGCGGCGTCGGCGTGATGTGCGACTTTTACGCCGATCGCGCCCTCAATGCCGAGCTGTGGGATGTCGAAGGACGCCGTTATATCGATTTCGCCGCCGGCATTGCCGTATTGAATACCGGCCATCGCCATCCCAAACTGATGGAGGCGATCAGAGCCCAGATGGAGCGTTTCACCCATACCGCCTACCAGATCGTTCCATATGCGAGCTATGTCGAGCTGGCTGAGCGTATCAACGCCATCACGCCCGGCGAGCACGCCAAGAAGACAGCGCTGTTCAGCACCGGCGCAGAGGCAGTGGAAAACGCCATCAAGATTGCCCGCGCCGCCACCGGGCGCGCCGCCGTCATCGCCTTCTCGGGGGCTTTCCACGGCCGCACGATGATGGGTATGGCGCTGACCGGCAAGGTTGCGCCTTACAAACTGGGCTTCGGTCCTTTCCCCGGCGAGGTGTATCACGCGCCCTTCCCTACGGCGCTGCATGGCGTGAGCACTGATGACGCGCTGGCGGCAGTCAACGGCTTGTTCAAAAGCGACGTCGATCCGAAGCGTGTGGCGGCCATCATTATTGAACCGGTGCAAGGCGAAGGCGGCTTCTATGCCGCGCCGGTGGAGTTCATGCGCGGTTTGCGCAAAATCTGCGACGAGCACGGCATCCTGCTGATTGCCGATGAAGTGCAAACCGGTTTTGCGCGTACCGGTAAATTATTTGCAATGGAACATTACGACGTCTTGCCTGACCTGATGACGATGGCCAAGAGCCTGGCAGGCGGTATGCCGCTGGCCGCCGTCTGCGGCCGTGCCGAGGTGATGGATGCACCGGCGCCAGGCGGTCTGGGCGGCACATACGCCGGCAACCCTTTGGCAGTCGCCTCGGCGCTGGCGGTGCTGGATGTCATTGCGGAAGAAAGCCTGGTGGTGCGCGGTGCACGGCTGGGTTCTGCGCTGAAGGATTTTCTGATCGGCCTGGGTGCAAACACGCCTGCCATCGGTGAAGTACGTGGCCTTGGCGCGATGGTTGCGGTGGAATTCGTCCAACCCGGCACCGATAAACCGGATGCGGAATTCACCAAGCGCGTGCAGAGCAACGCCTTGAAAAGCGGTTTGCTGCTGCTGACCTGCGGCAGCTACGGCAATGTGATTCGCTTCTTGTTTCCGCTGACGATTCCGGATACCGTCATGGACGAAGCGCTGGTCATTCTGGAGAAGGCGATCCTCGACGCACACATCGCCAAAGCCTGAGCCGGCATTCATTTCAGCTTTCATTTCCAGATACCCCGAAAGAGCAAGCATGAGAACAAATGCGATGGAAACAGTGCCCGAGCATGTGAAGCCGGCCGACACGCTGGTGCAGTTCTGCGGCGTGAAAAAGACTTACGACGGTGAAAACCTGATCGTCAAGAACCTCGATCTGGAAATTCGCCGCGGCGAGTTTCTGACCTTGCTGGGGCCGTCCGGTTCGGGCAAGACAACCTGCCTGATGATGCTGGCCGGCTTCGAGTACCCGACCAGCGGCGAGATCCGGCTGGACGGGCAACTCCTCAATCGTGTGCCGCCACATAAGCGCAACATCGGCATGGTGTTCCAGAACTATGCGCTGTTTCCGCACATGACAATTGCGCAGAACGTCGCTTATCCGCTGTCGGTGCGCAAGATGGATAGCGTGACGCGTGCCGCCAAGGTCAAGCAGGCGCTGGACATGGTCCAGATGGGTAAGTTCGGTGATCGCTATCCGACGCAGTTATCCGGCGGCCAGCAACAGCGTGTGGCGCTGGCGCGCACCTTAGTGTTCGATCCGCAACTGGTGCTCATGGATGAGCCGCTGGGAGCGCTCGACAAGCAATTGCGCGAGCATATGCAGCTGGAATTGAAGGCGCTGCACAAGCGGCTCGGCGTGACCTTCGTCTACGTGACACACGACCAGAGCGAAGCGCTGACCATGTCGGACCGCGTCGCCGTGTTCGACCAGGGTGTGATCCAGCAACTGGCGCCGGTGGAAGATCTGTATGAATTCCCGGAAAACCAGTTCGTGGCCAGCTTCATCGGCGACAACAATCGCTTCAAGGCAAGCGTGGAAGCCGTCGATGGCGAACGTTGCACGATTCGCCTGCCGGACGGCGCAACGCTCTCTGGCCTGAACGTGCATCGTGCGCAGACCGGACAAAGCGTGGTCGCCTGTGTGCGTCCGGAGCGCATCCGCTTACAGCCGTTGTCGATGCCGGATGGCGGCAATCTCATCAAGGCCAGCGTTGCCGGCCTGATCTATTTCGGCGATCACGTGCGTGTGCGCTGTGTCGTCAGCGGGCAGGACGATTGTTTCGTCAAGCTGTCACTGAGCGACCCGGCGCTGGCCGATCTCGCCGAAGGCAGCAACGTAGGACTGTTCATCGCGCCGGACCGCCTGCGCGTGTTTGCCTGATCTTTTTCGTTTTTCATTTTTTTGCTTTCGTCACCAAGAACCACAACCAAAGAGGAACACATGAAACGCCCTACTCTCGCTCTGCTCTCTCCGCTCGCTTTAGGTTTGTTGTTTTCGGCCGGTCTCAGCCAGGCGGCTGAACTGACCGTGGTCAATTTTGGCGGCGCCAATGCCAATGCGCAGAAGGTCGCCTATGTGGAACCGTTTCAAAAGAGTACCGGCACCAAGGTGGTCACCGCCGAATTCAACGGTGAACTGGCCAAGGTCAAGGCCATGGTCGAAGCCAAGAAAGTCACCTGGGATGTGGTGGAAATCGACGGCGGCGATCTGGCGCGCGCCTGTGAAGACGGCCTGATCGAAAAACTCGATCTGATCAAGACAATCAAGAAAGACGATTACATTCCTGAGTCGCTCAACAGCGAATGCGGCATGGGCGCCTTCGTCTGGTCGACCGTCCTGGCCTACAACGGCGACAAGCTCAAGACTGCACCACAAGGCTGGGCGGATTTCTGGGATACCAAGAAATTTCCTGGCAAACGCGCCATGAAGAAAGGCGCCCAGTACACGCTGGAATTCGCTTTGATGGCTGACGGCGTGCCGACCAAGGATGTCTACAAGGTACTCAGCGCCAAGGGCGGCGTGGATCGCGCGTTCAAGAAGCTCGATCAGCTCAAGCCGAACATTCAGTGGTGGGAAGCAGGCGCACTGCCGGCACAGTTCCTGGTGTCTGGCGACGTCGTGATGTCGACCGCTTTCAACGGTCGTATCGATGCCGCACAGCGTGAAGGCAAGAACCTCAAGGTAGTCTGGTCCGGCAGCGTTTATACGCTGGATTACTGGGTGATTCCTAAGGGTTCGCCGAACAAGGCACTGGGCGAGAAGTTCATCACCTTTGCAACCAACGCGGAGAACCAAAAGGTCTATGCCAACAACATCGCTTACGGCCCGGTCAACAAGAACACGCTGAAGCTGCTGGATGCGAAGACACTGGCGAATTTGCCGACGTCGACCGCCAATGCGAAGGATGCAATCCAGTTGAGCCAGCAATTCTGGACCGACCATGGTGAAGAACTGGAACAACGCTTTGCTGCATGGGTTGCCAAATAAGGCAACGCTGGATCAATAAAGCTTTTCACCAGCTAGTCACCTAGCAAGGATGCCGCAGGCAGCAGTTGCAGTGTAGCGCTCTTAGCCCGCTATCAGACTGTTCTCCGACCGCTGTTTGCGCATCCGATTATCTATTGTCAGGCAGCATTCAGAATCAAGAGTCACGATGAATACTCTCGCCACCAGTTCCAGCGCAGCCATGCCCATCGCCACCGAAGTCGACGCGAAGAAGCCGGCCTCTGCCGACCCGACGCCACAACAGCTCAAGCGCGATTTACGCTTGGCGGAAACACGCAAGCGTCTTGGCGCACTGATACTGATTGCGCCGCTGGCAATCTTTCTGATGATGACCTTCGTCGCACCGATCGTCATGTTGCTGGTGCGAGCGGTCGAGAACCCTGAGATCGCCTCGACGCTACCCAAAACGGTCACCGCATTGGCCAAATGGGACCGCAAGAGCCCACCGCCGGATCAGGCTTATGCAGCGATGGCGGCCGATTTGCTCAAGGCAAAACAAGACAGCACCGCCGGGCCCCTGGCGCGGCGTATCAATACTGAACTCTCCGGCGCACGTTCGCTGGTCATGGGGACTGCGCGCGCTCTGCCGTTGCACGATGCCGACGGCAAGGAGTTGCAGCCTTCACAACCCTCGCAGGCCGCGCAGATCAAGGAAGCAATGATCGCGCTCAATCCGCAATGGGCTGAGCTCGATAGCTGGCAAGTGATCGCTCGCAACGGCTCGATCTATTCCCCCTATTACCTGCTGGCATCGCTGGATCTGAAGCAGAACGCCGTCGGCGATATCATCCAGTCCGATCCGGAAGCCTCCATCTATCGCTCGATCTTCGGCCGCACGCTGTGGATGAGCGCGATGGTGACCCTGTTCACGCTGCTGCTGGCGTATCCACTGGCTTATTGGTTGTCGACCATGTCCGAACGCCGCGCCAATCTGCTGATGATCCTGGTGCTGATCCCGTTCTGGACCTCTATTCTGGTGCGTGTCGCCGCCTGGATCGTGCTGCTGCAATCGGAGGGACTGGTCAATTCCGCGCTGATGCTGAGCGGGGTGACGCAGGCGCCGCTGGAGCTGGTGTTCAATCGTGTCGGCGTGTACATCTCAATGACCCATATCCTGTTGCCGTTCATGATCCTGCCGCTCTACAGCGTCATGAAGTCGGTGCCGCCGACCTACCTCAAAGCCGCCATCTCGCTGGGCAGCCATCCGTTTGCTGCGTTCTGGCGCGTGTATGTGCCGCAGACATATCCGGGGATCGGTGCGGGCGTGTTGCTGGTGTTCATCATGGCGGGCGGCTACTACATTACCCCGGCGTTGCTGGGCGGCCCGAACGAACAGATGGTGAGTTACTTCATCGCCTATTTCATCAACACCACGATCAACTGGGGCATGGCGTGTGCACTGGGCGGCTTGCTGCTGACCGGAACGCTGATCCTGTATGGCGTATATCGCCGTTTCGCCAAGATCGATGTCGGCATTGCCTAGACCATCTTGTCACATTGTCATGCAACTTAACGTGTTCAACAACATCACACCGGTTATCGGATAACGCCATGATCAAGATGCCTTCGCTGTCGTTCTCAACATTCCTGCCGGATTTCCCGCCCTACATGTCGTTGCCGGAGCGTGCGTGGTTCTTCGTCTCGCGCAGCCTGAACGTCTTGATTCTGGTGTTCCTGATCCTGCCGATTCTGGTGATGATTCCGCTGTCGTTCAGCGACAGCAGCTTCCTGATGTATCCGATCAAGGGTTTCTCGCTGCGCTGGTATCAGAACCTGTTTGAGTCCGACGAGTGGATGCGCGCTGCGCGCAACAGCTTTATCGTCGCCCCTGCCGCCACCGTGATTGCGACCGTACTCGGTACGCTGGCCGCGGTTGGCCTGAACAAGGCCGACTTCCGCGGCAAAGGCATCCTGATGGCGATCCTCATTTCGCCGATGATCGTGCCGGTGGTGGTGGTCGGTGTCGGCGTGTATCTGTTCTTTGCGCAGATCGGTCTGTCGGACGGCTATACCGGCCTGATTCTCGCGCATGCGGCGCTGGGAGCGCCGTTTGTCGTCACCACCGTGCTGGCGACGCTGCAGGGCTTCAACCACAATCTGGTGCGGGCCAGCCTGAGTCTTGGCGCCAGCCCGTTGCGCACCTTTTTCCGCATTACCTTGCCGGTGATTGCGCCGGGATTGATCTCGGGCGCACTGTTCGCCTTCACCACCTCATTCGACGAAGTCGTGCTGACGCTGTTCGTTGCCGGCCCCAACCAGGCCACTTTGCCGCGCCAGATGTTCGCCGG
>Ga0209913_1000563_pt1 | contig 29783 bp, 27 predicted proteins | sample PersoiDNA2013203_FD_185805 | JGI IMG/M metagenome (GOLD analysis project Ga0209913, IMG submission 185805) | Permafrost soil microbial communities from the Arctic, to analyse light accelerated degradation of dissolved organic matter (DOM) -... | ecosystem: Environmental > Terrestrial > Soil >... | reverse complement strand
AGCAGCAACAGCGAGGGTGCCGGCGCCAAGGCACGGGCCAGCGCGACCCGTTGTTGCTGGCCGCCGGAGAGTTGGCCGGGGTATTTCTTTTCGCTGCCGAGCAGGCCGACCAGTTCAAGCATCTGGCCGACGCGCTTGCGCACTTCATCGCGACCGCTGCCGGTGAGGCCGTAGCCGATATTCGCTTCGACGGTGAGATTGGGAAACAGCGCGTAGGACTGGAACAAAATGCCGTAGTCCCGCGCCTGGGGCGGCAGCAGGGAAACATCCCGTTCGCCCAGGTAAAGCTCACCGCTGTCCTGGCGCTCCAGGCCAGCGATGCAACGCAGCAGCGTGGTCTTGCCGCAACCGGACGGGCCCAGCAGGCACACCAGCTCGCCAGCGGCGACGTCCAGGGACACGTTGTCCAGCGCGGTAAAGGCGCCGAAACGTTTCTGGATACCACGCACCTTCATTGGCGCGCCGGGTTGGGTCAGGGCTGTGTTCATGAAGGCACCTCATCAAACGGATGAGGGCCATGCTAGGCAGGCAATGCGTCCCTGGTGTGGCAGAAAGGCAAAACGTGGCGATAGTGGTATTGGTGGATTTGGGTAGGGTTTATCCAGGGGGGGGGTGGCCTTGAGGGCCAATCGGGGGCAAGCCCCCTCCCACACTTGACCGAGTTCCAACATGAGAATGCGCTCACATGTGGGAGGGGGCTTGCCCCCGATTGGCCCTCAAGACCACCAGCGCTTTTCAGATCGGCGACATTTCCTGCGCCAACCCAAGAAAAGCAGCAGGCAGGCGAGCGCCTTTTCTTTCCTTGAGGCAGTAGAGGTACTCAAGAATCTGCGGCGCATTCTCGATAGTCAGCACCCGCAACTGCGGATCATGGGGCACTTCCTGGCGGGCGATGATGCTGATGCCGATATTGCGCAGCACCGCTTCACGAATCGACTCGCGGCTGCCGATTTCCAGCAGCGGCCCGTAACTCACGCCGGCGCCCTGCAGCATCTGTTCCGTCAGGCGCCGCGTGGTGGAGCCGGCTTCACGCATCAACAGCGTATGCCCGGCAAGCGCGGTCAACGGCACATGATCGAGCGTCGCCAACGGGTGGTTGCGATGCACCGCCAGCACCAGCGGGTCGGTGCCCAGCACACGGCGAATCAGGCGTGGGTCTTCCAGCAACTGCGAGGACGCAGCGACGTCGACGCGGTAATCATCCAGGGCTTCGAGCACCTGTTGGGAGTTGCCGATTTCCACCGACACCTCCACCTGGGGCAGGCGCTCGCGGAAGGCTTTGACCAGGTCGAGGATGTAATACGGCGCCGTCGCGGCAATCCGCAATGCGCCCTGGACCTGACCACTGTTACGCAGGAAAAACTCAATGTCCGCTTCCTGCTGCAACAGCGTCTTGACCATCGGCAGCAGGCGCGCGCCTTCGTCACTGACCGTCAAGCGGCGGCCACCGCGATAGAACAACTCGACGCCGTACTGGCTTTCCAGGTTGCGAATCTGCGTGGTGACGGTGGGCTGGCTCAGGCCGAGTTTTTTTGCCGCCTGGGTGATGCTGCCCAGGCGGGCGACCATAAAAAACGCCTTCAACTCGGCACTCAGCACGCCACCCTCACATCATCTATTTGCGCAGCAGGCGCAGGCCATTGAACACCACCAGCAGGCTCACGCCCATGTCGGCGAACACCGCCATCCACATGGTGGCCATGCCCAGGAAGGTGACCGCGAGGAAGATCGCCTTGATCACCAGCGCCAGGGCGATGTTCTGCTTGAGGATACTCGAGGTTTGCCGCGACAACCGAATGAAAGCCGGAATCTTGCGCAAATCATCGTCCATCAAGGCCACGTCGGCGGTTTCGATGGCGGTGTCGGTGCCCGCTGCGGCCATGGCGAAACCAATCTCGGCGCGGGCCAACGCCGGGGCGTCGTTGATGCCGTCGCCGACCATGCCCACGCGCCGGCCTTGGCCGTAGAGCGCTTCAATGGCTTGCAGTTTGTCAGTGGGCAACAGGTCGCCCTGGGCCTGGTCGATGCCGACCTGAGCCGCAATCGCCTGGGCGGTGTGGGTGTTGTCGCCGGTGAGCATCAGGGTTTTGATGCCCAGCTCGTGCAACTGCTGGATGGCTTCGCGGCTGCTGTCCTTGACCGTGTCGGCCACAGCGAACAGCGCCAGCGGGCCGGACTTGTCGAGCAGCAACACCACGGATTTGCCTTGTTTCTCCAGGGCGAAGAGCTTGTCTTCCAGCGCGGGCGAGCACAGGCCGAGTTCTTCCACCAGGCGGTGGTTGCCCAGGTGGTAGGTTTCGCCGTTGATATCACCGCGCACACCACGACCGGTCAGGGCAGTGAAATTATCCACAGCGTGGCGCGGCAGGTTTTTATCCTCAGCCGCGTTGGCGATGGCCAGTGACACAGGATGGTCGGAACGCCCGGCGAGGGCGGCGGCCAAGGCCGGCGCACTGTCTTCGACATTCGGGAACAGCGCCAGGTAATCGGTTTGCACCGGCTTGCCGTGGGTGATGGTGCCGGTCTTGTCGAGGGCCAGGTAGTCGAGTTTGTAACCGCCCTCCAGGTACACGCCGCCCTTGATCAGGATGCCTTTGCGCGCCGCCGCCGCCAGGCCGCTGACGATGGTCACCGGGGTGGAAATCACCAAGGCGCAGGGGCACGCCACTACCAGCAGCACCAAGGCGCGGTAGATCCAGTCGAACCACACACCGGCCATGAACAGCGGCGGGATCACCGCTACGCCCAGGGCAAACAGAAACACCGCCGGGGTGTAGATCTTCGCGAAGCGGTCGACAAAGCGCTGGGTCGGCGCCCGTGCGCCCTGGGCCTGCTCCACGGCGTGAATGATCCGCGCCAGGGTGGAATTGTTGGCGGCCGCCGTGACTGTGTATTCCAGGGAGCCGGCCTGGTTGATGGTGCCGGCGAAGACTTTATCGCCCACGGTTTTTTCAATCGGCAGGCTTTCACCGGTGATCGGCGCTTGGTCGATGGTGGACTGGCCGGCGGTGACTTCGCCGTCCAGGCCAATGCGCTCGCCGGGACGAACGCGCACGATGGCGCCCAATTCGACACTTTTCACTTCCCGCTCGACCCAACTACCGTCGGCCTGCTGCACCGTGGCCTGTTCCGGGGTCATCTGCATCAAGCCGCTGATGGCATTGCGCGCACGGTCGAGGGACTTGGCTTCGATCAATTCGGCCACGGTGAACAGGAACATCACCATCGCCGCTTCCGGCCATTGGCCAATCAGGATCGCGCCGGTCACGGCGATGCTCATCAGCGCATTGATGTTCAGGTTGAGGTTTTTCAGGGCGATCCAGCCCTTTTTATAAGTGGTAAGGCCGCCGCTGAGGATCGAAACCAGCGCCACCAGGGCAATCACCCAGGTCGGGGCCGCGTTGGTGAAGTGGATCACTTCAGCCGCCAGGGCGCCGACGCCGGACAGCGCCAGCGGCCACCAGTGTTTCTTGGCCGGCGGCGCGGCGGCCGGGGTGCCCTCTTCGATCGGATCGGCCTGCATGCCCAGGGACTTGATGGCGTCGATGATCGGCGCGGTGCTCGGCAGGTCATGGGTGACGCCGAGGATGCGGTTGATCAGGTTGAATTCCAGTTGCTGCACACCGGCGAGCTTGCCCAGTTTGTTCTGGATCAGCGTCTGCTCGGTGGGGCAGTCCATGGCTTCGATGCGGAAGGTGCTCAGGCGCGAGCCGGCGGTCGGCGCTTCGCTCAGTTGCACCAACGCCGGGGCTGGCGTGCCGGAGCAGCAGGAACCGCCGTGGCCGTGGTCATGCACCGGCGTCAGTTTTTTCGGCGCATGATCGTGGTCATGCGCATGGTCATGCTTGTGTGGGGTGTGCTGGGAGTCGCTCATCGGGTCGCGTCCGTAAAGGTGCCTGTTGCCAAGTAAAGACCCTGTAGCCACTATAGGGTCAAGCACCCTTTTGGAGATTGCTGCAATGAAGATCGGCGAATTGGCCAAACTGACCGACTGCCCGGTGGAAACCATCCGTTATTACGAGAAGGAAGGCCTGCTGCCGCCACCGGCACGCACCGAGGCCAACTACCGCGTGTACACACAGGCGCACACTGAGCGGCTGGTGTTTATCCGCAACTGCCGCAGCCTGGACATGACCCTGGAAGAAATCCGCAGCCTGCTCGGCCTGCGCGACAGCCCTCAGGACCAATGCGAAAACGTCAACGCGTTGATCGATGAGCATATCCACCATGTCAAAGCGCGCATCGACGGCCTGCTGGCCTTGCAGGAACAGTTGATCGACCTGCGCCAGCGTTGTGGCGGCGGGCCGGAGCTGGATCAGTGCGGGATATTGCAGCGCCTGGAGGTCAGCGGCAGTGTTGCCGCCAGCGAGGCTGAGCCTTCACATGTGGGCAGAAGCCATGGCCATTAATTTGAAGTGGTAACCGAATCAAAATGTGGGAGGGGCGGTGCGACGATTCGACTTGCTCCCGATGGCGGTGGATCAGCCAGCAAATATTTAGCTGATCCACCGCTATCGGGGGCAAGCCCCCTCCCACATTGGGACCGAGACCGACTTTAGATGGCCACGTCGGCCTTGATGCTTGGGTCGGCGTCGTAACCCACGATTTCAAAGTCTTCGAACTTGTAATCATAGATCGACGCAGGCTTACGCTTGATCAGCAATTCCGGCAGTTTTTTCGGCGTGCGCGCCAACTGGGTCTGGATCTGTTCCATGTGGTTGCTGTAGGCGTGGGTGTCGCCAGTGGTGACGATGATCTCGTGGGGGATCAGGTCACATTGCTGGGCCAGCATATGGGTCAGCAACGCCAGCGCGGCGGTGTTGTACGGCAGGCCGAGGAACACGTCGGAGCTGCGGATATACAACTGCATCGACAGATGGCCGTCATGCACGAACGCCTGGTACAGCAGGTGGCACGGCGGCAGGGCCTGCTTGCCGTTGCGCGCATTTTCCTGGGGGCTCTTGGTCTCGTCCGGCAGGTACTCGACGTTCCAGCCGTGGAACAGGATGCGGCGGCTGTTGGGGTTGGTCTTCAGCGTCTCGACCATGTAGTCGATCTGATTGATCTTGCCGCCGTCCTTGGTTGGCCAGGCGGTCCACTGCTCGCCGTACACCGGGCCCAGATCACCGTCTTCGGTGGCCCACTCGTCCCAGATGCGCACGCCGTTCTCGTTCAGCCACTTGACGTTGGTGTTGCCGCTCAACATCCAGATCAATTCGTTGGCGATGCTTTTGAAGTGAAGCTTCTTGGTGGTCAGCAGCGGGAAGCCGTCGGCCAAGTTATGCCGATACTGACGGGCAAACACGGCCTTGGTGCCGGTGCCGGTGCGATCGCCCTTGGTCAGGCCATTGGTCACGACGTCGTTCAGTAGTTCGAGATATTGCTTCATGTCATTACCCGTATCGTTGCAGCCGAGACCTCGCAGGCCTCGGCATTCGAATTTAAAGCGCGGTGTTCTTCAACGGTTGCGGACGGTTGTACGCCCACCACAGCAGGCCCAAGCCGGCGACAATCATCGGGATACTGAGGATCTGGCCCATGGTCACCCAACCGAACGCCAGGTAGCCCAGTTGCGCATCCGGTACGCGCACGAACTCGACGACAAAACGGAAGATCCCGTAGAACAACGCGAACATACCCGACACCGCCATGGTCGGCCGCGGCTTGCGCGAGAAGAGGTACAGAATGAGGAACAGTGCCACACCTTCCAGGGCGAACTGGTACAGCTGCGACGGATGGCGCGGCAATTGCGCCGGGTCGCTGAACGGCGGGAACACCATCGCCCACGGCACGTCGGTCGGCTTGCCCCACAGTTCGGCGTTGATGAAGTTACCGATACGCCCGGCGCCCAGGCCGATCGGCACGAACGGCGCAACGAAGTCCATCAGTTGGAAGAATGACTTGCCGTTGCGGCGGCCAAACCACCAGGCGGCAATCATTACGCCGACAAAGCCACCGTGGAAGGCCATGCCGCCCTTCCATACCTCGAAGATCAGCGTCGGGTTGGCGATGTAGGCCGACAGGTCGTAAAACAGCACATACCCCAGGCGCCCACCGACGATGACCCCCATCGACAACCAGAAAATCAGGTCGGAGAGTTTTTCCTTGGTCCACGTCGGGTCGAAACGGTTCAGGCGCCGGGACGCCATAAACCAGGCACCGCCGATGCCGATCAGGTACATCAACCCGTACCAGTGGATTTTCAGCGGACCGATGGCCAGGGCCACCGGGTCGATCTGCGGGTAAGGCAGCATTGCGACTCCTCGTTAAATCATTCGTTATGGCGACCGGACCTTGCCCGGGCGCGATTAAGTCTTCGTTACAGCAAGAAATTCAAACCCACGCAAAACAGCAGCGCGGCAAACAGCCGTTTCAGCAAGCGCGGCGACAAGCGGTGCGCCAGGCGTGCGCCGAAGCGGGCAAATACCATGCTGGTCAGGGCAATGCCCAGCAGCGCCGGCAAATACACGAACCCTAAACTATGAGCGGGCAGCAGCGGGTCATGCCAGCCCAAAATCATGAAACTTAATGCACTGGCCAGTGCAATCGGCAGCCCGCAGGCCGACGAGGTGGCCACCGCTTGCTGCATCGGCACGCTGCGCCAGGTCAAAAACGGTACGGTCAGCGAACCGCCGCCTATCCCGAAAATCGCCGAGGCCCAGCCGACCACCGTGCCTGCCAAGGTCAAACCGACCTTGCCCGGCACCGTTCGACTGGCCTTGGGCTTGACCTCCAGCGCCAGTTGCACAGAGATGATCAGCGCGAACACGCCGATGATCTTCTGCAAGTGGGGGCCGGAAATCGCCTCGGCGGTCAACGCGCCAAAGCCAGCGCCGATCAGGATGCCCACGGTCATCCACACAAAGATCGGCCAGCGCACCGCGCCTACTCGGTGGTGCTCACGCACGGCGTTGATCGAGGTAAAGATAATCGTCGCCAGGGACGTACCCACGGCCAGATGGGTCAGCACCTGCGGGTCGAAACCCTGCAAGGTGAAGCTGAACACCAGCACCGGCACGATAATGATCCCGCCACCCACGCCAAACAGCCCGGCGAGCACGCCAGCACAGGCGCCCAGCAGCAAATACAGCAGAAATTCCATGGGAGCCCCCAAACCAAGTCCGGCATGTTAACGGATGGAAGGCATGCGACCCAACTGGATACGATGGAACGCCCGCGCCAGTGTCGGTAGAGTGGCCAAACACACAAAAGGGGATCGCCTGATGTGCCTGATAGTTTTCGCCTGGCGGCCGGGCCATGCCCAACCGCTGATCGTCGCGGCCAACCGTGATGAGTTCTACGCCCGCCCCAGCCTGCCGCTGGCCCAGTGGCCGGATGCGCCTGCGGTCTACGCCGGCCGCGATCAGGAAGCGGGCGGCACCTGGCTGGGGGTGAATGCCGATGGGCGTTTTGCCGCCCTGACCAATATCCGCGACCCGCACCAGCCGCCGGCACGCAAGTCGCGCGGGGAACTGGTGGCGCGGTTTCTCAGCGGTTCGCTGCCGCTTGATCAGTATTTGGCCGACATTAACGGCCGTTCGATTGAATACGCCGGGTTCAACCTGCTGGTGGGCACGCGGGAGGAGCTGTGGCATTACAACGCCCGCGACAGCGTGCCTACGCAACTGCCCGCCGGTGTGTATGGCTTGTCCAATGCAGGCCTCGACACGCCGTGGCCGAAGTTGCTCAAGGCCAAGGCGGCGTTGGGCGAGCTGCTGGAGAACCCGCAGCCGGAAACCTTGCTGGATATCTTGAGCGACCCGCAGACCGCACCGTTTGCCGAGTTACCGGATACCGGCGTGGGCTTGGCGACCGAGAGTTTGCTATCAAGCGTATTTATCGCCAGCCCCAGTTATGGGACACGGGCGAGTACAGCGCTGATTGTAAATGCCGATGGGACGCGGCAGATGGTGGAGCGTAGTTTTGGGCCGCTAGGTGGGCGGCTCGGCGAAGTCGAACTCAATTTCTAGCCACACCACAAAACCAATGTGGGAGGGGCGGTGCGACGATTCGACTTGCCCCCGATAGCGGTGTGTCAGTACCAGATATTCTGACTGACACACTGCCATCGGGAGCAAGTCGAATCGTCGCACCGCCCCTCCCACATTTTAGATCGGCGCCAGGCTTTAGAGGGTTTTGGCAGAGGCCGGATTGATCATCCGCGTCAACCCCAGGTTCTTCAGCGCCAGTTGCAGCGAGCTGTGGATAACTTGCGGGTTGTCGATGGTCATCAACTCGGCCAACAGTTCCTTGGCCATGCTCAGGTTGACCTGGCGCAGCAGCCACTTCACCTTCGGCAAGTTGGTGGCGTTCATCGACAGGCTGTCAAAGCCCATCGCCATCAGCAGTACCGCCGCCGCCGGGTCGCCGGCCATTTCACCGCAGATGCTCACCGGTTTGCCTTCGGCATGGGCGTCGCGCACTACATGTTGCAGCGCTTGCAGCACCGCCGGGTGCAGGTAGTCGTAGAGGTCGGCCACCCGTGGGTTGTTGCGGTCCACGGCCAGCAGGTATTGGGTCAGGTCGTTGGAGCCCACCGACAGGAAGTCCACCTGCCGCGCCAGTTCCTTGGCCTGGTACACCGCCGCCGGGATTTCGATCATCACGCCGATCGGCGGCATCGGTACGTCGGCGCCTTCGTCGCGCACTTCACCCCAGGCGCGGTGGATCAGGTGCAGGGCTTCTTCCAGCTCATGGGTGCCGGAGATCATCGGCAGCAGGATGCGCAGGTTGTTCAGGCCTTCGCTGGCCTTGAGCATGGCGCGGGTTTGTACGAGGAAAATTTCCGGGTGGTCGAGGGTGACGCGAATGCCACGCCAGCCGAGGAAGGGGTTGTCTTCCTTGATCGGGAAATACGACAGTGACTTATCGCCGCCAATGTCCAGGCTGCGCATCGTCACCGGCAACGGATGGAAGGCGGACAGTTGCTCGCGATAAATCGCCAGCTGCTCCTTCTCACTCGGAAAACGCTGGTTGATCATGAACGGCACTTCGGTGCGGTACAGCCCGACACCTTCGGCGCCGCGTTGTTGCGCGCGGGCCACATCGGCGAGCAGGCCGGTGTTGACCAGCAGTGGCACGCGATGGCCATCGAGGGTCACGCAGGGCAGTTCGCGCAGGGCGTCGAGGCCCTGGGACAGCTGGCGTTCTTCTTCGACCACCTCGGCGTATTGCTTGCGCAGCACTTCGCTGGGGTTGGTAAACACCTCGCCACGGTTGCCGTCGACGATCATGTCGATGCCGTCGACCTTGGAGTACGGCAGGTCCACCAGGCCCATCACCGTCGGAATACCCATGGCCCGGGCCAGGATCGCGACGTGGGAGTTGCCCGAACCGAGCACCGAGATCAGGCCCACCAGTTTGCCTTCCGGCACTTCGCCGAGCATGGTGGCAGTCAGTTCTTCACTGATCAGGATGGTGTTGTCGGGGTAGACCAGGTTGGTGGAGCGGTCTTCCTGCAAGTAGGCGAGCAGACGGCGACCGAGGTCACGCACATCCGAGGCCCGCTCACGCAGGTAGGCGTCGTCCATCAATTCAAAACGGTTGACGTGATCGGAGACCACCTGGCGCAGCGCGCCCTGGGCCCACTGGCCGGTCTTGATCACGGTCTTGACTTCGTTACCCAGCGACGCGTCATCCAGCATCATCTGGTACACCTCGAACAGCGCTCGCTCTTCGGGGCGCAGTTGGGTGGCGAGCTTGTTCGACAGGTTGCGCATGTCGGCGCGCACGCCTTCCAGGGCGGTCTTGAACAGTTTGATTTCGGCGTCGATGTCGCTGACCGTCTTGTCCGGCACCACATCGAGGTCGGCCGGCGGCAACATGACCACGGCCGTACCGACGGCAGCACCCGGCGAACCCGGTACGCCGACGAACTTGGCTTCCTGGATGCCCTTGCCCTGGCGCCCCAGGCCGCGAATCGAACCGGTGGCTTCAGCGTGGGCGATAACCCCGGCCAATTGCGCGCTCATGGTCACGAGGAAGGCTTCTTCGCCTTCGTCGAACTGGCGGCGTTCTTTCTGTTGGATGACCAACACGCCGACAACGCGGCGGTGGTGAATGATCGGTGCGCCGAGGAACGAGGCGTAGCGCTCTTCGCCGGTTTCGGCAAAGTAACGATAACGCGGGTGATCAGCCGCGTGTTCAAGGTTCAGGGGTTCTTCACGCGTCCCAACCAAACCCACCAGACCTTCATTGGGCGCCATGCTGACCTTGCCGATGGAGCGCTTGTTCAAGCCCTCGGTCGCCATCAGCACAAAACGGTTGGTCTCGGGGTCCAGCAGGTAAACCGAGCAGACCTGGCTGCCCATGGCTTCCTTGACGCGCAACACAATAATCCCCAACGCCGCCTTGAGATCCTTGGCGGAGTTAACTTCCTGGACGATCTTGCGCAGCGTATTGAGCATGGCTCGGGGTCGAACTCCGTCGTCAGTCGCGCGTTAAAAGGCGCGGGGCAAGCTCTTTGAGAGCGCGACGATAAACTTCGCGCTTGAATGTCACCACCTGGCCCAACGGATACCAATAACTGACCCAGCGCCAGCCATCGAACTCCGGTTTACCGGTCAAATCCATCCGCACCCGCTGCTCGTTGGAGATCAGGCGCAGGAGAAACCATTTCTGCTTCTGGCCGATACACAGCGGTTGGCTGTGGGTACGCACCAGGCGTTGCGGCAAACGATAACGCAACCAGCCACGGGTACAGGCCAGAATTTGCACATCTTCGCGCTCAAGTCCGACTTCTTCGTTCAACTCGCGGTACAAGGCGTCTTCAGGGGTTTCGTCAGGGTTGATTCCACCTTGAGGAAACTGCCAGGCGTCTTGGTTGATTCGGCGAGCCCATAGGACCTGTCCGGAATCATTCGTAAGAATAATCCCGACATTAGGACGGAAACCATCGGGGTCGATCACGGCAACAACCTCGCAAACGCATGTCGTCGCATTGTTCCACAAAGGTTGTTCCAGCGGCAACGAGGCTTCTTAGCTTATGTGCACTCTTGTGAAAAGACCGTATTCTGGACGCCTTTTTACAGACTTTTCAGCGGGTAACTGCAATGCGCCTGGCTTTATTCGACTTGGACAACACGCTTCTTGGGGGTGACAGCGATCACGCCTGGGGTGATTACCTCTGTGAACGCGGGATTCTCGACCCGGTGGCCTACAAGGCTCGCAACGACGAGTTCTACCAGGACTACCTGGCTGGCCGGCTGGATAACGCGGCCTACCTGAATTTTTGCCTGGAAATCCTCGGCCGCACCGAGATGGCCCAACTGGACGCATGGCACAACGACTATATGCGCGACTGCATCGAGCCGATCATGCTGCCGCAGGCTGCGGAACTGCTGGCCAAGCACCGCGCCGCCGGCGACAAGCTGGTGATCATCACCGCGACCAACCGCTTCGTCACCGCGCCAATTGCCGCACGCCTGGGCGTGGACGCCCTGATCGCCACCGAATGCGAGATGGAAAACGGCCGCTACACCGGGCGCAGTACGGATGTGCCGTGCTTTCGCGAGGGCAAGGTAACGCGCCTGAACCGCTGGCTGGAAGAAACCGGGCATAGCCTGGAAGGCAGCTACTTCTACAGCGATTCGATGAATGACTTGTCGCTGTTGGAGCAGGTGACGCATGCGATCGCGGTAGACCCCGACCCGAATCTGCGGGCGGAGGCTGAAAAGCGCGGCTGGCCGGTTATTACGCTGCGTAGCTGATGGCCTATCGGGGGCAAGCCCCCTCCCACCTTTAACCGCGTACATCCGTTGGAATGCGATTAAGTGTGGGAGGGGCGGTGCGACGATTCGACTTGCCCCCGATGCAGACAACTTGGTGTAACGCCTTAAACCGGCTTGGCGCCCATGAGCCCCGCAATCGCCACAAACCCCACCAGGCTGACCACCGCCAGTACCAAGGTGAAATTCAGGCTACCGCCCTCGCCCTTGCGCAGGCGATTGAGCCGCGCCACCAGCCAGAACCAGCACAGCGCCGCAACGGTGTAGAGCAGGCTGGAACCCATAATCCAGGTTTGCCCCAGCGGCCAGCCGACCAGATGCACCAACCACCAGCCGGTAAACGGCATGCTGATCAGGCAGATCCCCATCAACAACCACACGAACACCCACGGGCGCTGTACGGTGATCGCCGGGCCGGCGCTGCGTTTGCACCAGGCCAGCAGCGCCAGGCCGAGGCCACTGAGCAACAACAATACAGTGGCCGCAATGTGGATAACTTTGAGGGTTGTCAGGGTTTCCATGTGTCGTCTTCCTTAAAGGCCGCCCAATCAGCGTAGTCGCTCAACCGAGGAACAGTTTGTAAGCCGGGTTATCGCTTTCGTCCCAGTACGGGTAGCCAATGGCTTCAAGGGCTGCCGACACCAGATGACGCTCGTCCGCCGGAACCTGCAGCCCGGCGACCACACGGCCGTCGGCTGCGCCGTGGTTGCGATAGTGGAACATCGAGATGTTCCAGCGCCCGCCTAATTTGTTAAGAAAGTTGAACAAGGCGCCTGGCCGCTCCGGGAACTCGAAGCGAAACACCACTTCATCGCTGACCTTCGCCGCGTGCCCGCCGACCATGTGGCGGATGTGCAACTTGGCCAGTTCGTTCTCGGTCAGGTCCAGCACCGGGAAACCCTGGCTGGTCAGGCTGGCGATCAATGCGCTGCGCGGATCGTTTTCCGGATGGGTCTGCACGCCGACGAAAATGTGCGCCTCCCGGCCGGAATGGTAGCGGTAGTTGAATTCGGTGATCTGGCGCTTGCCCACGGCCTCGCAGAACGCCTTGAAGCTGCCCGGCTTCTCGGGGATGGTCACGGCGATGATGGCTTCGCGACCTTCACCCAGCTCGGCGCGCTCGGCCACATGGCGCAGACGGTCGAAGTTGACGTTGGCGCCCGAGTCGATGGCCACCAGGGTTTGCCCGGTAACGCCACGGGTTTCGACGTATTTCTTGATGCCCGCCACACCCAAGGCGCCTGCCGGCTCGGTGATGGAGCGGGTGTCGTCATAGATGTCCTTGATCGCCGCACAGATTTCATCGGTGCTGACGGTGATCACTTCGTCCACATAGTCTTTGCAGATGTCGAAGGTGTACTGGCCGATCTGCGCGACCGCCACGCCATCGGCAAAAATGCCCACGGTCGGCAGCACCACGCGCTCGCCAGCGGCCATGGCGGCCTGCAGGCAGTTGGAATCGTCCGGCTCGACACCGATGATCTTGATCTCCGGGCGCAGGTATTTCACATAGGCTGCGATGCCGGCGATCAGCCCGCCGCCGCCGACCGGCACGAAAATCGCGTCCAGCGGCCCGGGATGCTGGCGCAGGATCTCCATCGCCACGGTGCCCTGCCCGGCAATGGTGTGCGGATCATCGTAGGGGTGAATGTAGACGTAGCCTTTTTCGTCGACCAGTTTCAGCGAATAGGCCAGGGCTTCCGGGAAAGAATCACCGTGCAGCACCACTTTGCCACCACGGGAACGCACGCCTTCGACCTTGATCTCCGGAGTGGTCTTGGGCATCACGATAGTGGCCTTGACCCCCAGCACCTTGGCCGCCAGGGCCAGGCCCTGGGCATGATTGCCCGCCGAAGCGGTGACCACGCCGCACGCGCGCTCTTGCGCCGTCAACTGAGTCAGCTTGTTATACGCACCGCGAATCTTGAACGAGAACACCGGCTGCAAGTCTTCCCGCTTGAGCAAGACCTTGTTGCCCAGCCGCTCGGAGAGCTGGCGGGCGGCCTGCAATGGGGTTTCTACGGCAACGTCATAAACGCGCGAGGTGAGGATCTTTTTGACGTACTGTTCAAGCATCGGCAGGCATCACTGGGCGGGTTGGGCAGGGCCAACGAGTCTAACTCAGCGTTCGGCCGGGCGACCACACGAATCCAAAGGTTTTGATGGGTTATACTCGCGCCCCTCTCTACTCCCCCGCCCGTTCCGGAGCCCGCATGACCCAGGATCAACTCAAACAGGCAGTGGCCCAGGCCGCCGTCGATTTAATCCTTCCTAAACTCGATGACAAGAGCATCGTCGGCGTCGGCACCGGCTCCACCGCCAACTGCTTCATCGATGCGTTGGCCAAGCACAAGGGCGCATTCGACGGCGCAGTGGCCAGCTCCGAAGCCACCGCCGCGCGCCTCAAGGGCCATGGCATTCCGGTGTACGAGCTCAATACCGTGAGCGACCTGGAGTTCTACGTCGACGGCGCCGATGAAAGCGACGAACACCTGAACCTGATCAAAGGCGGTGGCGCCGCCCTGACCCGCGAGAAGATCGTCGCGGCCGTGGCCAAGACTTTTATCTGCATCGCGGACGCCAGCAAGTTGGTGCCAGTACTCGGCGCCTTCCCGCTGCCGGTGGAAGTGATCCCGATGGCCCGTAGCCACGTGGCCCGCGAGCTGGTGAAACTGGGCGGCGACCCGGTGTACCGCGAAGGCGTGCTGACCGACAACGGCAACATCATCCTCGACGTGTACAACATGCAGATCACTAACCCGGTGGAGCTTGAAACCCAGATCAACGCCATCGTTGGCGTGGTCACCAACGGCCTGTTCGCCGCGCGCCCGGCTGACGTGTTGCTGCTGGGCACAGCTGAAGGCGTAAAAACCCTCAAGGCTTGATGCACAACCAAATGTGGGAGGGGCGGTGCGACGATTCGACTTGCTCCCGATAGCAGTGTGTCAGTCGACGTCTACTTGACTGAACCACCGCAATCGGGAGCAAGCCCCCTCTCACATCGGGTCGGCGGTGTTTTCAGGATTCTGGTTTCTTGAACACGTAGAACAGGTTCGGCTCACTGACCAAGTACAAGTTGCCCGCGTCATCCATGGCAATTCCCTCGGCCTGAGGCACACGCCTGCTCAGGCCATGGCGCCCGCTCAGCAGGGACAAACTGCTCAGCGGGCGACCGTCGATATCCAGTTCCAACACCAGGAACGACTCATCCGACAGCGCCAGTAAATGCCCGCTGCGCTCGTCGTATTGCAGGCTCGACAGGTCGCGCACGAACAGCCCGGCATCGCGCTTGGGGTTGTTGATGACGTGGACCGAGTAGGTTTTTTCCGGTTTGAAATGGGGAAAGCCGTGGACCTCGTAGATCACCATCGGGTCGCGCTCCTTCGCCACGAACAGGCGCTTGCCCACCGAGTCGTAGGCAAGGCCTTCAAAACCCTTGTTGCCCTCCACATGAACACCCAGGGTCATCTGCTCCGCATCGGCGGCGTCGAGGAATTGGGTATCGTCATCCACATGCACCTTGATCAGGCGCTGTTGGCGTTCATCGCTGATGACGTAGATGTTGTCGCTGATGAATTCCACGGCCTCGGCGTCACCGAAGCCGACCAGGGGAATCCGTCGCAGGATCTTGCCTTCAAGGGACAGCTCGACCAGCTCGGCGTTTTTGTTGGTGACGGTAAACAGGCTTTTACGCACCGGGTCGTAGGTCAGCGCGGAAACGTCATCATCCAGCCCTTCGATCACCTGGCCCTCCACGCTGACCCGGTAATCTGCCAGGCCAATGGAGCGTTCGTCGGCAGGCTGGCCCCACGCCTGCCAGTTGAACCAGGCACGTTCGAACAGGCGAAACTGTTGCGCGACAAAGCCCGCGCCGATCAAGGCGATCAGCACCAGTATGAAAAAAGCAGGCTTGGGGCGGGCAAGTCGACGCATCGGGCGGGCTCAAAGTCAAAAGTGGCGAATAAATATCACGCCCATCTGAATCTAAACTTAAACGCGCCCGGTGTGTGGCGTATGCCGCGGATAGAAAAGTATCCGACGTTATCGGTCTGTTATTGCTGTTTTTCGAAACGATAGAACAGGTTCGGCTCACTGACCATGTACAGGTTGCCGCTCTCGTCCAGGGTCACGCCTTCGGCACGGGGGATCGTGTTCTTGAGGCCGTTGAAGCCGCCGAGCAAGGTCATGAAGCTGACTTGCTCGCCCTTTTCATCCAGTTCCAGCAGCAGGTGGGAGTCGGCCGACAGCACCAGCAGGTGCCCGGTGCGCGGGTCGATGGCCAGGGCCGAGAGGTTGCGCATGTCCAGCTTGGTATTGGCGAGCTTTTGCTTGTCACCGACCAGGGTCTGGCTGCCGTCGCTTTTCCAGGTGAACAGCGCCGGCGGGCGCTCTTCGCCCAGCACGAACTGCTGGTTGCGCTTGTCCCAGGTGACGCCTTCAAAGGCTTTGTTCTGGTCTTTGGACGGGCCCAGGTCGTAACTCGGGAAGTCGGCCTTGTTCAACGCCGTGGTGCCGGCGTCGACTTTGACGATGGTCAGGCTGTGCTGGCGTTCATCGACCACGGTCATCAGGCCGTTTTCCATCACCGTCACACCTTCCGGGTTGCTCCAACCGTTAAGGGGCATCTTGCGCAGCACATCGCCTTGCAGGGTCAACTCGACGAGGAATGCATTTTTGCCCATAACAGAAAACAGGGTTTTCGTTTGTGGGTTGTAGGACAGGTCCGAGGCCTCGTCCTTCTCCATACCGGGCAGCAGCTTGGCGTCGATGACGGCACGGTAATCCGGGAGCCACACGCTCGATTGGCGTTTGGCCGGGCTTTCAAAACGCTCGACTACCCACAACACACCGCGGTCGTCCCAATGCATGGCCCAGGCAATGCCGTACACAATCGCCCCAGCCAGAAACAGCCAGGAATACCAGCGCAGAGCAAAACGAGAGCGTGGCTTGGGGGTCAAGGTAGGCAGGGACACGGCCATTGGGCGCTTTTTCCGGGAAGTCAGCATTAGGTGATAGCACAGGAATAACCGCCCCGCGCGCAGGAGGCTGAAGATTATCCGGATGGGGTGTGAAAAATATGCAAACAACCGAGACTAGCGAGGGACCTGTGGCGAGGGAGCTTGCCCCCGCTGGACTGCGTAGCAGTCCCATGTTCAGGGCCGCTTCGCGGCCCAGCGGGAGCAAGCTCCCTCGCCACAGGGTTCTGCTGAAGTTAGCGAACGCTGCTTTCGAAACGGTTCACACCGGACAATTCCAGCACCAACTCGTCACCGACATTCAGCGGGCCCACGCCGGCTGGGGTGCCGGTGAGGATCACGTCGCCGGCTTGCAGCGAGAAGCAGCCGGCCATGTACTGGATCATCGGGATGATCGGGTTGAGCATGACCGCACTGTTGCCATCCTGGCGCACTTCGCCGTTGATGGTCAGGCGAATGCCGATATCAGTCAGGTCCGGGAAGGTGCTGCCGACCACGAACGGGGCGATCACCGCCGCGCCGTCGAAGGACTTGGCGATTTCCCACGGCAAGCCCTTGGCTTTCAACTCGGCCTGCTTGTCGCGCAGGGTCAGGTCGAGGGCCGGGGCGAAGCCCGAGATGGCGTCCAGCACTTCTTCGCGGCTGGGCTTGGTCGACAGGGGTTTGCCGATCAGCACCGCGATTTCCGCTTCGTAATGCACCGAACCGCGCTCGGCCGGAATGCTGAAACCGCCTTCCAGCGCCACCACGCAACTGCCCGGCTTGATGAACAGCAACGGTTCGGTCGGTACCGGGTTATCCAGTTCCTTGGCATGTTCGGCGTAGTTGCGCCCGATACACACCACTTTGCCCACGGGGAAGTGGATGTTGGTGCCGTCGACATACTTGTGCTGGTAGCTCATGAAACGACTCCTTCAGGGGCGGTTAAACAGCGAAGATCTTGCCGGGGTTCATGATCCCGTTCGGGTCGAACACCGCTTTGACTGCCTTCATGTATTCGATTTCAACCGGCGAGCGGCTATAGGTCAGGTAATCGCGCTTGGTCATGCCCACACCGTGCTCGGCGGAGATCGAGCCGTTGTACTTCGCGACGGTTTCGAACACCCACTTGTTCACGGTGGCGCACTTGGCGAAGAACTCGTCCTTGCTCAGGTTTTCCGGCTTGAGGATGTTCAGGTGCAGGTTGCCGTCGCCGATATGGCCGAACCAGACAATTTCGAAGTCGGGGTAGTGTTCACCGACGATCGCGTCAATTTCCTTCAAGAATGCCGGTACTTTCGATACCGTTACCGAAATGTCGTTCTTGTACGGCGTCCAGTGGGAAATGGTCTCGGAGATGTACTCGCGCAGCTTCCACAGGTTGTGCAGTTGGGTTTCGCTCTGGCTCATCACGCCGTCCAGCACCCAGCCCTGCTCGACGCAGTGCTCGAAGGTTTCCAGGGCGTGGTTGGCGACTTCTTCGGTGGTGGCTTCGAATTCCAGCAGTGCGTAGAACGGGCATTCGGTCTCGAACGGCGCCGGCACGTCACCACGACCAAGGACTTTGGCCAGGGCCTTGTCGGAGAAAAACTCGAAAGCGGTCAGGTCCAGCTTGCTCTGGAACGCGTGCAGCACCGGCATGATCGAGTCGAAGTCGGTGGTGCCGAGCACCATGGCAGTGAGGTTTTTCGGCGCACGGTCCAGGCGCATGGTGGCTTCCACGACAAAACCCAGCGTGCCTTCGGCGCCGATGAACAACTGGCGCATGTCGTAGCCGGTGGCGTTCTTGATCAGGTCGCGGTTCAGTTCCAGCACGTCGCCTTTGCCGGTGACGACCTTCATGCCGGCGACCCAGTTACGGGTCATGCCGTAGCGAATCACCTTGATCCCGCCGGCATTGGTGCCGATATTGCCGCCAATCTGGCTCGAACCGGACGAAGCGAAGTCCACCGGGTAGTACAGGCCGTGCTCTTCGGCGGCGTTCTGCAATTGCTTGGTGACCACGCCCGGCTGGCACTTGGCGGTGCGGTCGGTGAGGTTCACGTCCAGGATCTGGTTCATATAGTCGAACGAGACGACCACTTCACCATTGGCCGCAACGGCGGCGGCCGACAGGCCGGTACGCCCACCGGACGGCACCAGCGCGACCTTGCGCTCATTGGCCCAGCGCACGATGGCCTGCACTTGCTCAATCGTCTTGGGGAACACGATGGCAGTCGGGGCCGGCGCGAAGTGCTTGGTCCAATCCTTGCCGTAAGCCTCCAGGGAGTCGGCGTCGGTCAGCACTTTGCCGGGCTCAACCAGGGTCTTTAGCTCATCAATCAGGGCAGGATGGGTCATCGACAGAACTCTCGAACAATTCATGGTCATCCTGAGAACGCTTCACGTCGCAGGAATAGGTGTTTAGCGGGGCGCATATGCTAGCATACCGCCCCCGCAGGACAGAGCCCAAGGGCGTTCTGCGGTGACGGCTTTCCTGCCGTCCGGGTCAGCTTGCGCTGCTCGATTCCCTGCCATTTTTCTCCGGGATACAGGTTTACGCAGATGAGCAAGACTTCTCTCGATAAGAGCAAGATCAAGTTCCTTCTTTTGGAAGGCGTCCACCCATCGGCCGTCGAGGTTCTGAAGGCCGCCGGGTATACCAGCATTGAGTACATCACCAGTTCTCTGCCGGAAGCCCAGCTCAAGGAAAAGATCGCCGACGCGCACTTTATCGGCATTCGCTCCCGCACTCAGCTGACCGAAGAGGTCTTCGATCACGCCAAGAAACTCGTGGCGGTCGGCTGTTTCTGCATCGGCACCAACCAGGTCGACCTTAATGCTGCGCGCGAGCGCGGCATCGCGGTGTTCAACGCACCGTACTCCAACACCCGTTCCGTTGCGGAACTGGTGCTGGCCGAGGCCATCCTGCTGCTGCGCGGCATTCCGGAGAAAAACGCCTCCTGCCACCGTGGCGGCTGGATCAAGAGCGCAGCCAACTCCTTCGAAATCCGCGGCAAGAAGCTGGGTATCGTCGGTTACGGTTCGATCGGCACTCAACTGTCGGTCCTGGCCGAAAGCCTGGGCATGCAGGTGTTCTTCTACGACACCCTGACCAAGCTGCCACTGGGTAACGCCACGCAAGTGTCGAGCCTGACCGAACTGCTGGGCATGTCCGACATCGTCACCCTGCACGTGCCGGAAACCGCTGAAACCCAGTGGATGATCGGCGAGAAGGAAATCCGCTCGATCAAGAAAGGCGGCATCCTGATCAACGCCGCACGCGGCACCGTGGTTGAGCTGGACGCCCTGGCTGACGCGATCAAGGACAAACACCTAATCGGCGCCGCTATCGACGTGTTCCCGGTGGAGCCACGCTCCAACGACGACATCTTCGAAAGCCCGCTGCGTGGCCTGGACAACGTGATCCTGACCCCGCACATCGGCGGCTCCACCGCTGAAGCCCAGGCCAACATTGGCCTGGAAGTCTCGGAAAAGCTGGTCAAGTACAGCGACAACGGTACGTCGGTGTCCTCGGTCAACTTCCCGGAAGTGGCCCTGCCGGCTCACCCTGGCAAGCACCGCCTGCTGCACATCCACCAGAACATCCCGGGTGTGATGATGGAGATCAACAAGGTCTTCGCAGAAAACGGCATCAACATCTCCGGTCAGTTCCTGCAGACCAACGAGAAGGTCGGCTACGTGGTGATCGACGTCGACGCCGAGTACTCGGACCTGGCGCAACAGAAGCTGCAGCACATCAACGGCACAATTCGTTGCCGCGTGTTGTTCTAACGTTTCAAACGCCGTACAAAAAATGGGAGACCCACAGGGGTCTCCCATTTTTTTGTCTGAACAAATCTTACTTGACGTTAACCGTGATCACTTTCGAGGCTACAGTCGGGTCGAACTGCATGTGCATCTTGTCGCCAGCGACCAGTTGCAAGGTGTGCTTGCCAGGGGTGAGGGTCAGTTCGGTTTCGGTCTGGGCCTTGCCGTAGTGGATCACGGTGTCGGTGGCCGGGACCGGCACGCTGGCGTCCGGCAGCGCTTTCTGGTCGACCAGCAGGTGATGGTGGCCGGTGCCTGGGGTCTGTTCGGTGGCCGGAGCCAGCTTCAGGCCTTCCATGCCGAATTTGACGGTGAAGGTTTTATCGACGGTGGCGCCGTCTTTCGGCGAAACGATAAACACTTTGGCACCTTCAGGTGGCGCGCTGCGCGGGATGCCGTCTGCGGCAGTCACCAACATCGAAGCACCCAGCAGCACGCTGGCAATCGTTGCACGAGACAAAAGGGCTTTCATTCGCTTCTCCATTTTTCTATGAAATTTGTAGGGTTATGACAACTTAGCGACAAATTGCTGTCCAAGGCACTTAACACCATAACAAAGCGAAGCTAAACCGCGCCTCGCACATTCGAATTCTTTAGGAGTGACCATGCGCTTTTCGCCTGGCCTGTTACTGCTGCTTCCCCTGATGAGCCCCTTGGCTCACGCCGAACTGATCGATGATGTGTTTGATCGCGGTGAGCTGCGCATCGCTCTGGAGGCCAACACCCCGCCCTACAACTTCAAGGACGGTGAGAAACTCAGCGGTTTTGAAGTTGAACTCGGTGAACAACTGGCCAAAGAGATGGATGTGCGCCCCTCGTTTATCACCACCGATGACAGCGACCTGCTGACCGGCGTAGCAACCGCCAAGTACGACGTGGCCATCAACCATATCGCTATGACTACCGAGTTGCAGGATCGGTTCGATTTCAGTGAGCCTTATCGCGACAAACCGGAGTTGGCCATTCCGTTCCAGAAGGGCAACCCGGCGTTCAAGGCGAGCCTGGACAAGGCGCTGCAACGGGTGAAGGCCGATGGCCGGTTGAAGGCGCTGGCGCAGAAGTGGTTCGAAAGCGACACCGCGGAAGTCAAGGCGCAGTAGATCAAATGTGGGAGGGGCGGTGATCTAGGGAAGGCGTGAGAGATGGGCCAGGGCTTGCGCCGCCTCAAGCAACTCCAGTTCACTGAACACCAACACCCCATGGCGCTTGAGCAGCGCCGCCGTGACGCCCTCGCCGCTCACCTTCACGCCGCTGAAGGTGCCGTCATAGGTCAGCACATTGCCGCAGGACGGGCTATTGGCCTTGAGCACGGCGATCCGGATCTGGTGGCGCTGCACCAGCGCCAACGCCTGGCGGGCGCCGTCGAGGAAGGCGGCGCTGAAGTCCTCGCCCGCAGCGGTCAGCACCTGGGCGCGGCCCTCCCACACGTCGATGCCCTGCCCGCCGGGAATCTCGGCGGAAGGCCTGGGCGTGGGCAAACCGCCCGACACTTCCGGGCAAATCGCAACCACACGGCCTTCGGCCTGCCACGCCGCCAGTTGATCGAACGGCCCGCTGGCGCCGCCGTCGTAGCGTACTTTGTGCCCGAGCAGGCAGCGGCTGACGAGAATTTTTTGCATGCTTAAAACGGCTCGTTACCGCGCCGGCGAAACCAGCCGGTCAGCGACAGGCGCTCGCGGGTGGCGGGCAGGACTTCGTGGGGCACGTCTCCAGACAGGAACACCACCAGGCAACCGCCGCTGGGCACCACGTCATGTTCGACGCCGTCCTTGAGGTACATGCGCAACTGGCCGCCCTGTTCCGGCAGCCACTCGTCGTTCAGGTAGATCACCGCCGAGACCGAGCGCCGGTCATCGTCGCGAAACCGGTCCAGGTGCCTGAGGTAAAACGCCCCCGGCGGGTACATCGCGAAGTGGCCTTCAAAATCTTCCAGGCCGAGGAACAAGCTGCGGTTTATCGCCAGGCGCAAGCTATCCAATACCGCCATATAGCGGTCACAGACGGCGGAATCGCCCTCCTCCAACCACTGGATATGGTCGCCGCGAATGCCCTCACGAATCTCCTGGGCCGGCCCGCGCCCGACCGCCGCCGGCGCCAGTTCACCTTCAACCGCACGTTTACGGCACTCAGCCGCCAGTTCCAGGGTCAGAGCCTGGGGCAGGAAGCCGTTCTGCTGCGACCAGCCCTTTTCGGCCAGGTCGTCGACAATGCATTGCAGCAATGGGTGATCGAGGGGTATTTGCATGGCCCGCATAGTATCCATACGCCTGTGAATCCAACAGGGCCGTTGAGCGTCTGAACGCACTTTAGTCAGGTGACTGATAGGATTTCTCGACAAATCCTACGCCCGACACGGACAATAGTGGCCGACTGACAGGAGTCCATATGCGTCGTTTGTTTTTTTCCTTGCTGATGTTCTGCGTTTTGCCCGCCTGGGCAGACGGCCATGACCAGTTGTACAAGGTCGCCGGCTGGGCCGAACAACGTGCGCATTTCAATGACGCCCTCAGTGCCGCCCAGCAACGCTACCGCAATAGCCTGCCGCCGGCGGTGTACCAGGCGCTGGTCGACAACAGCAACAAGCGCTTCGCCGCCCAGGCCATGGACCGGCGCGCCGAAGCCCAGTTGCGCAAGCGCCTGGCGGACCCAGCCCCAGCCCTGGCGTTTTTTCAATCGCCGCTGGGGCGCAAGATTATCGCCGCCGAATTGCTCGCCACCCGCCGCGACCAGCTGGCAAAAAATGCCCAAGGCCTGCCGCACATCGAAGCCGACGCCACCCGCAGCCTGATCATCGGCCACCTGGCCCAGGCCCTGCCTGCCCGTGAAGCCGGCGCCGAAGTCAGCCTGGCGATCGCCGGCGTGGCGGCCGACAGCTTGAGCCAGATGATTCCCGGCCTGTTGGGCGGCGGCCAGGCTCAGGGCATGTTGGATGGGCAACGCGAGCGGCTGATGCAACAGATCGGCAATGACCTGAACAACACGCTGCTGTACGTCTATCGGGATTTGTCCGACCCGGAGCTGGAAGAATTCGCTACGTTTGCCGAGTCGCCGCAGGGTAAGGCGTATTACCAGGCGGCGCTTGCCGCCGTTCGGGCAGGGCTGGCGGTCGGTCAAAGCACCTCAAGCCTGACGCAGTAACAAAATGTGGGAGGGGGCTTGCCCCCGATAGCGGTGGGTCAGTATCAGATGTGCTGACTGACACCCTGCTATCGGGGGCAAGCCCCCTCCCACATTTGGACTGCGTTATTTCAGGTGGTCGGTGAGGTACTTGAAGTATTCCTGGCGAATCTCCGGGATCTCATTGGCCAGATGATGCCGGCCACGCTTGAGCATCAACACCTCGGGCTGATCGAACTTGCCCCGCAGCATCTTCAGGTTGTGCTGCCAATCCACCGTCATATCCTCTTCGCCCTGCACAATCAGCGGCCGCCGCGGGCTGCGCGGTGCGGCTTCGATTTGCTTGATCCAGCGCGCCAGCGCCCCCACCCAGGCGGTCGGCAATTGGCGCGGCTGCAATGGGTCGGCTTCGAGGAACGGCTTGAAAGCCGGGTCATTGGTGTTTTCGCTGAACCGCCGGGCGATGCCTTTGACGAACGGCCGCAGCAGGTAATAGCTGACCTGCGACCAGCCCCACCCACGCGGGCGCACCAAGGGTGAAAGCAGAAAAGTCTTACCCTGGGCCGGGCTGTCGACGCCATGGTTGAGCAAGTGATCCACCACCACCGCGCCACCGGTGCTTTGCCCGAACAGGTGCCAGGGCCGGGGCAGGTGCAGCGATTCGGCCTGGGCGAACAGCGCCTGCACCACGTCCTGGTACACCGCAAAATCATCGATGCTGGCCCGCCCCCCGCTGGACAAGCCATGCCCCGGCAGGTCGCAGGCGATCACCACAAACCCCTGGTCCAGCGCCCAGTCGACCACGTGGCGGTACAGCCCCATATGGTCGTAGAACCCGTGGAACATAAACATCGTCGCCACCGGCACGGGCGGCCACCACACTTGGGCGACCACCTCGAACCCATCGACCCCGAAGCGGCCAAGGCGGCTCACCGCCGGCACCTTGCGCGCGCTCAGGTCCAGCCCGTAGAACCGCTGGTAGACCCGCGCCTCGGCGCTGAGCGGCTGCGCATCCACCAGGGGTCGCAAGCTGTCGCGCAGATGATCGGGGTCAAAGGTAACGGGCATATAAGGGTTCCAGACTTGGGGCTTCACGCGCTGCGCAGATGAATATCGAGCTGCGATATTCATCTGTCGGGGCAAGCATGGCAAGCTACGCGTCCTTCGAGGATTGATCTGAATGCGACAGCCCTACCGCACCACCTTGTTCGCCAGCCTGGTGCTGCTGCTCTGCGCCGGCGTGTTATGGGCCGCGTATGACTGGTTCCAGGGCCGCTACCTGCGCGCCTTCAGCGAACACACGGCAGTGTTTTCCGGCGACGCCCTGCGCCTGCCCGACGACCTCGCCGGCCCCGGCCCGATCCGTCTCGTGCATTTCTGGGACCCGGCCTGCCCGTGCAACGTCGGCAACCAGCAACACCTGGGCGAGTTGATTGAGCACTACGCGCCCCAGGGCGTCGAGTTCTACGCCCTGCAAAAGCCCGGCAGCCACGGCCAACTGCCCGACAACCTGCGCCAGATGAAAATCCTCACCAGCCTGCCCGGCGCCGATCAAATACCGGCGACCCCGGCCGTGGCGATCTGGGATCGCACAGGCAAGCTCGCGTATTTCGGGCCCTACAGCGAAGGGCTGACGTGCAACGCCAACAACAGCTTTATCGAGCCGATCCTCAAAGCCCTTGAAGCGGGACGCGCGGTGAATGCCACTCACACCCTGGCGGTGGGCTGCTATTGTTCGTGGCCAACCGGTTCGTAGCCCGCCGCCCCACTCTTGGTAAGGAATGTTCATGAAGCGCGTCTTGCAGGTTCTCGCGGTGCTGCTGGCGCTGGTTGCCGTCGGTGCCGGCTGGTACGTCTACAGCAAGCAACCCACCCGCCAGGGCGCAGTGACGCTGGCGAACCTGCAAGGTTCGGTCACGGTGCGCTACGACGACCGTGGCGTGCCGCATATCCGCGCCGAGAACGAGACCGACCTGTACCGCGCCCTGGGCTACGTGCATGCCCAGGACCGGTTGTTCCAGATGGAAATCATGCGGCGCCTGGCTCGCGGCGAATTGGCCGAAGTGCTCGGCCCCAAGCTGCTGGAGACCGACAAACTGTTCCGCAGCCTGCGTATTCGCGAACGGTCCGCCACTTATGTCGCGCAGTTGGACCATGAGTCGGCGCATTGGAAGGCCCTGCAAGCCTATCTGGACGGAATCAACCAGTATCAGGACAACCACGCCAGCCCGATGGAGTTCGACGTGCTGGGCATCCCCAAGCGGCCGTTCACCGCAGAGGACACCATCAGCGTCGCCGGGTATATGGCCTACAGCTTTGCTGCCGCGTTTCGTACCGAGCCATTGCTGACGTATGTACGCGACCAGTTGGGCAGCGACTACCTGAACGTGTTCGACCTCGCCTGGCAACCCAAGGGCGCGCTCAACCTGGCCGCCAGCGACTGGCAACGCCTCGGCGCCATTGCATCCCTGAGCGAACAGGCCCTGGCCGATAACGGCTTGCCGCAGTTCGAGGGCAGCAACGCCTGGGCCGTCAGCGGCAGCCGCACCAAGAGCGGCAAGCCGTTGCTGGCGGGTGACCCGCATATCCGCTTCTCGGTGCCGTCGGTGTGGTACGAGGCGCAGCTCTCGGCGCCGGGTTTTGAACTGTATGGCTATCACAACGCGCTGGTGCCGGTGGCGTTCCTGGGGCACAACCTGGATTTCGGCTGGAGCCTGACCATGTTCCAGAACGACGACCTCGACCTGATCGCCGAGAAGGTCAATCCGCAAAACCCCAACCAGGTCTGGTACCACGGCCAATGGGTCGACATGAGCAGCAGCGAGCAACAGATCGCGGTCAAGGGCCAGGCACCGGTCACCTTGACCCTGCGCCAGTCGCCCCATGGCCCAATCATCAATGACGTGCTCGGCGAGAACGCTAGCAAGACGCCGATCGCCATGTGGTGGGCGTTCCTCGACACCCAGAACCCGATCCTCGAAGGTTTCTACCAGCTCAACCGCGCCGACACCCTGGCCAAGGCCCGCGCCGCAGCGGCCAAGGTCTCGGCACCGGGCCTGAACATCGTGTGGGCGAATGCCAAAGGCGATATCGGCTGGTGGGCGGCGGCGCAGTTGCCGATCCGTCCGGCGGGCGTCAACGCCGGGTTTATCCTCGACGGCAGCACGGCCCAGGCCGACAAGCTGGGCTTCTACCCGTTCAGCGCCAACCCCCAGGAAGAAAACCCGGCGCGTGGCTATGTGGTATCGGCCAATGCGCAGCCGGTGTCGCCCAGCGGCATGGAAATCCCCGGCTATTACAACCTGGCCGACCGCGGCCAGCAGTTGAATGCGCAGTTGAGCGACAAAAGCGTGAAGTGGGATGTGAACAACAGCCAGGCCCTGCAACTGGGCACCACCACCGCCTTCGCCCCGCGCCTGTTGGCGCCGCTGTTGCCGGTGCTGCGCGAGGTGGTCAAGGACCCGGCGCAGTTGCAACTGGTGGAACAACTGGCGGCCTGGAAAGGCGATTACCCGCTGGACTCCACCAGCGCCACGCTGTTCAACCAGTTCCTGTTCAACCTTGCCGACGCGACCTTCCACCCGAAACTGGGCGACGGCATGTTCAAGACTCTGCTCAGCACGCGGGTGATCGACGCCGCGTTGCCACGCCTGGCCGCAACCGCGGATTCACCCTGGTGGAACGGCAAGCGCGCCGACACCGTCAAGCTCGCCTGGGACAACAGCCTCGCACACCTCAAGGCCACCCTCGGCGATGACCCGGGCCAATGGCAGTGGGGCAAGGCCCATACGCTGACCCACGGCCACCCGCTGGGCTCGCAGAAACCGTTGGACCTGATCGTCAACGTCGGCCCCTTCCCCGCGCCCGGCACCCACGAAGTGCCAAACAACCAGTCGGCCAACATCGGCCCGGCGCCATGGCCGGTGACCTACGGCCCGTCGACCCGGCGCCTGATCGACTTCGCCGACGTGCCCCACGCGCTGACCATCAACCCGGTGGGGCAAAGCGGTGTGCCGTTCGACAAACACTATGGGGACCAGGCGGAGACGTATATCGAGGGTGGCTATGAGCAGGCGCATTTCAGCGATGAGGAAGTCACGGCCAACACGCGCGGCACGCTGAAGTTGCTGCCAGCACGCTGACCGTCTGGAAATCGGTCGACCTGTGGGAGGGGCGGTGCGACGATTCGACTTGCTCCCTCCCACATTGTATCTGCTGTGTTGTGCCTACACCGGCGCCGCGAAGTTGAGCCGGAACTGTTGCGGCGTCACCCCCAGCCGGCGGTTGAATACGCTGCGCATGTGCTGGGCATCGCGAAACCCGCATTGATAGGCCACGGTCTTGAGCGGCGCGTGGCTGCTTTCGAGCATCACCCGCGCCGCGTCCACTCGCGCCCGCTCGACAAACTCCGCCGGGGTGATCCGCGCTTCACGGGCGAACACCCGGGAGAAGTTGCGCGCACTCATATTGGCGGCCTTGGCCAGGTCCGCGATGGTCAAATCCCCGGTCAGGTTCGCCAGCACATACAACTGCACCAGCGCCACCGCCGAGGTGGTTTCGGCATGGGGCGTGAGGAACGGGCTGAACTGCGACTGCCCGCCCGAGCGCTGGGTGAACACCACCAGGCGCTTGGCCACGCTCAGCGCCACTTCGGGCCCGTGGTCCTGGGCCAGCAGGTACAGCGACAGGTCGATCCCCGCCGTGACCCCGGCCGAGGTGTAGAGGTTGCCGTCCTGCACGTAGAGGCGGTCGGCTTCGACCCGAGTGGTGGGGCACAGGCGCGCCAGGTCGGCGGCGTCGCCCCAGTGCGTGGTGACCGTGCGCGCGTCGAGCAAACCGGCGCGAGCGAGTATGAAGGTGCCGTTGCAGATCGAACCGAAGCGCCGCGCCCTGGCGGCGGCACTGCGTAGCCAGTCATCGAAGTCGGGGCCGAAATCCTCGAACTGCAGCTGCGGGCCACCCGCCACCAGCAGCAGGTCATAGGCTTGCAGGGCTTCGCGGTAATGACGATGAGCTTGCAACGACAAGCCGTTGGAGGCCGCCATCGTGCCGTGGCCGATACCTATCACTTCCAGTTGGTAGTGATCTTCAGGCACGAGAAAACGGTTCGCCTCGCAGAACACATCCATCGGCCCGGTCACGTCCAGTGACTGGACCCCGGGGAAGATCAGGATGGCGACGGTTTTGCTCATGAACAGGCACACCTTTACCTAACTGGATAAACACAGAACCCCTGTGGGAGGGGCGGTGCGACGATTCGACTTGCTCGCGATAGCAGAGTGTCAGTCACTGAAACTGTGACTGATCCACCGCCATCGGGGGGCAAGTCGAATCGTCGCACCGCCCCTCCCACCTTTGGATTTTCGCAGGCTTGGAGGGTGATATTGCCTGCTACACCCTAGCCGATTTTCACTTGGCACGATGTAGCGGCACATTGGCCGACATCGCACCCTCGCTGCGATAGCCCCTTCCCAGTCACGCGACCAGACTGGCTTCCTCGGCGCCACCCCGGCGCTTTCTTGCGGAGAACGACCATGAGCACCACCATCGCCGGCATCAAGATCCCGGACAGCGCCCTGGCCAAGGCCACCACCGACTATATCCGCGACGTCGAGTCCGACCTGCTCTACCACCACTCGCGTCGGGTGTTCCTGTTCGGCGCGTTGAGCGGTGAGCGCAAGCAACTGGCCTACAACCCGGAGCTGCTGTACGTCGGCGCGATGTTCCATGACCTGGGCCTGGTGCAAGGCCATCGCAGCGATGACCAGCGTTTCGAAGTCGACGGTGCCAACGCGGCAGCGGACTTCCTCACGCCGTATGGGCTGAGCGATGACGATATCGAACAGGTGTGGCTGTCCATCGCGCTGCACACCACGCCGGGCGTGCCGCAGCATCTGCGCCCGACCGTGGCGCTGGTCACCGCCGGCGTCGAGATGGACGTGCTGGGCATGGACTACACCGCGTTTACCCCCGTGCAGCGCGAAGCCGTGGTGCATGCGCATCCACGCGGTGAAGGGTTCAAGGAGTGCATCATCTGCGCTTTCGCCGACGGCTTGCGCCATCGCCCGCAGACCACGTTTGGCAACGTGAAGACCGATGTGCTGGTGGATCAGGAGCCGGGGTTCAAGCCGATGAGCTTTGTCGAGGTGATTCGCCAGTCGCCGTGGGCTGCGTA
>Ga0209913_1000562_pt1 | contig 29864 bp, 27 predicted proteins | sample PersoiDNA2013203_FD_185805 | JGI IMG/M metagenome (GOLD analysis project Ga0209913, IMG submission 185805) | Permafrost soil microbial communities from the Arctic, to analyse light accelerated degradation of dissolved organic matter (DOM) -... | ecosystem: Environmental > Terrestrial > Soil >... | reverse complement strand
TTTACTGGATTAGCTGCATCGCCCCCTGGCACGCATCCGAGCGTTACCGCATTACGTACAACTTCACTTTCCATCCAGCAGCAGGAAGGGCAGCTCAAGGCCTGGTGCGATTGGTGTCGAGTGCGGGAGCAGGCTACCGAGGTGGGTCTGGCCAGCCTTGCTCAGGCGTTAGAAGCGGGAAGCTTGTTGCCAACGGCAGCTGAAGACACCTTCGTCACCGCCTATGCGCATTGGTTTGCCACTCAGGGCATCGACAGCGAACCGCTGCTGAGAAACTTCGTCGCAGCCGAACACATGAGTGATATTGGCTCTTTTGCTCGACTGGACGATGAGCTGGCAAAACTTACGGTGCGTTACATCAGAGCAAAACTCTGTGGTCTGATCCCGTCAAAGAATGACATTCCAAAGAGCAGTGGCTTCGCAATTCTCAAGCATGAATTGCAGAAGTCTCGTCGACACAAACCCGTCCGGCAGTTGGCTATTGAAATGGGGGATGCACTGAATCGCTTGGCGCCGTGCATGCTCATGAGCCCGCTTTCGATTGCGCAGTTCTTGCCTGCCGATCAGCCCCCATTCGACCTGGTCATCTTCGACGAGGCATCTCAGATTGCTCCATGGGACGCAATCGGTTCGATTGCTCGCGGCAAGCAAGTGGTGATCGCTGGTGACCCGCGTCAAATGCCACCGACGAACTTCTTCAGCCGTGGGCCCAATGCCGGTGACGACGATACGGCCGAAGACATGGAGAGCATCCTGGACGAATGCCTGGGGGCAGGGGTGCCAAGCCACAGTCTGAGCTGGCACTACCGCAGTCGCCATGAAAGCCTGATCGCGTTCTCGAATCACCGTTACTACGACAGCAATTTGATCACCTTTCCTGCGGCAGAGACCCGTGCAAGCGCTGTTGAGTGGCGCAGAGTCGAGGGTGTATACGCAAAAGGTAAGGGCCGCTACAACCAGGCGGAAGCTGAAGCGATTGTCAGCGAGACCGTCAAGCGTCTTACCGATCCTGCGTTCATTGCAGCTGGTCATTCAATCGGGATAATCACGCTCAACTCTGATCAACAAAAACTGATCAACGATCTGTTGGACGCGGCCCGCAAGCAATACCCACAGATCGAGCCGTTCTTCCAGGACACCCAGACCGAACCGGTAGTAGTGAAGAACCTGGAAACGGTCCAGGGCGATGAGCGGGACCTGATCATGCTCGGGATCGGTTATGGCCCCACCGAAGCAGGCGCGCCGGTCATGTCCATGAACTTCGGTCCGCTCAACAAAGACGGTGGATGGCGCAGGCTGAACGTCGCGATCACCCGGTCTCGACGGGAAATGTTGGTATTCACATCGTTCGACCCGTCGATGATTGATCTGAATCGGACCAACGCTCGCGCCGTTCGCGATTTAAAGCATTTCATTGAGTTTTCGCAGCGCGGTCCAAGGGCCTTGGCTGAAGCGATACAAGGCTCTGTAGGTGGCTACGACTCGCCGTTCGAGGAAGCCGTCGCCCAAGGGTTGCGGCGTCTCGGTTGGCAGGTCGTCCCTCAAATCGGAGTGTCACGCTTCCGCATCGACCTAGGTATTGTTCACCCTGATCGTCCGGGCGACTACTTGGCGGGTGTTGAATGTGATGGTGCTACTTACCATAGCGCTGCCACCGCGCGGGACCGTGATAAGGTCCGGGGTGCAATCCTTAAGGGCCTGGGCTGGAACCTGGTACGGCTGTGGTCAACAGAATGGTGGGTCAACAAAGAAGGGGCGTTGCAGAAGCTGCACGCTGCTCTAAACGATCTTCTCGATCGATCGCGGAACGAGTTTGGTGCCGGTCAAGTAGCCGACGAGCCGTCGGTAGCTCCCTTCGTGATCGACTTCACGACCGACATCGTTGTTAACAACCTGTTACCTGAAGCCACTGTGGCATCCGAGAGTGAATTGCCAGCGGAGATTGGTGAAGTTCGCATCGCACGAGCCCATAGCGTTCAATCAATATCTCTGGGGCAGAAGAGGGAGTATCGCGTTGCGGACCTTTCGCCCCTTTCGTTGATGATCCAGGCCGACCAGTTTCACATGCCCGAGTACACCCCTGTGCTACGTCAGATCGTCGAAGAGGTCCTGCGCCAAGAAGCGCCAATTCTAGATGCACTTCTGGTCCAACGGGTTGCTCGTGCACATGGCTTCCTGCGATCAGGACGACTCATTCGGGACCGCGTGCTGGAGTTGGCCGAACAGCATCATTACGTTCAGAAAGCAGGATTTGAAGAGGTATTCATCTGGCACGCAGAAGGCGATGTGATGGAGTGGTCTACATACCGCGTTCCGGCTTCGGCCAATGACGCGCGCTCTATCGAAGAGATCGCAGCAGAGGAGCTGCGGATCGCAGCAAGCCTCATTGATGCGACTGATACTGCATTGGAAGTGGCACGGTTGCTCGGTGTCAAACGGCTTACAGGCGCAGCTCGTCAACGGATAGAGCGGATTCTCGGCAGCTAGGAGAACTTGATCGATGTAGCGATTCAAGACACTCAATAGGATTGGCTTAGGAATAGACTTTGAATTGTATCCTGAGAGGCATATTCCAGCGGTTCAGTAACTTTGGCTGCTGGATACGCCTAGCTTATGGCGTGATGGGGCACCTATGCAGTAAGTTTTCGCCGCGCCTCTAGTTCGTCACGCGATTTTTTTAAGGGATTCGATGTCTACCTTTAGCTCCGTCTCCTCCGGTGGCTGAACCGGCGTCACTTTTTCTAATTCTGGAGAACCAATCCAGATTAAATAATTCAATTGAAGCGACTCAATGACTGCCCATATCAGCCCTATGATCGACCGCGCGAGACGACTGTCGCTCTGTCATCCAACTCAACGTGCTCCGTTCGACCATCAACAATGGCAAGACGCCTACAAGACTTATACCGATGGAAGCCTTTCCGATAGATCTATCTGCGAGGGGGCGGGGTGGCTAGCCAATCATTTCGGAAGGGTATTCGCAACGCGAGACCATTTTAAGTTAAGAGCCGGTGACGAGATATCTGCGAAAGAATTGATTCACATGCATCTGGCTTTAGCAAACCTGTCATACGTTCTCTTGGCGAATAAGCATCACCGGGATCTGCCGCCCGAATCAGTCCCAACCCTGGAGACGTTGCTCGATTACAAAACGAATCTCACTGTAGGAAACGTTGAGCTGAAACCTAACCAGGTTTCTATGTTTAACCTTGATAGCGTCTGTTCCCCGCTGCATGAAATATTTAAATCTGACTTCAATATTGATTCCTTGCTATACGAGGGCACGGCAGAATCTGTTTCTGTAGATCGCTACGACTTTATCGCTGGGGAAATTCGATGCGCCCAGTTGTATTATAATGGTTTGAATATATGGCAACAGCTGCTTTACGGAGACGCTATTTTCGCCTATGACGGTAGGACCAAAAAAATAGTCGTCGCGCAGCCTAGCCAAATGAATCGCATGCGGGCGATTTCGGATCGTCGGCGTGAGCATCATCAAGTTAGCACGGCTTTTGAAATGTCGCGCGTGATCAACAATACCGAGATACGGTTCGACTCTGTTTACCCAGATCACGTCTTAACGTTGGATGATCAATCTGGATTTGTAGAATGCTCTGTCTCGAAATGCGACGAAGAATCACTCCGGTTCATCCGGTATAAATGGGTTGAGCAGCATCTGGCCGTCGAGCCGCACTTGCTCGCCATGCTTGAAATTCAGTCGGCGCCCGATGGCGATGCTGCCTCTTATTCTGTAAGAGACGTACTGAAGATTTGGGGCCACCTAGCATTCTTAGCCATGCAGATCTTCAACCGCAGCGATGATGCCAATCCCCAGGAGTGGGATCAGTTGGCGGCCTATTGCACGTGGTTTGACCGTGAAAACCTGGTTGCCGCCCTTGCCCGGATGGCGGGTGTACGGAGCGAAGCGGTCAGTGCGATTTTTGACCTGCTGACATATCGCGGGGCAGATCGCCAAGATGACTTGTGGGCCAAACCGATTGTAGAAATAGAGGGAGCTGTGGCATTCGCCATTCCTGCGCTGCTGACTGCGAGCATACGGCGGAACGTAGACATTTGGACTCAGACCGTAGATCCGAATTCGAGCCTCAGGGGTAAGCACTTCGAAAAGCATCTACAGAAGGTTATGGAAGAGTGCCGGTCATTCAATCCCATCATCGGCAACAGCCTTAAGTGGACCGATTCGTTAATGCTCAAGTACAAAGGAGCGAACAAGGAAGAGGTCGACCTAACGTTTAACTTCGGCAATGTCGTCGTGGTCGTAGAAGCCCGCAGTCGCAGAATGCCAATCACGCCGCTTGACTACCACAACGCGCTCCACGAGAAGAAAAGTGGCATTTTGGCGAAAGCAGCGCAGGCTGAGAGAAAAGCCGCATATGTGCGCAAGCATCTTGCTGAGTTTTGTGCTCAACACTACCCGCACCTCACCGACTCTCTGAGCGAGGTGAAGGTTTATGCATTAGTCCTGGTCAACGACCAGTTCCATGCTGGCTTCCCAAGTAGCAAAACACCAGTCTTGGACGAAGCGCTCCTGAAGCATTTCTTGAAGGACGGACAGGCTCGATTTTGGGCTTCGCCTCATGATGAATCTGACTTCCGTTATGGAGTCGTGTTCTATGAGAGCTTGGCTGAGGCAGAGTCGGCATTTCCTGAATACGTTTTACGTCCGACCATAGTCGAAGCGCATGACCTGTCAGTAAAGGAAATCAGCACCACCTTCGATGCATTAGGGGCTGGAGAACCTCCGATTCAGTGGCTGAGCCATGAGATTCAAGAACCTGATGCGGGACGGCAGTTGGAGGTTCTGAAGAAGCTGAGCGTAGGCCGTCTGACTGTGAAGTATTGATCAGACGGCTTGACTGGTGCCTTTACTTTGGGGAGCCCTCCAGTTGGAGGCTCTCAACCCAAAGCTAGCCGAGCGTCACGCAAGGCTAGTCTAGCAGGGGGCTGTACCGACAAATGGGTATTGGGATTCCGGGCCTGGGTTGACGACTTTCGCCTGTGAACCACACTGTGTTTATGAACCCTCCTTGTCGGAGTGGGCTAAGAATCAAAGGACACATTGTGGAAGGTGAAATTGTTCAAGCCGCCCCAACCATCGCGGGGGCAATTGCCAAGGCTCTGGCTGCGTATCCGTTAGTACTCCCGATTGTTGGTGCTGGGTGTGTGATCGAAGTCGTATATCTGGCTACGCGCCCAGGCGCCTGCGTTAGTTTTCTTTGGTGAAGGCTTCTGGTCCTTGTTGTAGATGACAGTCGCTCCAAAAGACAGGAACGCACGCTTGGAACCATCCAAGACTCTGCAACCTTTGCCACAGCGGGGGGGGCGCAAAGCCTTGGAGTACCGCCTGGCGCAACTCATGCCTGCACACCCTTGAACGCTTCAGTTTGCTCCAGAGCAGCCGCACGTCTGTCACCTTGGTCTATAAGGACGTCAAGCGCGTTCAATAGAGCTTGGGCATCGTCCTGTCTTAAAGGAAAATTCCAATCGGCCTGACGCTGTATAACCCCGGCCAGCCGAGCGGGGAGTGAGGTTCCGATCCATCTTTCTTCTGCGTTGTCGATGCAGCGGAGCGCCGCTGTTGCCTGTTGGCCGAAATAGGAAACCGGGAATGCGGCACCGGCCCGAATACACAATTCGAGATACCTTCCCATCACGTAGCTCGACCATCCGACGTGCCGGACCAACCGGTCTATGATCGGCATCACTGTCGCAATTTGAGACCAGTCGCCATTGGCAAATCGACACGCACCAGGCGCTTGTTTTTCAACATTTACGAATAAAAGTGCGTTGATCAATTCTGGCATTCCATGGCCATTTACCTGACCTGGTTGCCAGCTTCCAGGATCAAAGATGTTGTCGTTTATCACGCGAGATACGCAGTCATCAAGTAGTGAAATAGCGTTTTCCGGTATCTGCTTGTTGTCACAGATATGCCTACGGACGGCCATGTCCGCGAAGCGTGCGATGATTGCTAACGAATTGTCGTCGTTCCTCATGAACGGCTTGAGTAACTTGTCGCGTGCCTGATCTAGCGCGAAGAAGGGCGCGGTCCTTGCGAGCAAATCTCCGAGGGCGCGATTCCATTCAAACAGGTCTGAATCCCTGTCGCGCCTTCTGTGGTCGGTCTGCCACGGTGGCGTAATCCTTTCAGAGGTCCAGGTCACTAACTCGAATATCAGCGGCTCTAACAGTGGGCGGTACACGCTCGATGTCATCCACGCCTCAACCGGCATTTTCGATAGTAGAGTCGATGCGGTTTTAGGTTCAAAAAAAATGCTTGGCTGTTGCCAGAGATCTTCAGGATCACGTCCGCGTCGTTTCGCATCTGTTTGGGACCACGCCAGTGGTAGCGCGGGCATAGGGCTGAGAGTCTGCTTATTAAACGTCTTGATCGCACTGGCTAGATGTCCATGCCGGGCTTTGTGATCGGATGAATAGTCCCACTGATGCTTGTGGAATTTTCCTTCGTGCATGACGGAGAGATTCACTGATAAGCAGCCTACACACCAACGAAGATGTTCGTCTCTGTCCATGAAAAGGGCATCTAGAGCCAATTCGCTCACGCTGTCGAGCGGATGCAAGACGAGGTTGAGCAGGCGCTCTGCGCTATCTGCTCGCGGTGAGTCGGATCGCCGGTCGTGATGCAGTGAAATTATCAGGCGATTAGCGGGATGCCACGGGATTTTGGAGCCGGGGTGCGTGCCTTCAGCAGGCTTCATGGCTTCGACCTTGGACATCACTTCCCACGCCCATTTGTAGTGGTCGTCATGGGTATTGCAAAACCGAATGACACAAGCCGCCACATTAGCGATGACGCACTGCGGCGACATCGACCCCTCCAACGTCGCAAAGGCATGTTTGACGTCAAGGCTCTTCGCGTAGGCAGCAGCCTGGCTGATGGTAAAGTCTTTACCGACCGCGTTGGCTTCCAGTGATTTGGTGGCCCATGAGACAACACTCATGTCCCGGAGCATTGCGGAGCTTTCCTCCAACTTTTGCTGCTCAGCTTTGGAGAGGAGGGGCGCTGGAGGTTGGTAGGTAACAGCGACAACCGTTTCGCTGTGCGGTGTATGTTTATAGTTTTGAGCGTCACCTAGGCCAGACCAACGTTTGGCAGCCGTAAGCAGGTCAGTCCTGCACGCCTCATTGGTTTGTTGCTCTTCAAATTGGTATGGCAAATTCTCCTGGAATAATTCCAAGGCTGCCTTAAAACGGCTACTGAGCTGATCATCGTTGCTCAGCGCGAAACGCATGGCCAACTGGCGGACTTCGCGCTTCCAACACAAGCGCTGGTCCAAGAAGCGCTTTGCCTCAGCCTTCATACCGGTTAAGCCTGGGGGCCCCCCAAAGCCGAGGATATCAATATCGATAGTGGCGTGGTGCACCAGTCGTGCAATATCGTGCTCCCACAGTCGCTGTGTTGTAGCCACTGCAAACGTTGTGTCCGTGACTTCCCAGGTTTCAAGGGCGAGTAAAAGCGCGAGTCCAAGTACCGCGTAGCAATCGCTCCCTTCAACAAGATCTCTAATGACTGCGCTCGCAGTACGACCTTTCTCGACTTCCTTGAAGGGCCCAGTACTGAGGGCCAAAAAGGCGCACTCCAGCGGAGTGGAAGTCAGCTGACCCATCCCCCAGCTATACACGTGCCAATCCCCCCAGAAATCCTGATCGCCCCAAGGGAATCTGACTGTGACGGGCAGTGGAGTACCCAGCGTGCCCCGGTTGATTATGTGAGTCTGCTTCCAACCTTTTGTGGCGTGGTTGGCGAGGTTGCGTACCAAACGCAAGGCGACGGCAGGACGGTGCTCGAAAAGGCTTTTAAACGGCTCATGGAGAGCGGACGTTGGGTAATAGAAATGGTGGTGAGCATCGATCCCTATGTCGTCCAAGCTGTAACGGTTGGACCCTATTGGGAGGAATGAATGTTGGAGTGCCGCTACCTGCTGTTGAGTCCGCTCATGCTCAGGAATAGCACGGAGTCTCGCGAGCCGCTCTGCTTGCTTTTGCCGTTCTGCCTCGGATCTCCTTCGTTTGTCGTCAGGCAACTCGTTCAGCAATTCTGCCTCTGCCAATTCAGCGACTAGCTCGGCGTCCACTTCACACATGACAGCAGAGAATGCAACTAGGTCAGAATAGGCGTGCCTCCGCATTTCTTTGTTGGCTATGCTGCGTTTGAACAGTTCTTTGGAAAATTCCGGATAGCTGCGCGCAGATCGCAGCAGGAGGGTGCGAAGTGACGTTCCGAGGCGTGAGCCCTCGTCACGACTGAATGTATGACCGCCTTTGTTCCCGACAGGGAAATTGTCTCGCAACGCGCCTTTCTCAAATCTTTTGAGCCATCCATCAGCGATGGTCAAAAATGCTTGAGATCGGTGGTTTTGGTGGTCAGATAAACAGTTCTGCCAGACGTCGAAAATTTGTAGCGCTTTAGGGATCAGTCTCACAGGCAAGGTATCAGCTTCGGTAACGAGCCAATCGAGGAGCCGTCCCCATGCAGCGAAATCGGATGGCCAACCGAGCAAGTCGGCGATTTCCAGATTATCAATGCCCGCGATTGGCGCCTTAAGATTGCCTAGGATAACTGGGCTTGGAATCGTGTGCTGAGCCTGAAACCAGACCAGCACCTTTTCGAACAATGCGAAATCATCTGATTTCAGAAGCTCGGTGAACTCATTTTTGCCGGCGTGAAACGCAGGCGTGAAAGGCGGAGAGGTAAGCCATTCACGGTGCCACTGCCGCCTTAACTGTTTACTTACGAGCGAACGGTAACCAGCTTGCCAGCGCCCACTTTCAGTTACTGCGTCTTGGGCCATGAGTCCCACCACACGCCCTAGTAGAGGTGGCTCTCCGGCAGATGTTAATGCGCTGGTCCAATCATCTCCGAGATCGATCAATAGTCGGAAGAATGCCCATTCAAAAAAGATGTCATGCGAGAACGTCAGCAGGGAGCCTCCTCGCTCTTCCCGTATAATTTTGTCTGTTTTGAGGGCGGCTATTTGATCAATGGTTGAGTCTTTCAGGGCGCGGGTTGAAATGCCCTTTCCGAGATTGCGTACACCGTTTTCAGCAATGTCAATCAACGCCCGCTGTCGCTTGGGAGTGGCATCGGTGACGACGTCGTGCCCGGCTCGGGCCCACCAGGTTGCAATCAGATCAACTTCAGTCTGAGGCTCGTGCTCGCCAATGGCAGAGCGATCTAGTGCGGCCGCGAAAAAGGGTCGGCGTGCAATGTCCCTAACGGAGGGCGGGCCAAACAACAACCGTCGTAAATGCGGTTTTGATCGGGCGAGCTGCTCAGCTTCTTCGTTTGAGAAAGGTTTGACAGTGACATCGCCAATCCCAGCCTCGGCGTACATAGCCGAGGGAAACCAGGCGCGGAATGCTTCCAAGCCTTGGTCCCTTGAACTGACAAGGATGTTCCACTCTGAGAGACTGGGGCTGTTGTGGATGGCGTTTAAAAAATCCATAACCAAGCCCTGCTGATCGGGGCGTATACGGTCAATTCCGTCGATAAAGAGAACAGGTGTTCCGGCCGAACCAACCTCTTGAAGCAATGACACGATGTCTGTATTCGACAATCCCAAGCTGGCCGCAAGGGTGCTCCAGCCCGTGCATGCAATGCGGTCGTTTTTGAGAAATATGATGGGGCCTGCTGAGGCTGCCGCTTGTGCACATCGCTTCAGGACTACCGACTTGCCACAGCCGGGTAATCCCCCAATCGAGACCACTCTGTGTCGAGCGAGCGATTTGAAAACGTCTTGGTGGAGGCCCTCGCGATTGACATGGATATCGCCAACTGTTTCGAGAACGACGCTGAGCCCCTCTAGGGAGTATGCGTTGAGGCGAGCGATATCGGCCTTGAGAAAGGGTATGACACTAAGCCTGACGGCGCCGCGCAGTTGGCCTATCAAAGATGCTCGGTCCCATTTCTTAGCTGTCGCCGAGCCTTCGCGCGCAATCCTGCAAAGTCGGTCAAATAGCAGAATGTCTTGACCATCCACATTCGAGACGATGATCTCCTGCAAGCGGCTGATAATTTCCGCCCGCAGTGCGCCTCCTTCTCCAAGTCCATTCAAATTGAGAGCAGCGAAGTGCTGGTAAAAGCTGACCTCGTCGTCGCTGCTGGGATCTCCGAGAAGGGGACGCAGAGCCTTCCTGAGGCTTTGTTCGTCTTTTCCTGCGTTGCCCTGGGCAGTGAAGCGTGTTTCAAATTCAGCGCCTGTTGTGCTGGATGCTGCCCAATCGATCAATCGCACGAAGCTTCGGAAGGTCTCGGTTGTCACGTGCTCTACGACGAACCCACACTTATCCAGGCCTTTGGTGAAGGTGGCCAAGGCCTGGGTTTTGAAGGCATCCGAAATGATCCCTCTGAATTCTTCATTGGATGCAGCACTGCTGATGGTCACTGACCTTTTAATCTGAATGTCGAGGGTGCGCCTGGTGCCTTGATCGTCGAACTCGACAATGAGGTCGTCCATCGGATGGCCAAATCCCTGCCGTTGTACAGCAACGCTTTTAACGAAGCCTGATTGGCCTGAAGCTCTTTCACGGCGCAGGAGCTGCGTTAGGTAATAGGCGACAACCGTGTCTTCGTAGGTAAAGCCTGCGCCTCCAGTCAACTCTGTCGATGCAGGTTTTCTTTCAGAAGACGTGGTCATGAGCAGCTCCCTGCTTAGCGTTGTTATTGAGAGTTAGGTTTGCAAGGATATCGTAGTGGGGAGGGAGTTTGGATTGGTTATCAAAGCTGACTTGCGGATACGAGGTGGCGACCATCGATACCCCCGTGGATCGGATTCAGTGGAGCCGAAGTTCTCGCCGAATAACCGCCTTGCGAAACTGGCCCAGGGTGGCTTCAGGCTCGGCTGATCTGCCGTGGCGTTGATCTAGATACCACAGGGTCCTCTACAATGAGGTTGCCAGGCAAACGGGTAGCCTTGGATCTGCAAATCCCTGCGGACCAATCAGAGGGGCCCGCGCCATGTCTCCCCTCGTATCGGGGCCCAATCTACTTGGAGCATGCACATTGTTCGATTTGCTCAGGTTGTTAAACGAGAATACCCCTTCGGTCATACGTGACATGGATGAGTGGTTCCAGGACTTTCCCGCCGATGCCGTATGGAACGTTTACTCCGATTACTGCGTTGGCAACCCCGATAAGGCGAACGATAGTTTTTCTTTCGTCATTACGTTGAATCACGACACCGACGAGAATTTCAGCGAGTACATTTCGAGTGTCGCTCCGAAGGATCTCAAAAATACTCGGCAAGCCTCTAAGGGCCTGATTTCCTACCTCAACTCGCCTGTGGCGTTCAGCGTGACATTCATGGTTGAGCGGGAATCAAAGCTCCTGCGCAAGTACATTACAGACGAAAACATGATTGATTTCACTTCGGACATGCGTGGTTTGATCGCGCAGTTGATCAATGAGCCAGGCGTCGATATCACCTACTGGCAGCGCATAGACAGGGCGTTGGCCGCGTTTTCAGCTGATGTGGGACACAAAGGGTTCAACTCCAAACTCGCTCGGCAGATCCTGCTGACTTCAGCATTCGCCAGCTTCTTGTTTGTGGTTTTGAACAGGCTTAAGGCGCCGGCCCGGATTAGGTGGGTTACGGATCGGGACGCGACGTTTGAACGGTATAACGAGGTCTCATTCGATATTGCATTCATGTTTTTTCTGCTGGTGCGGTCGAATGATGGCATTCCAGCAGAACCTAATAAGCCGCGATTTGAGTTCGCCTATCCATTTATGGACGGTTCGACCGACTATGCCGAGCACGTCAGACTCCCCGACTATCTGGCTGGTTTGTGCGCCGACCTCAAGCTGCCAGGTATTGAGTTTAGCCATGCGAAATTTGAGACGATTTTTGGAGGAGCTATCATCAACTCTCGGAACAACCTCCTCATGGAGGTTCTCGGGAGCGCCGAAAAAATCACTACTCGCCGAATAGGATTTACTGCCTAGGCGTCACCGGATTGGTATCGCTGACGTTGTCGTCGAGGCTTTTGGGACGCAAAGTGCTTTGGCCTCGATGTTCACCTTGGATGAAACGCTTCATGGGCGATACTTTCGATGAAATCCTCAGAAATCATAGCAAGGGTTTGCGAAGGAGTTTTCACACACTCTGGACCCATAGCAGCCGCTGGCGGTAACGAAGAAAAACCAAAAGCTGGCCTTCGGAGCTGATCGACTATCTCAGCCTAGGAAACTTAAACGCTCCCTGCTTGACTGATGATCTGTAGATTTGCGACTCAGAATGCTGGTTTTCATCGAGCCGTAGTGGAGTTGGGTATAGTTCGGGCAGAGACGCGATCTTAGTTTCTATGAGGTCAGCGGCTTTGAGATAGCAGTCGTTATAGCTTCCCGCGACCACTGGTACTACCGTTACATTCAACGACCGTAGTAGCGACGTGATTGGGGTATCATTTGCCTCCCTATCTAGCGAGACGTGGTAGTAAAAAACCTGCCCTGTTTGATGCTTCCGGCGCCGTTTGTGCAGCAACAACCACCAGAGATCGATTTCCGTGAAGTCCAAACCCAGCCCGACAATGTGGATGTGATCACGCAAGAAATAATCCACCCATGAGTAAACGCTACGGTTATCAGTGAATTCTAAATTGCCGCTTTTCACGGGACTACCTACACGTCCGTGGGGGTGACCCTTTACGACAACCGAATCTGTCACGTAGTTTCGGATTTTTTGCAGGTACCCAGCGTAGTGATCGAATCCCAATACCATTGAACCCGGTCGAGCTACGTCGCCATGAACATGCCAGATTTCCTTCTTGCCCGCAGTATGCCGACGAAATAGGCTGTATCTCGATTCGGGAGCAAGGAATGCAGGAGAGTGAAGTGGCCCGGCAAATGCCTCCTCAATCGTAAAATCATAGTTCGTGGTCATGATCACGTTGAATTGACCACAGACCCTAGTGTGAGCTTCGACCGACTCGATCTGCTTCAGTAACTTTGCGAATTCAACTTTTACCTTATGCTCTGCTTTTTGGAATGGCATTGTAGAGCGGGCGCATAACTCCTCGATAAACATGGACAGCGGTTTAGATTCGATATGTCGTACCAAGTCTATACCGCCAAAAGTGGTCGCCAACTCCCGCAGTATCTCGTACCAGCCTCTCTGTAATGCTACGCGATTTATACCGTTCCCAAGAAGAAGACTATGCATAGGTTTCCAGCGTGATTTAGGAGTCAGAACTCAGTGGTACGCAGCGGCCTTCAGCGTCGTAGGCATTGAACAATAGCTGGTATCTAGCTAATTTGATCTGTTTCACTCCCTGAGGAAGTCCAAAGGAGTGCATCGGGCTGTGACAAGCATCGTCTAAGGTGCCACCCATCAATCCAAGGCTTGAGACGTTTTGGTAAAACTGGGCCATCTTCACTCCAAAAGGTTGTGCCCGGCAACCCTGTCAACCTGGATAAGAGTCTGTAGCATCAGTGTCGCTAGGCTCATCGGTTGAAGGCGAGGGGTATGAGCATAGAGCGGCCAGGCCAGTGGGCATAAACCATTCCCTGACAAGCTCCTCGTACATGCTTGAGAGATTTGCCAGTCTCCGCCACACGTGCATGTCGCAATATTCCAGTAGACCATCGATATGTTCTATAGCGAACCCTGACTGGATGTTTTCGAGAATGTCACTGAGTTCCGTATGGCTCCAAGCCATTGGCTTCCAAAATTCATGGCCTTTCCAGATATCTAGGCGAAGGGATATTGATGCAAAGGTCCTGATCATGGCGATGACGTTGTCTGGGGACATTTTTTCCGCTACAAGCATCTTTCCTCGCGCCCGGAGAATTTCTCGATGCTGATAATGGAACATCCCGAATGCGCCGTACATCTTTGAACGCTTGCCGTAAGCTCTTAGCGGGACCAAACGGTCTTCTTCCAGTCTGATTTGATTCGCCAGCGGGATGTTGATGGTTTTGTGCCCTTTCTCATAGTACAGAGGATCTTCTGGAATGATCACCTTGTCGATGTAGTCATTCAGGCATATGAAAAATGCGTCCCTGGTGGTCGTGTCAACCAGAATGAGGAGCACAGGTACTGCCACGCCCATAGCTTGCACAGTCAGGATTTCCGACATTTCAAGCTGAAATTTCGCGACGGGGATGTCATCGTATTGGTCCCGGGATTCAGCCAGTGGCCCCTTGGCAACGTTTCCTCGGTGATAAGCCCGTCGCGTACCGTAATTGATTGAGCTAGAGCCCTTGAGCTGAACAAAAATGTTCTCACCCAGTGTCTCCGCTACTGTTGCATCGCCTTCCACGAAGTCAAACAGCTCGATCACGCAGTCGATGCCGTAGTCAGCTCCATAATCGTGGATGACCCATTGTTCCGGCAGGTGTTCTCTAAGGACTTGTACGGAAATTTCTTCTTTTACTTGGTTGATCGAGCGGCGTTTTCTCGGTTGGATCATGTCTGCCTCGGGCGAACAAAAGGCCGCATCTGGTGCGGTTGGACAGGTTGGCGGGGGCATTATAAGTGCGTACGGCGGTATCGGCATGGAATGCGGGCCGCTGGTCCCGTGGCATTAACATCAGGAACATGATCATTTCTGCTCGGGCTGGTGTCGGCTATCCGTTATTTACCGATTCTGTTGAAAAAGTCGGCTTCGAATTCCACGCCAGAAAAGTACGCGCCTGAGATTGAAATCTGAATTTTTGGCAGAAGGTTCAGTACTCGGATTTCACTTAGCGGCGGGCGACAGAGGTGTTTTCATCCATCAATATTCGAGTGTTTTGGGAAAACCGACTTTTTCAACACAATCTGCCGATTGCTGCCGTACACGAACGGCGACTTTGAACCTGTTTTGAGAAGCCTGTCAGCAGCTTCCTGAATCCAATCCTGCTGATGAAGCAACCAGATCCGTACCTTTCCTTGCACGCCCATACAATTTCCTTCTGATGGTGAGTCAGGAGACGCTAGCAGAGTGCCATACAGCAGGCAATTCAGGAGTGCGCACGAGGGGGCGTCACGTTACTGCCTTTCTTCATTTGAGTTGCTCAGCACCCGAATCTGTGAGGATCTGGAACATTCGGATTGGTTTCGCCGTCTGTCTCACCCAGACGGATTCTTATCAACCTAATGAAAAGGCGCTGGCCATACAGAACGTGCCAAACGATTTGTTGCCCTCAGGCTCACGCTCAGCACCTATAGCTAGTGTGTCGACGATCCGCTCGGTATCATGCGAAGTCTTTGGCCACTATTAGGCCATCCAAGGCTTAGCCCATAATGCGCAGGCTTGAGCGCGCGGAACTAATAATCTCCAAAACGGAAGTGGCGATGCAGCATGCAAATTTTCAAGTCGACCCTCGGTTGGCGACCCTGCTTGGCCAAGACTACTCAACGACCGAGAAAGCTCTGAAGGAACTGATCGATAACGCGTGGGATGCCGATGCCGAGATCGTTCATGTGACCTTACCTGCACCATTAACCGATGCCCCTATCGTCGTACAGGACGATGGAAACGGTATGGCGCGCCAAGAACTTGAGTTTCACTATCTAAAGATCGCATCAGATCGACGGGTTAGGGCTGGGGGGCGGACAGCAAAAAAGCGGCGGGTGATTAAAGGCAAAAAAGGCATTGGTAAGTTTGCCGGTCTCATGTGCGCCTCGGCAATGACCGTTACCACTAAAGCACGTGGGGAGCAGATATCTTTCTCCCTGAGCGTCGAGGACTTAAACACCGCCTCCGGTATTGAACACCTAGAGCTGGCCTTGGACGTCACCGCCTGCGACGCTGCCGACCACGGGACATCTGTGACCCTCTTGCACTTACGACAGGGTCTCCGGTATCCAAGTGCCGACAGACTGCGCCAAGAGCTGATCATGGAGTACGGTCGCCAGAGGGACTTCACGATCATCATCAATGGCAAGGCGCTAGATATTGATGATCTTGAGGGCGACTTCACGGAGATACCCGAGACCCTCCCACAAGCAGGGAAGGTGGTCCTTCGCTTTACCATCAGCAATAAAAAAAGTGGACTGCGTCGACCTGGCATATCTCTTATGGTGGACGGAAAGTCTGTAGGTAAACCGGGGTACTTTGGGCTTGAACAGAGTGATGAGGTTCCAGCTCGTCTGCTGAAAAAACTTTACGGCGAAGTCGAAGCGGACGGCATCATGGACTACGTTACCGCTGGCTGGGACTCGGTGATTGAAAACAGTGAGTCATACGTCGAAATTATCGCATTCGTTCAGCGACATCTCCTTGAAGCCTTCCGTGTAACGCACGGGATGGAGATGCGACTTGCCCATGCCAGGTTAAAAAAAGCGGTTGAAGGAAGACTGCAAAAGCTACCTGAACATAAGCGCGAGTTCGCAGATCGAGCTATTAAAAAGGTGCTAAAGAAGTACTACGATGAGCCAGCTCATAAAGTTCAGGCACTCGCACACGTCGTCCTTGAGGCCGTTGAGCGCACTGAGTATCGGCTAATCATGGAGCACCTAGCAGAAGCAAAACGCGGGGACGTCAGCAATCTTGCCGACGCGTTGGAGCGGTTTGGTCTCGCGGATATGGCTGTCTTGGTCGATCAAGCGAAAGCGCGACTGCAATACCTAGATGACTTGGAACAGCTGATCCGGGACAGGTCGTGCCTTGAGATCACAGTCCATAAGGCTATTGAAGTAAACCTCTGGATCCTCGGAGCTGCATTCACGCTCTTCAGCTCTAATACGACGCTTAAACGTCAAGTTGAGGACATGCTCAAAAAGCAGTATGAAGGCCGTGAAGCCTCGACACGACCTGATTTACTCTTGAACGAAAGCTTGGCGGGGGAACTACTGCTGATTGAGTTCAAGCGGCCGGCGCATGGTCTGACGTACGAAGATTATCAGCAGGCCACGCGATATCGGCATCACTTAATCGATTACATCGCCAAGCCGATCAAGGTGCTGGTTATCGGAGGCAGGGTGAGCGACTTCCCGACAAAAGAAAAAGAGCCAAACGTCAACCACCTGTTGTTCACGGACATTATCTCCACCGCTCGCCGCCAAATCGAATGGCAGCTCCAGCGAACGCCAGAATTCCAGCGAAGCTTGCCGCTTTAGCTAGGAGCGCCGCCCGGCCGACTCCGCTTCTTGGAGGGAGTCGCTGCCATTCACAGAGGGGCGCAATTTCTGTGTTAGTTAGCCTCGGAACAGTCACACCAGATATCTGGTCAGGGGGTGGCTACTCGAAGTCATTTGCTATGAGAGCTGTCTCACCGCACATCCTAGCCCCATTCGGGGCTATCAGCATGGATCGGGAACGCGCGACAGCCCAAATGTTTTAAGGGGCTCAACGGGCTCTCGACCGGACTATTCTGGATTATTGTCTGGCGGCAGTGCCTGTGGTTGGATTTGGTGGCGCTCGAATATAGCTATTGCTCTTGCGTTCGAGAGCTTAAAGCTTCCATCATCAATGATACAGTTTTGCACCCCTCCGAGTTTGCCATCAAAGAATAACGGTATATCAGGAGGGTTGTCGGCAAGCCAGTTAAAAAGCCGCTCGATTTCTTTGTTCGACATAATTGCTTTCCTCTAGATCATCCAGAAAACTGCACACATCAATTTAACCTTACAACTATAAAATGCAAGAGCCGATTAATAAAACGCACAGCAATCTGACGTCATGGACTAAAGCGATCTGCGGCCTTATTTCACCTTGAGATTCTTGACGGAATGCGACCGCTGCTCGTCCAGCGAGTTGTAGTAGGTATTTTGGGTAGTGCTCAGGCTGTTATGTCGTAGGTCAGCCTGCAAGTCCTTCATATCTCGATACGGAGCGTCGAAGGTTGCGGATGTATGCCGCAGCCAATGCAGCGAGGCGGATCGAAGATTATCAATCTCATCCTCGCTCCGGCCTTCGGTCGTCATTTTAGCCAACGCTCTGTCGAACACCTGTTGGAGCAGCAGCCGGACATGTCGGCCCGAAAGTCCGCCACGGCCAGCCAAAGTTGTCAGAAGCGGATAGGTTTCGTGTGGTGAGGGCAGGGGGCTCAACCCCAGATGTCGGCGATACCGGCGCAGGTATGTATCAACGTAGTCATCCCGCACGCTGATCTTAGCGGCCTTGTTGCCTTTTCCTACGACATGGAACCACCAGTTCCCAGAGCTATCACGCCGAAAATCGCCCATGCCGGGCTCCCAGTTGTCGCGGCCTACCAAGTCTGAAACGCGAAGGTACATTGCAAATAAGGTGGTCAACACGAACAGCGTTCGCTCATGATCGACATCTTCATCAGCCATCTGCTCAGCGGTTTCGATTACGTAATCCCATTGCAGATGGGAGAGGGCGCGTCCAGACACGTCTTGTGTATTGCGCTGCTTGTATATCGACTTCTGTTTCACTGCGCGGAACGGATTAGCCTCAGTGATGCCTTCGTCCATTACGTACTGAAAAAAACTGCCATTTACCGCGAACACTTGAGCGACTGAACCTTGCGCCATTTTGTAGTTCCCAGTCGGTGGCGGCTCCAGCAGATGCTTTTGGCGTTTAGGCACGGTTTGGCTAAAAGGCCGCCAGGCTGGATTCACGTGGAAGGTTTTGCCTTCGGTGCCGTGCGCCCCGGGACTGGCCAGAAACCGTGATTTCACCACAGGCCCAATCCAGGCTTCCGGAGGCCGTAGGCAGAATTCCATGAACTGTTCGGCATCGCTGCGGCGCAACTCGAGTAACGGCTTCTTGGCCACGAGCAACGACCAGAGCAACAGGCGCTCAACGTGCGTGCGATACGAATTGAACGTGGCTTCGTTTCCAGCGTACGACTTCAGAAAACCACGCACGGCCAAGTATCCTTCGCGCGCATTGGTGGCTGCCGGAGTGCTCTCTAAAAAACCGATGACCGCAGGAAGCTCCTGGCTTAACTGATGAAAGTTCAGCTCAACGAAACGACGGTAACTTTCAAACAGCGGCTGCGGAACAGACGGCATGGATTTTAACCTGGCAAGCGGAAGATCTGGCGGAACGGAGAATATCCGGGTCTGGGCATTATCGGATATCCAAAAGGGCTAGATGCGCCCTCGACGACATAACTCAACTAAATAGATATTTAGTTGAGTTAGCCACCAAAATGATTTGCATCAGATGGGTGAATGCTAGCTACAGCGCTTTTTAAAAGCAAGGTACGACGTCCAACAAAAATGTTGGTACATATAGGGCCAAGCCGCCTAAATTGACGAAGGCCGCTCCGTAAGTGAAGGAGCGAGACTCATCAGTCCGGTGGTTAAAAACGTTTTTAAATAAATGTACTTTTTATGGGTTTGTCCGGTGTTTAAATGCGCTTCCATTTTGGTTTGGGGCCAAGTGCAGCCGGGGTTAGCGGCCAATTAAGTGAGCTTTGGGGTGATTAAATAACTAAAGCTGGTTCTTTGTTCGGAGGTTAAACCTGATAACTCTCAACCATTTCAAGTTTGTTCGGTAATAAAAAATTATATATTGCGCTCTGTGAGCCTCGCTGGCTGGGAGTCTTTCGTTGAGTTCTATAAAATCCGTATGGCTGCCATGGCAAAAGATATGGTTTTGTTCGGTAAATCGACAATATCGGACCTTAGAAAGCTGTTTGTCAGCCACGTGTTGACAGTCGATGCCTCATAGATGCAAATTTTCGTCGCCTTTTCAGCTTATCTGGAGCAACCAAGATGCACCCGTCACAGTAGTTCGGTGATTTAAAACTTTTCGATAGATCCATGGCTTTTTCCGGCACTTAGCTATTTTTAGTAGTGCAGAACTGCCACGGCCCTTGTACCACGGGGGGACTAGCAAAACGGTTTATTATCACCAACCCCCTAGGTTTTCGCAGGGGGTCCGTGTAAAAGCTATAGGCAAGAATAGAATCTCGTAGATAAGTCTTTGATTTTAATTGAGTTCGGTGAATAGATACGATTTGGTTCGGAGGTTGGGTGTTCCCGACAGCAAATCAGACTTTTAATCTGACCACCAGAGCCCCCAGCCCCGTATAGTGCGGTACGCATAATTTCTGTGACGTTATGGTAGCTTTGCCGTCGTGATCGACGAATTTAGCGTCGGGATAATCGCGAAGCCCCGGCGCTGAATTTAGCCATAACGTCCATTATGCGAGGCTCATCAACTCTAAAAATGAACCCGGTAGCACGGTAAAGAAATCTTTCCTTTAAGTGCTTAAAACGGCGTTAAGCACAATAAATCTTTACCTTATTGGTTCAGGGTTCATCGTTATTCTTCTGCGGGGTCTCTCCATCAGTCCCATCAGAAGTTCCACCGTGGAACTTTATGGTCACCGATTGCAACTCAAGGTCTTTGTGACTGCTCACGAGCTCTTATCTATGTGCGTTTCTGTAGCGATTTTTGATGCGTTCGGTACCTTGCTTAAGATTGGTCAAGGCTCTCACCCTTACCGGAAAATCATCAGGCTTGGAATCGATCAAGGTCGACGACCTGGTAGTCGTGACTCGGAGGATTTGCTAACCCTTCCTTTAGGCCTAAGGGAGGCTGCTGAGCATTTTGGCATTAGGGTTGAGCCTGCCATGATGATTCAGCTCGAATCGGATCTGGAGAGGGAACTGGCCACTATTGAGGCCTATCGTGACGGAGTTTCTGCAATTAAAACGCTTCAGTCCGCGGGGTTAAAGGTTGTCGTTTGCTCCAATCTCGCGAAGCCATATGCGTCGGCCGTTGAGCGACTTTATCCAGGTTTGAATGGCTACACTTACAGCTTTGCTGTTGGTGCTGTTAAGCCCTCTGTCGAGATTTATCACCATGCCTTGAATTCGGTTTCTGCCACCCCGAACGAAGCTTGCATGATTGGTGATTCACAAATTTTTGACTGCGATACGCCGGCAATCTTTGGTATCCAGGGTTTTTATTTGGATCGCAAAGGTGGTGCCGGCTATGCGACGTTGGATTTGTTTGCAGATGCGATCTTGTTAACCAGGTAACCGATTAGGTCAGTCTTTGTTCGTGAGGGTGGGACAGCTTTTTCGTCCCGCGCTCTCGAGCGAAGAGCGGGTGGTAGGGCGGAGCCTTACGGCTTTTTCTTCTGATTTCCACAAGGTTCCAGGCTGGAACTTCACGTCTCCTCCTCGCTAAGCCAGCCGTTTGGGTTTCCTGCTAGTGGACCTAGCGGCTCCAAACTCTTTTCAGGGTTCCTAAGAGATTCCAATAGCTTGGCATCCAAGTCATTGATGGGTATTTCCATCTCTTTCCCCTCAACTGGCTTATCTGGCATCGCTTTTTCTCTTTTTCCATCGCTACCAGGTACTGCTGGCTGAAAAGTTCCAGCGTGGAACTTTTGATGGCTACCAGGCCGCATTTTTTAGTGATTCGATGCTGTTGAGTGTGCCTTGCAGATCTGCAAGGCCACCCTGAGAGATTACTTCTAGCGGCGTTTTCCCGTTAAAAAAGGTGTTGTCGTTTTTCATGCTTGGGAAGGCATACAGATTTTTGGGATTTTCAAACACTGTGCGTAAAGCTGCGTGGATGTTCAGCACCATGCTGATGCGCTGTAACTGATTTTTGTCCAGGTCCGTAGCTGATTCTTCGTCGTCCTGATTTTCGCCCTTATAGATGCTGCCAGATACCTTCAAGACGGCCTCAATCTGTTCTTCTGAGGCTTGCCATTTTTTCAGGATCTTCACTGCTGTTCGTAGCGCAGTGGCGTTTCGATTTTCTTGCTGCATATCGATTCTCTGGCTTGTCCGGGAGCGAAGCGGGTGGGGGTGCTGTTACACCCCCACTTTGGTATGGTTTTCCATACTTTTAAAGCCTGTCAAATTTCCTGCCTTTCTTGGCATCTTGTGTTTTACACCCACATCACCGTGGTTTCCCACGGTCGGTGAAATAGTCTTCGAGCTCCAAGCTCGAAAGCACACCGCTAACTATGTTGCGAGCCATCGGTTTAACGGAATCGGGTAAATCACTGAATCTTCGAAACAAAGCTTTCATGTCTTCTGCGACGTCACGCTCGCTCCCTTCAAGCAGGATCTCGTCTGTCGTGCACTTAAAAAGGATCGCCATGCTCACTACTTTGTCACCTGGTGGAGCATTTTTATCCTTTTCCCAGCCCGCGACGGTGTTCTCACCGCTGCCTATGGCTTCGGCCAGAGCCTTTTGAGTGAGACCTTGCCTCTCTCTTTTGATCCGGATGTTTTCTCCGATGCTCATTTCTGTGTGTACCAAGTAACTTTGATCGGCCAAATCTAACACCTGTATATTTATCCATCCCGAAATTATGTGGTTTCACCGCGAAATTCTGGTTGCGACTCAAGCACCATATATCGTAGGCTATCATTCTAATTTAGTGGCTTGACAGGTTTTTGGATGTTCATCGATTGGCTCACGATTTCGCAGGAGCACGACCACGATCTACCGATCGTTGGCAACATTGTGCACCTGACGATTGACGAGAATACCAATCAGGTTTTGAGCACCAGTCGTCCCCGTTTTAAGCATGAGGGTAGTTTTTCCACGTCGGTCACTATTCATATCCAGGGCCGAAAAATCCGAGTTGAGGGAAATCCTAGTCGGGTAGGGCGGTTGGACAACTTGTTTGGACACGCGACCATCGAACAATGTGTTTCGGTCTACAACGGATTGCTGCGTGAATACGGTCTTCCTGGCTTTACTCGTTGCACCCGACTTGATATTCGCCAGGGTGTTTCAGGTGCCAAATCAGGTGACAGAGTTGCTGATGGTGCAAAGATTGAACGCATCGATCTGACCACCAACTTTGCATTGGGGGAGGGCAACGTACTTGCTTATTTGCGTGGCGTTTCTAGTCAACGAATTGGCCACTCCATCGGTCACTTGTACTCGAATGGTCGTACTGTTGATTGGACTCCTAAGGGCAATGGAAAAGGCGGTCGTCTTCAATATCGTAAAGCCTATGACAAAGCCTTTGAGATGGAGCTAAACAGTCTTCCTAAGATGAAGCGTGTTTTTGGTGAGTCTTCGGAAGAGTACAAATATGTTAAGCGGGTTAGAGATTACTGCGCACAAGAAGGCGTGGTCCGCTTGGAACAAGAGCTAAAAAGCGAATTCTTACAGCGTGAAGCCCTTTGCTATTGGGGCTTATTTGATGAAAGGCGTTTGGCCGAACTCCACAGTGAGTTTCTCAAAATAGATGAAAAGTTAAAGGTGACAGCCATGGATATTGTGAGCATTGCTGAGCAATTGGTTGCTGAGGGTCATTGCAGTAGTCTTCGTTCTGCCCGTACCACGGCTAGCTACGCCCTTGAATGGATGTCTGGCACATCCAATATCGACTTTACAAAGTCCCAGGTTAAAACCCACGCGGCATTGCTTAATCGTATTGGCATAAATATACGAAACGCGTGTGACACAAGCCGTTTTGCTCCCGTTTTTGTTCGTCAATGTCGTGAAGTCTCAAAGTCTGCTCTAGCCGTGCCTGTCTGGTATCAGCGCGCTAACCATCTTCAGCAGGTCGCAGCATGAGAACGGTCGACTTCCAAGGTACACAACTCTCTTCTGGCCAGCGTCGTCGCCTTGCTGATCAGAAAAGGGTTATGGCCTCAATGCCCAATGTAATTGCTCAACAAGTTGCTGAGACGCTCAAGCTTTTAGAAGTCCGTAAAGAGCAGGGTGTGAAGCCTGAACGTATTTGGTTTATAGAGCGTCAAGAATCGGGAACAACCTCTGTTGCTGAATGGATGGGTTTTTAATGAATCGTGACACCTATCAAAGTCTTAGATTTGCCGTAGAAACGGAGTTCGTAAATGCTCTCAACGACCCTCACTATGATGAACGCGCTGGGGTTAATAGTCTTATGCGTTTGTTTCTATCTGCACTGGCTGAGCAGGAAGTAGCTCGTCAGCGATCGGCACGAAAATTTAAAACATTCAGGCGCAACCCTGAATCTATAGCGCCTAGTTGGGCATATCGTAAGCCCGGCACCGTTCCAGGCTTTCCAACACTGAGATAAGGGCATTACATGTCTAATGTTATCGTAGTTGAAGTAACCGGCAATCACCGCAGTGGTACTGCTGCCAAATCTGGCAAGCCTTATTGCATGTTTGAGGCATATGCTCACTTGCCAAATATTCCCTATCCACAGAAGTGCACTTTTTATGCTGAGACTCCCCAGCAGGTTCCTCAGCCAGGGAAGTATGAGTGTGATGTCATTGCACAAGTGCGTGATGATCGACTTATCTTTGAAGTAGATCCTCGTCAAGGTCGTCGCATTAGTACTGGTGCTCCACAAGTAGGTGCAGCTAAGACCGCCTGAGGGTTAAACCCTAATGTCTGATTTTGTTCGCTGTAACGGCGAGCTTAAAACTGAGGGTGGTTATCCTCAGTGTTCAGGGTCCTGGGAGGCTGTTCAAGTTCAGTCTCCTTTTGATCCTTCACAGCTAGATCCAATAATGTTGGGTCAGGCTTTCGGCGCCGGATTCACTTTGGTAGCAACTTTCATGGTTCTTTCCATGGGTATTCGTGCGTTTCTTAATTTCATCAAAACAAGTTGAGGCTTATATGCTTAAAAAAATTGGTAAAAAAAGCGCTGCTGTTGTTTTTTTCTCTGCTGCAATTTCAGCTAATGCTTTTGCAGCAGGTGCGGCCTGGGATTACTCCACGCTTACGACCGGTATTGATTTCTCCGCTATTGGAGTTGGTGTTTTAGCGGTAGCTGCGCTTCTTGCAGCAGTTTATGCAGGCATTCGAGGTGCAAAAATCGTTCTTGGCTTCCTCAAAAGCTCTTAAGTTCTTGTGCTGAATTAAGGGCTCCTTTGGGGTCCTTTTTTTTAAGGAGATTCTAGTGGATCAGCTCTATTACTTTTCAATGTTCGCCATTGGCTCAAGCTGTGCCTTTGCTGTTTTCTGGGGGTGGTAATATGAGAACTTTTATTTTGGCTATTTGCGCTATCTTCGGTGCTCTTTGTTTTAATAATGCTTTTTCCGCCGATACTAAAAAATATTCTTGTAATACTTCCGTATCTTCTCCCGGTGTACCTGATTTTTGCCCTGATAAATCCTTTAAATTCCTGTCCCCTGAGGAAGCTGCTGAGTCTGTTACTGCTTCCAAAAAAGCCTATTGGAAATCACAGATGGGCACTAACTACTACTCCTATTCTTCTCAATATCCAACGTGCACTCAGACAATAAACTACTATGAGTTCACCTGTACTTGGAATGCAAACTTAAAATATTATCAGTCTGGTCAATTGATTGAGACTGGTTATAAAGCTGATTATGTAACTGTTTGGCGGCAGCATGACTGTGAGCCGACTACTATTCTCAAAGGTTCTACCGGGTCTGTTATTACCAATGAGTCCGATGGTAAGCGCTATGTTTTATCTCGTTCGCCAGGTGAAAGCGTATGCGCAAATTCCTGCAACTATGGTGTTAAGAATAGCAGCAAATGCTATTTGACTATCGGTTCTGAAACAGAGGGCTTTTGCAATTATAATTATGCTATTAAAGTCGTTGATGGATCCGAATCGTGTGCTAATTCTGACACTAACATTAAACCTGCAGAAATTGGCGACGAGTTAAGTGATAAGTGCCCTCAGGGATACGAATTCGCGAATGGCTCCAAAATGTGTACTCCTGTTCCTTGTCTTGAGGGTTTTGAACGCCTAGATGGTAGCGAAACCTGTACTCCGATACCTCAGCAGCCAGGCAGCGGTGGAGCCAATCCTGGCGGTGGTGACGGTAGCGCTAATCCTGGTGGCGGTACTAATCCAGGTGGAGGCGATGGCGGCACGAACCCTGGTGACGGTGGTTCTAATCCTGGCGAAGGCAGCACTAACCCGGGTGGAGGCGATGGTGGAACCAACCCTGGCGGCGGCGGTGGTTCTAATCCTGGTGGTGGCGATGGTGGAACTAACCCCGGGGCTTCTGATGGTGATGAGCCCTTTGTTTCACCAGGTCCTCTCAATCTTTCTGCTTCTGTATCTGGCCGTGGTGAAAAAGTTAAAACTCAGATTTTGGATATGAAACAGAAAATGGTTTCCTCTGATACTTTTACTACCGCTAAATCTGCCTTTAGTGGTTCTTCCCATTCAGCAGCTGTTTGCCCAGTGGGTTCTGTTTTGCTTTTTGGTAAAGATATTGTTTTTGACAGTCATTGCAAGCTATTCGACTTGATCGCTCCTATTTTGAAAGCTGTTTTCATGGCAATTTGGTCATTTCTTGCTATTCGCATTGTTCTTTCTGCTTGAGGTGAATTATGTTATCGGCGCTTGCTTCTTGGTTTAAATCAATTTTTGAGCAGTTAGCTACGTGGCTTATCGATGTTGTCTTTATGGTTTTTGGTTGGCTTTGGGATGCTTTAGTTTTACTTCTTGACTCTCTTGGTTTGGCTGATCAGATCCGCACTTCAGCAACTGCTTTTGATTCGATACCTGATTCAGTTTGGTATTTTATGAACTTCTTTCAAATACAGTTTGGCTTAGGTATTGTTATTGTTTCCTACCTTATACGATTTATGATTCGTCGAATTCCGGTGATCGGCTAATGAATATTCGTGTTTGTGCTGCTAAGCCAGGATATGGATCGTGTTTTTTCTTTGTCGGGCCTTTTGCTTCTCACTCCTCCAGTTTCGTATTTCCACACAGCTTTAAACGTAGTTTCCCGGTGTTTTTTTAATGGCTATTCATGCATATGTTGGTAAGCCGGGTCATGGGAAGACCTATAGTGTTGTTGAACGGGTGGTTATTCCTTCGCTCAAACAAGGTCGTCATGTTGTAACTAATATTCCGTTGAGCGCTGACGATTTATTGACCGATTTTGGTGGCACTATCCAGCAGCTTCCGGCGGATTGGGCGTTACTTTCTGATTTGGCTGAGTATGTTTGTAATGGTTGTGTTTTGATTATTGACGAAGCATGGCGTCGCTGGCCCGAGGGGCAGAAGTCAAATCAGGCTAACCCTTGGGATAAAAAACTATTAGCTGAGCATCGTCATATGGTCGATGCTAAAAATAACTCTATGCGAATAGTTATTGTCACTCAGGATCTTTCCCAGATTCCTAGTTGGGCAAGAACTCTTATCGAAACTACTTTTCGGGTTTCAAAAATTTCAAAAAAAGTATATCGCGTTGATGTTTACACAGGCGTTGTTACTGGTGATAGACCACCCAAATCAAAACTTATTCGTCAATTCCCTGGTGTTTTTGATAAAGGAATCCAGAGGTATTATAAATCAGCTACTCATTCTGCAACGGGAGAGGTTGGAGATGAGTCTGTTGCCGATAAAAGTGCGTCGCTTTTGCGCTCATATGGCTTATGGGCATTGATCGTTATTCTTGTAGTAGGTCTTCTTGTTGGTGTTATTGGCATCAAAAGCTATTTCGGCAAACCGCCTATTCCAGTCCAGGTGCATCATGATCTTCCCGTCCTGAATACTAATCAACCTCAAGTTTCTAAGCCTGCTCCTATTCCACCGCTTATTATTTATTCACAGTTGTGGAGGTTAACTGGCTTTGTTCATCCTTCTCAACCTGATCCAAATGAAAAGCGCGACTCTTCTGTTGCCGTTTTAATCGATAGCGCCGGTCGTACTCGTTACATATCATTTTCATATTGTCGTTATTTCTCGGATTTTAAAGATGCTTATTGCGAAGTAGATGGGGAGCGAGTAACTACCTGGACATCACAGAAGTCCTCATTTGCTATGCCTCCTATTATTGGAGGCTTAGGCGGTGGGGCAGCTCAGCGTAGCGCAAGCAGCCCATCCGGCTAAGCCAACCTTAGGTATACTTATGAAGATTCTGTGCTCCGTCTTTTTTACTCTATTAGTTTTCCTGAGCTTTCCTGCTCTTTCCGATGATGCAAGGATGAATTTTGATTTTGATTCGATACCTTCAAAAACAGCACTTCAGCTAATTGCGGACTTTTCTCGTTTAAACTTAATTGGTGCTGATGACATTGACGGCACTATTACAATGAGAATGAAATCTGTCACTTGGCAAAAAGCTTTAGAGTTTGTTGCGAAAACAAAGAATCTTCATTATGAAATTGACGATGATGTCTTATACGTTTCTCATGATCCAAAGTATTTTGAGGGGCTTGATTCACCTTTGCCATTGAAAAGGGACGACAATAAAAATACGATTTTCAATGTAAAACATATGCTTGCTTCTGAGGCCATCGCAGGGTTTCCGATTTTTTCTAAAGATTTCAATCAAGAATCCCTTGCTGCAAATGACGCTTCTGGAGTCGTTTTGGCTCGCCTTTCCCCATCCAGGCTCGAAGAGCTGGCCATGTATTTACATGCTGTGGATTTTCCTCGGTCTCAGGTAATGATTGAAGCGAGGATAGTTGAGGTTGATCGTTCGTTTTCCAAACAACTTGGTGTTAACTGGGCTGGCACCATTAAGGCTGGGAATTTTGTAGGCAAAACTGCTGGTACCTTCGTTGATGCAGGTGCATTGCCTCTCACCGGCGGTGTTGGCTTTGTTTCTAGCTCTGCGATGCTGGATCTTGAGTTAGCGGCGATGGAGAAGGGGGGTTATGGAAAGGTGATCTCTCGACCAAATGTTTTTGCTCGTGATAAGCAACAAGCCCGAATCGTAAAAGGTACCGAGGTCCCTTATCAGCAGACTGCAGGGCAGGGGGCTACTTCTACCTCATTTAAGGAGGCTGCGCTTTCTCTGGATGTGACTCCGTTTATCGATGACACCGGTGTAAGGCTCGACATCAAGCTTGCCAAGGATGAGCCTGATTTTTCTAACGCGCTCAATGGTGTTCCGCCGATTAAAACGGTCTCTCTGTCCTCAAATGTTCGCGTTAAACTCGGTGACACAGTTGCGCTTGGTGGTGTGTATTCGACTATCGAGACAACCCAGGAGCATCGAGTCCCTGGTCTCGCTTCGATACCGTTTCTCGGGCGAATTTTCTGCTACGAAACACAGTCAACGTCCACGGCTGAGCTTATCCTTTTCATCACACCGACTCTGGTTCCTGTGCAGGACGTTGCCCAAGCCATGCAAGTTCGTAAAAATCGCTAACTCAGTTATAACTAAACTAAATAGTCATTTAGTTGAGTTAATACTTTTGGTTATTATGTTTTTTGGCTAGGGCGGTTACAGTGCGCTTCGGGTTCGAAGGATAGCGAGGGCAACATGACAATCTCTATAACTATTGATAGCTGTGCATGGAATTTCTTTTTCGACAATGAGTATGACCTTTGCGCCGAATTACCTCCTGAGAGATTTTCCTTGTTCATCACCAGGGAGGTTGAATTAGAGCTGGATCAGATCCCCGACGAGTCCCAGGGTGTTGATAAGCGTCTCTTGAAGGAGTACATCCGCAGAAGCATTCAGGTTCGTAATGTTGAAACCAGCTGCTTCTTTGGGTTTTCTGAGGCAAACGTCCCCGGGGAGCCTGCTCGTTATGGCGGCTTTGGCCAAGGCACCTTCGAATCCGACATTGAGCGAGATTGGCGTCAGCGCGAGGAGACTCAGCGTTTTCTCCGTGGCAGTACTAAGCGTGCATCCACGGTCCTGGGCCCAAATGAAGCTGATGTTTCTCTGGCTGTGGCCTCACTGAGTTCGGTTCTGATCACGGTTGACCAGAAGAAAGGTGCAAGGCTAGGTAAGAAAGGCCCAATCCATGATGCGGCTACCAATGGCGGCTTTGTCGTGTATGTCCAGGACGTTCAGAGCAGTGGCTTGGCATTGGCCGAGTTCATCGAAAAGCATTTTGCTGTGTCTGATGGAACGCTACGGCCTGTAGAGGCCGTGTGATCCTGTAAACCTCCAGAGCCCCCCAGCTCCGTATAGGATGGTTCGCATAATTTCTGTGACGTTATGGTAGCTTTGCCGTCGTGATCGACGAATTTAGCGTCGGGATAATCGCGAAGCCCCGGCGCTGAATTTAGCCATAACGTCCATTATGCGAGGCTCATCAACTCTAA
>Ga0209913_1000561_pt1 | contig 29993 bp, 25 predicted proteins | sample PersoiDNA2013203_FD_185805 | JGI IMG/M metagenome (GOLD analysis project Ga0209913, IMG submission 185805) | Permafrost soil microbial communities from the Arctic, to analyse light accelerated degradation of dissolved organic matter (DOM) -... | ecosystem: Environmental > Terrestrial > Soil >... | reverse complement strand
CACGACGACGACTGTAAGAAAGCTAACCCGAATAGCTATTGCCCGACTATCTACTGTGCTTAACATTTGATATAAGGTTATTTGCTCATAACAGCCAGAGGTAAAAATACACTTGATATACACAATCAACGCCCATGTTAAAAAAATCGCGACGAAACTAAACATCCAGAAAAACACTGTTATTAGTAGATTTTTTTTCATTTCTTGTCCGCTTTAGTTTTTTGAATAGCAGACTGAATTACAGGATCAGCGACACTTTGCCCAAGCCCTCCGACAGTTGTGCCCGTAATGACCGGAGTCGCATTTGGTTTGAATAAATTCCATCCGCCACCATACCAGGCCCCAGTTCCAGCCCAATTAGGTGTATTAATACTGGGCCTTATGGCGCTGCCATATAAAGACTCTCCTAGCTTACCCAGCCCATAACCTACAGAACTAAATACTCCGCTAGTAGCCGCATTTCCCGCCACGCTATTGCTCTCCCCATTCAAGCGATTATTAATCGCCGTCCCTGCCGCGCCGCCAACAGTATTCGCGCCCACATTCCACAAAAAACCACCGTAAGCACCCGCACCACCAGTCGCCGCTGCTACTGCGACATCGACCGGATTGATCGTCCCATTCTGGTAATACTGTGCACCGGCATTGATGCCAGCGCTGATTGCAGCCGTTCCCGCTGGAGACGCCCACATACCCGAGCCAAGCGCTCCAGCCGAGCTAAAAATAGGCGTGCCGGAAATGGCAAGTAATGCAGGCGCTGCCAAGCCGCCGGTGATCACTGCCGCCGTTCCCAGGCCCAACGCCGGGTTTCCCGCCGCTCCTGGCAAGGCGGCTTGTTCCGGCGTCAACGGTCCACCGAGTTGCCCGGGATTGTTGTATTCGGCAGCCGGTGCTTTAAAAAGATCCCTTGCATATTGCGCAAGGAACGATACCGCAACAGCGTCTCCCGCTGGTCCGGCAACTCCCGGTCCTTTGTTGGCGGCAGCATCCACCATCTTGTATCCGTCGCCAAGCAACATCTGCTCTGCATGTGCTTCGTCGATCACTTGTCCGGTTTTTTCTTCGTAGTATTGCGCGAATTTCTTGGCATTGTCTTTGGCGAATTGACGTTCTGTGTCATGCAACTGCCTGTTGTTGGCTATCAACGCTTAAAACTATGCTATCCATCCCACTTTACGTAGATGTTTAGGAAAGTAAATAAGCCCCCAGATAGTTATGACTATCGTGACTGGTAGCCAGATCCATTGCATCACAATGTCATCATCAGGACGGAAAAAATACCGTATTAGTCCTGTTATGACGCTTCCCCAAAAAACACCAGCAATAAGAGATGCTAAGACAATTACAAAGACTGTATTTGCAGTCGAACAATGTTTTTTCCAATTCATTCATTCTTTCCTGCCTCATATGCTTCTTTAGCAAACTCACCACCCTTGACAATCGCTCCCGTTGTCAAGACAACAGCACCAGTACCAACTGGTAGAGGTAATTTTGTCAAAGGCAAAAGCATCGGATTGTTAATTCTTGGTACGGTTACACCAAACATTGATTGAGAACGTCCCAGTCCATCAGCTAAACCGACATTTAATGGAATTTGCACGCGCATAGCCAAAATACCAATGCCGAAATCAAGACCTGTATAAACAGTATTACCCCATCCTCCCGGAATCATTTGATTCAGGCTATTTCTCATAGGATTAGTCCCCGTAGTGCCGTATCCTTGATACTGATTGTACAAACCAGTACTACCGTCTGTAACGTTACTCAAGCCGAACATGATCATTGGAAAACCTGCAACACAACCAACGCCTGTTGTTGAACAAATTGAATAACCAGTTGCAGCCGAGAGTCCGCCTGTAACTACTTTCAACGTATTAGCGGCCGCTGGTAGAACATTTCCTTTCAAATCATTTTTGACGTAATCGGCAAATTGCTGCCCTGTCGTGTAAACGAACTGCCCTTTTTCTTGTTGTGCAGTAACCCATGCCAATTCATCTTTTAACGCATAGGCATCCATGACATCAACAAAGTTTGCCTCATATTCCTTACTGTTTTCAGGATATTCTGCCCAGCATTTGACTACGTAGCAGGCGGCTTTTGTCAGCCTTTCTTCGACATCGTTGTCTCCATTTTCCTTCTTTGCGATCAATTCTTTTTCGCTCTGATGCAACTGCCGGTTATTCGCCTCCGTATTCACCGCAGCCGCCGCCCCCGCCGTACCACCTACGGCAGCACCCAATGCACTTGCGGCCACCTGCGCCAAGCCTTGTTTGACCGCATTAGGCACATCCAGTTTTTCAATCTGATCTGCAATCACCGGCATCGCCACTGCCGCCGCAGTAGCCCCGGCAGCACCAGCCAGTCCACCGGTCAATGCGCCCGCCGCTGCATGTAACGCGGTGCGGTAAGCACCGCCTTCTTTCCAGTTGTCGGCTTCGCTTTGCAGTTGCGCTTTCTTCTGCGGATCGTTTTCTTCTTTGATCTGGCGGTCCAGTTCGTTGAGCTTGCTGGTGGCATAGGTGCCAATGCCCAAGGCCGCCTGCTTGCCAAACGCTTCGGTGATCTTGGCTTGCGCTTCGACGTCTTGCTGTAGTTGCTGACCGTCCCAGTTTTTGGTCAGCGCAGCGCTACTGTCCTGGTCGCTTCTGACGCTGTTATCTCCCGCAATGCCGGAAATGCCTGCGGTTGTTGTGCTGCTGTCGCTGCCGCTGGCGTTACCAAAGCCTACCCCGGTGCCTTTCATGCTGCCGTTGCCAGCGCCGACACTGATGCTCAGACTTTCGGCGTGATAGTCGCTCTGGTTGTGCAGCTCGCTCATGCTGAGGCTGCCGCTGCTGAAGCTGTTTTTGTCGTCCTGTACTGCTTGCTCGGTGCTGGCGATCTGACTGCCCTTGAGGTCGGTGTTGCCATTAACATTGACCGCGAAGCCACCATCACCAGCCTTGATGCCCGACTGTTCCTGCACGCTGACGTAGTTGCCGTCGACCTTGCTGCGGCTGGCGTTGATGCTGCCGCTGACGCCAGTGCCAATGCTGATGCTGCCACCCAGGCTTTGCTGGCGGCTGTTGTAGTGGCTGCTGTCTTGCAGGCTGGCTATGGATAAATTTCCGCCTACTTCAACGCTGACCTGCTCACCACTGACCACCGCACCGCGCATGGCCGTGTCGCCACCTGACTGCATGCTCAGTTCGCCGCCTGCATCGACGTGGCTGTTGTTGTAGGCGAGGTCGCTGCCGTCGCCTTTGCCGCGGCTGCCGGAGGCGCTGGCGTTGACCCTGAATCCATTGCTACCGAACGAAATGCCAACCGAGGCGGCGCTGCTGCTGTTGCTGCTGCGCTGTTCATCGGTGTCGACGCTGGCTAGCAGATTGATCTGATTGTCAGCCGCCAGTGCGATATTGCCGCCGGCATGGATGTCGCTGCCGATGACGCTCAGATTGCTGTCGGCGCCGGCACCGCTGGCATTGATGCTGAGGTTGCCGCCCGCGGCCATGGTGGAACCGAGCGCTGTGGTGCTGTGCTGTTCGCTGTGGCTTTGGCTGCGCGACGCGCCGATTGATATCGCCAGATCAATGCCACCCGCCGGTGCCGCCCCGCTGTCGACTTGGGCGGCGGTATTTGCCACCGTCAGCGCAGCCGCACCTGCCGCCAGTCCTTGCATGCGTTTGTCCTTCGTTTGCGCGGAGGCGCGCTTTAACTGTTGTACGCTTTGGATGGCGTCGATGATTGGATTGGTTAGCTGCAAGGTGATGCCGGTCTGGCTAAAGCGGGTGTCTTGCGTGCTGTCGACGGTGTCGAAGGCGGCGTTGATGTCGACGCGCTGGGCGGCGATGGCAATGTCGCCTGCGGGTGTCACGATAGTGCTGCCGGTTTGCGTGTAGGTCTGGCCAGCGCGGATGTTGACGTTGCCCTCGGTGCTGCCGACCGTGCTGGCATTGTTGCTGAGCTGTTTGCTGGTTTGCGCATTTTCAAGCGTGCGGCTGCCCACTGTCACGCCGATGCCGCCACCACTGAAGAGGCCAGAAGTTTTCTCTTGCTTGGCATAGGTCTGACTGGCGCTATCTTGACTGCTGACAATATTGATGTCGGCCACGGCAGCCAGATCCGTGCCGCTGGTGGAGACGACATTGCTACCGACGATGTTGATGTCCTTGCCGGACTGGACAATGACCTTGTCTGCCGAGAACGTGCTGCCGATGGCTTGCGTGCCCGTTTGTTGATCCCGGCTGTGTACACTGTGCGAGGCCAGTCCGCCCGAGGAGGCGGTCTGGACTTCCTGATCGTAGCTGCTGGTTTGGGTGGCAACACTGATGTTGACGTTGCCGCCAGCGACGATGGTCAGGTCTTTATCGGCATTGACGTAGGCAGCGTGGCTGTTGATGTCATTGCCAGCCACCAGCGTGGTGTTGCCGCCACTGCTGATGCTGGTGCCGTTGGCTTGCTCTTGCCGTTTATAAAGGTGGTTCCGGTCGTCATAGGTGACGTTGAGTTCGGCCTGGCTGTTGACGGCGTTGAGGTTGAGTTGGTTGCCCGCCACCAGACTGGCGTCGCCGCTGGCGCTGATTGTGGCCGCATCCAGATGGATATCGCGCTGTGCCTGGATGGTCAGGGTGCCGGCTTGGATGCTGCCGGTCCGGTCCAGGCTGATTTGGGTACCGGCGGCACCGGCGGTGGTGTTGGCAACGGTGGCGAGGTTGATGTCGCGTTGCGCCAGCAGACCAAGCTGCTCGCCATTGAGGGTACCGGACTGGTTGTTGATGTCGCGCCCGGCGGTGAGCACGGCATTGGCACCGGTAATGGTGCCTAGCCGGTTGTTGATGTCCTCGCCGGCGGCAATGCGTAGGTTGCCATCGGCCCTGAGTGTGGCGGCATTGTCGAGGCTGCCATTGAGTTGCAGATCGATGTGTGCGGCGCCCATCAGGGCGCCGGTGGGGGCGATGTCCTGGGCATGAATTTGACTCAGGTAGAGGACCGGCGCCAGCACTTGCTGTGTGCTGCCATCGGCGAGCGCGACTGTTTGTTCGACCAGCCACACCATGTCGCTGGTGAGCGCGGCCATTTGTGCCGCGCTCAGGGCCATGCCCGGCACCAGTTCAAATGCCTCGGCATAGGCGACACCGGCCTCCATCAGTGCCCTGTACTGTTCTTCGTTGCTGGCATAGGCGCCCAGGGTCTTGCGACCGGTCAGTTGCAGGATCTGGTCGTTGATCAGCTTTTGTTCGTAGTAGCCGTCACCCAGACGCTTCTGCAGCGCGTGCGGATCGAGGCTCAAACGGCTCAGCAGATAGTCGCTCGACAAATAACGGCGGTAGCCGGTAAAGGCCGGATCGGTTGCAATCAGGTAGCGCAGGTCGGGCGTATTGACTGCCTGGAATAAGGCATTGTCGGGTAACCAGGCAATCTCGGGCAGCTTGCCCATGGCGGGATTGGGCAAGCTGTCGGGGTCGCTGTGCGCGTCGGCGCGCCAGATGCCGAGGTCGAAGTGGGTCGCCGGCAGGTCAATCTGCGGATGGCTGACGTCTTCCTTATTGCAGCGTTTGGTGCCGCCGCTGCATCGCTCGGTGGTGTGGTGGATCGAGGTGATGTCCAGATGCACCAGGATTTCGCCTTGCGGATTGCTGCCGCCATTGGACAGGCCGTCGAGCTCGCCGCGCAAGTCGCCACCGGCGACGATGGCGCTTTTGTCGTTGCTGACGCTGCCACCTTGCAGATTAATGTCGCCGCGCGCGAGGATGTTGCCGGGATCGGTGTGGGTCACCACGGTGCGGCTGGTAGTTTCGGTGATGCGGCGCGTGGTGTAGTCGTTGTGCCGTGCGCCGTTGGCGTTGACCACCAGCTTGTCGATATTGTCTTCATTGCGGATCGATACTTCGTGATCGCGGTAGATCTGCGACGCGCCATCGATTTCATACTCGGTCCAGCTGCGGGTTTGACTGGGGTCGTCCTGTATCTCGCTGGCGAAGTGGGCATTGGTGTTGACCAGTGCCGCGCTGGTGATAGCAAGATCGCTGCCGCTGGCGATAGTGGCCGCGCTGTTGATGATGCTCTCGGCGCTGCCGGTGGCACGCAGTTCAGCGTCCAGGCTGGCGCCGATGGTCATGTCGCCTTCGCTTTGGAGCAGGGCATGTTCGCGGTTGATGATCTGTTGCGCGCCGATGTCAAGACGATTGCGGGCGGCAATGACCGCCGCTGGTGTGCCGTCGTCTGCCGCCAGGCCGTTGATTAGTGTGTGCGCGTCGAGGGCGACGTCCTCACCGTAAAGGCGGCCGCTATTGGTGATGGTGTGTTCTGCTTGCAGCCAGGCAGTCTGGCCAGCGCTGAAGACGCCGTCTTGATGATTGTCGATGTTGGCGGCGCTGACCTGGAGATTGCCGCCGGCGCTCACCGTGTTGTGATTGTTGAAATCCCCCGTAGTGCTGATGTGCAGGTCGCCGCCACTGCCTAGGCGGTCGTCTTTGGCATGCGTATAGTCGCTGCGCAAGGCCAGGCTGGTGTTGCCGTTGGCTTCAATCACACCGCCGCTGTTGTCGAGGCTGGCGCTGTCGAGCGTGAGGTTGCCGCCGGCCAGCAGTTGCCCGCCACGGTTGTCGATAACGGTGGCGGCATGCAGTGCGAGGTCGCCACCAGCAGACAAGCTGGCCTGGTTGACGATGCTGTCGCGGCTGGCAAGCTGCAGCTTGCCGCCGGCGCGGGTGTCGCCGACCAGCGTGACCTTGCCAGCCGCATCCAGCGTGAACTCACCGGCTGCGGCCATGTTGCCGTAGCTGACCACGCCCACGCCAGCCTCGGTGCCGATCAGTTTGATTTTGTTGGCATACATGCCGCCCAGTGCGGCCAAATCAATGGCCACTGTGGGCACGGCACCGCTGCCCGCGATCACTTGCACACCAAGGTCGGCGTAGCGGACCTGATTGGCGCCAGTCACCACATGGAGTGCGTTGGCATACAGTTCGCCGTTGACCTGCACGCTGCGGGCAATCAGATCTACTTGCGTGGTGGCGCTGTCGTTGAAGCCGTCGGCGCCGATCTGTACGGCACCCTGGGTGACGCGAAACGCCTCTAGTGAGCCGCTGCCGCCAAACACCGGAGTGCCGGTGGTCAGTACGCCGCGGCTGGTGTTGATGAAGCCGCAACCGTTGCAACTAATGCCATTGGGGTTGGCAATGATGACCTCGGCGCGTTGTCCGGCGACTTCCAGGTAGCCGCGCAAGTGGCTGGTGTTGCCGCTGGTGACTTCGTTGAGGATGATGCGGGCACCGCCCTCACGCAGGTTCGGATTGCCACCGACCCAGCCGCCCAGTTGCGTGTTGACGCTGCCGCTGGCGTTGTTGAGGATGGCGCCGCGTTGATCAACGTTGAATTGCTGGTATTGATTGTGCGACAGGCCGCTGCTGTTGGGCGCGGCAATCTGTACCAATGGCAAACCATTGGCAGTGTTGTCGACCACCGGACGATGAATGCCGTTGGCGTGGGGATCGGCCTGGATAGGGCCGCTCTGCGCGTGCACCAGGTGAATGCCGCCACAGGACAGGGCGATGCCAAGCGCCAATCTGGTCAGGCTGGTGTTGATGGGGGAAGGAAAAGGGAGGACCCAGAGCTGCTGTTTGCTGCTGCGATTGTCTGCGGCGCTGCGATGCCGTGAGCGGGTATGTTCTGCGACTGCGGTGGGTGTGCCGGTCTGGTGGTGATCGACGACGCGATAGAGATGCTGGTTCATGCCCTAGGCTCACGGTTGAATGGAGCCGCAAGTCTAGGGACTTAACAATTCAGGAAATATAGGATGAGTCTTAAAACAGTACTGGTTGCGCCAGAGTCAGATTAATTTCAATCAAAGCTCGAGAAAGTTTGGTTTTTTCCCGGTCGGGCCGTGAATCGACTCGAACGGCAGCGATCAATGTAGCGTGATCGCTGCCGCTCGGCGCAGCTTTGCTTAGAACGCGTTTCCGCCGCCCTTGCGATGTGGCTTGGCCTTGCCGGCCACACGTGTATCAGGACGGGAATCCGGACGCTTGTCCGCACGTTTGTCACCAGGACGGCCAGCACGGGCATTGCTGTTCGATGGTGGCGTGGTCTTCAACGGGATCTTGTCATGGTGCTCGGTGCCGTTGCCGATGATGCTGATGTTCATCTTGCGGCCAGCGATTTCCACGGTCTTGAGCTGATGCATCAAAGGCTTGGGCATGCCGGCTGGCAGGTCCAGCGTGCTGTGGTCGCCGTGGATATCGATGCGGCCGATATGCTTGGCTTCCAGACCGGCTTCGTTGGCAATCGCGCCGACGATGCTGGCGGCGGTGACGGCATGGTCACGACCGATTTCGATGCGGAATGTTTGCATCTGAAATGCCGGTTTGCCCTTTTCCTTGTCTTTACCTTTGCTCTTGACCGGCTCGTCGCTGAGCGCGCGTTCGCTGCGTTCGGCATGGTTCGGACGTTCTTCGCGGTCCGGACGACTGTCACGATTGTCGCGACTATCACGGCCGTCACGCGGACCACGTTCGGCACGTACCGCTGGTGGACGTTCGTCGGTCAGACTGAGCTTCAATTGCTGACCAGCCACCCAGACTTTCTTGAGATGCTGCAGCAAGGCGTCGGGCATGTCGCCCGGCAAATCGAGCACGCTGTGGTCGTCGAATATTTCGATGCGGCCGATGTGCTTGGCATCCATGCCGGCTTCATTGGCAATCGCGCCGACGATATTGCCGGGCTTGACACCATGTTCATGACCGACTTCGATGCGGTAAGTTTGTGTGGTCTGGCCGGAGAATTCAGCCTTGGGGCCTGCATCACGCGGGGCTGGCGCACGTTCGCTGCGCTCAGTCCGTTCCGGACGCTCTGTACGTTCCTGACGCGCCGGCCGGTCGCTGCGCGCTGCTGGTGCCGCATGGCCGTCGTCGCGACGGATCTGCAATTGCTGACCGGCGACGCGTACCGACTTCAGATGGTCGAGCAAATCGGCAGGCATGTCGTCGGGCAAATCGAGCACGCTGTAGTCATCATAGATTTCAATGCGACCAATGTGCTTGGAATCCATGCCTGCTTCGTTGGCGATGGCGCCGACGATGTTACCTGGCTTGACGCCGTGCTGATGACCAACTTCAATGCGGAAGGTCTGCTTGCCAGGATCGGCGTCACGGATGACGCGTTCCTTCTTTTCGTAGCTGGGCCGTTCGGCGCGAGCCGAACGATCAGGACGATCCGAACGTTCCGTGCGTTCAGTGCGCTCGCGCGGTGCGCGGTCGTCGCTGCGGCTGAAATCGGCAACCGGCTCGCGGCGGTTTTTGTCGAGCAACAAAGGTTCGTCGCCGCGCGCCATGCGTGCCAGGGCCGTGGCAATCTCGACCATCGGCACATCGAATTCACGCTCGTAATCTTCCACCAGCGTGCGGAACATCGCCAGTTCAGGATCGGCCAACGCAGTGGTGATTTGTTCCTTGAAGCGTGTCATGCGTACGTCGTTGACCGCTTCGATCGAGGGCAGGGTCATCGGGCCGATCGGCTGGCGCGTCGAGCGCTCGATGGTCTTGAGCAGATTTTTTTCACGCGGCGTGATGAACAGAATCGCGTCGCCGCTGCGGCCGGCACGGCCAGTTCGGCCGATGCGGTGGGTGTAGCTTTCCGGATCGTAAGGCACGTCGTAGTTGATGACGTGGCTGATGCGTTCGACATCCAGGCCGCGTGCGGCGACGTCGGTGGCGATCAGGATGTCGATCTGGCCATCCTTCAATTGCTGGATGGTGCGTTCGCGTTGTTGCTGTTGAATGTCGCCATTGATGGCGGCGGCGGCAAAACCGCGCGCCTGCAGTTTGCTGGCGAGTTCTTCGGTGGCGATCTTGGTGCGGGTAAAAATGATCAAGCCGTCGAACGGTTCGACTTCCAGGATACGCGTGAGCGCATCGAGCTTGTGCATGCCGCTGACCAGCCAGTAGCGCTGGCGGATGTTTTCGGCAGTGCCGGTCTTGGCGGCAATTGTGACTTCAGCCGGATTGCGCAGATAGGTGGTGGCAATGCGCTTGATCGCGGCCGGCATGGTGGCCGAGAACAGCGTGGTCTGGCGCGTGGCCGGGGTGCGTTTGAGAATCGATTCGACATCGTCGATGAAGCCCATGCGCAGCATTTCATCGGCTTCGTCGAGCACCATGGTCTTGAGCTGGGACAGATCGAGCGAGCCTTTTTCCAGATGGTCAATCACCCGACCCGGTGTACCGACCACGACGTGCACGCCACGGCGCAAGGCGCTCAGTTGCGGGCCATAGCTCTGGCCGCCATAGATCGGCAGCACATGAAAGCCGGGAATGTGGGTGGCGTAGCGTTGAAACGCTTCCGCTACCTGGATTGCCAGCTCGCGTGTGGGCGCCAGCACCAGTGCTTGCGGTACGGTTTGACGAATATCGATGCGTGACAGGATCGGCAAGGCAAAGGCAGCGGTCTTGCCGGTACCGGTTTGGGCTTGGCCCAGTACGTCGCGGTTTTCCAGCAGCATGGGAATAGTGGCAGCCTGGATCGGCGATGGCGTCTCGTAACCGAGCTCGGTGAGTACTCGCAGCAACGGTGCGCTGAGCTGGAGATCGGAAAACAAGGGAAGGGGGGATTCGGACATGAGGAAACTCGCAGGTTCTTTTGGGCCGCAGGGCGCGACCGGATACAGCATGCAGTTTACATGCTTGTGCTGTATAGAGCGACGTTAAAGTTGCAAAAAGCGCCAAAACATGGCCAATTGCACCTAATGCAACAACATGGCGGCGTCAATTTCGGTGCTGGGCCGTGCTAAACGGCAATGCTTTTACGTTAAAGCGCTAGAACTAGCACGTTTACGGAGAGGGCTTTTATTGGAAAGTATTTGGCGTCAGTTGCAGTGGCGTGCCTTGGACACCGGCGCGTACCAGGCGGCGCGCTACGCCGGTGATATTGGGTTCGAGCTCGCGAAAGGTCTGCATGGGGCCGATGGCGGTAAACATCTGTGAGGCCAGTTTGATCAGTGCTTCGTTGCTGATGAAGCATTCGCGGTTGACAAATTCGACATTAACGGAGAAACCGATGCCGGTTTTTGTCATTTTTACTGCACTGGCAAGCTCGGACATGACGTACTCACTTTCAATCGTGTAATCCAAACATAGTGCGCGTAAGCGCCGGAAATAGCAATTGTTGCGTTGCCACAGGCGAGGCCGATCAAGGCTTATCGCGCTGACAAGGCGGTGACAGGGTATAATACGGTTTCGTTGGGCAGATGCCCTTTCCCGGACCGGTATTGTCGTACTGCCTGTCTCCACTCTTGGTGGTTGACATTGTTGTTGTACAAGCAAGGCCGGCCTGTCCCGCAGTTTTCGCCGATACCGGCTGCCTGACTTTACGGTGTTCGGTCGGTTCGTATGCGGGTGGCAGTATACCTGAACGAAAAGCAAACCTTACCAGTCCGCAATTGCGGTAACTGGTCTTAATTTCTGCGCCCTCTGGCGGATGCCGTTGCAGCTAGCTGCAAGTTTTCCTCGCCTGCTGAGCGCCTTAACTGGAAACCACAATGGCTAAAGAAGAATTACTTGAAATGAACGGCCTCGTCGAAGAAGTGCTGCCCGATTCGCGTTTTCGCGTGAACCTGGAAAATGGTCATAAACTGATCGCCTACACCTCCGGCAAGATGCGCCAAAACCACATCCGTATTCTGGCCGGTGACAAGGTCACACTGGAACTGTCGCCGTATGATCTGAGCAAAGGCCGCATTACCTTCCGTCATCTGGAAAAACGCGGTCCGGTCGGTGGTGGTCAGCCACGCCGTCGTTATTGAGCGTCGCATTGCGACCACGCTGAGCCATGTCCGAAGTCATTCAAATTGAGCGCAGTGTCGGCGCTGCCGCCATCGCCACCGAGGCTAGTGCCTTGGCGGCTGGGCAAGAGGTGTTGATCGTCGAATGCGTGTGGGATATTGGTACCGATCTCACGCATGAACACGCCCATCGACTCGATCTGGTCACCGCCGATAAGTCGGTACGCGTGTATTTCCCCGAGTTGGAACTGACCACCACTGGTCATGCCTATCGCGCCAAGCGCATTACCGAGCGGTTGCAACGCGCCATTGCGCAATTGCACCAATCGGCACCGGCGCCAACTTATAGCTTCCGTTGAGCGTGCCGCTTGGCAGCCTGCGATTTCTCTTTTGATCGTGCATGTTTTCTGCGCATGACTGGCAAGCGCAACTGACGTCACTGGTCACCCAACTGGCTGATCAGGACGGCGCACACGACCTCAATCACCTGCATCGCGTCTGGCATACCGCGCAAGCCTTGCTGGACGACTATCCGCAAGCCGATGCGCTGGTGGTGCAGACCGCCTGTTATCTGCATGATCTGGTCAATCTCCCCAAAAATCATCCGCAACGTCATCTGGCTTCACGCCAGGCGGCGCAACTGGCGCAACAGCATTTGATCCGGCTCGCGTTCCCGGCCAACAGGCTGGCGGCGGTGTGCCATGCAATCGAAGCGCACAGTTATGCGGCCGAGATCGTGCCTGAGACCATCGAGGCGCAACTGGTGCAGGATGCCGATCGTCTCGATGCGCTTGGCGCGGTTGGACTGGCGCGCCTGTTCTATACAGCCGGGCGCATGGGCAGTGAACTGGCGCATGGCGACGATGCCCGCGGCGCGCATCGTGCGCTCGATGACCGCCGCTATGCGCTTGATCACCTGCTGACCAAACTGGCGACGCTGCCGGCGCGCATGAATACCGCGGCGGCACGGCAACTGGGCCAGCAGCGGCTGCAATGGTTACTGGCATTTCGCGATACCTTCTTGGCCGAATGGGACGCTGGGCTATCCTGATTGCCATCAGCAAGCAGCGTTAATTCGTCGTATGCTGTGGCTGCTGTGGACGTGCCTGCGCAAGCCCAGGCACGTAGTTGAATTGCATTGTTACAAATCGTTTACGCAAAGCAACGAACCAAGCCGATTTCGCCCCGTCATACTGATGTCGAATTTTTTCGAGGAGGTAACGTGCTTAGTCTGGAGCAGCATCATCCCCGCTGGCGTATTGAAGACCTGGATTTTTCCCGCATTGACCTGGCGCGCGTGCGCGACGACGAAGACATCTTTTACCTGGTCGCTTGCGCCTCGTTCGTTGAAAGTGGCTCTGATCTCTACACCGATAATCTGCTGACCTTCTTCGGCGACAATCCGGAAGTCTCGGCTTGGTTGCGTGGCCAGTGGGAGGTGGAAGAGTTGCAGCACGGCCGTGCCTTGCGTGCCTATGTCGAACATGTCTGGCCGGAGTTCGACTGGCAGCGCGCCTATGATAGCTTCCTGGCCGAATATGCGGGCTACTGCAAGGTTGATCTGCTGGAGTCGACCAAGGCGCTCGAAATGGCGGCGCGTTGCGTCGTCGAAACCGGCACGGCGACCTATTACCGGGCCTTGTCGCGTAGCGTAGCAGAACCGTTCTTGCGCGATTTGGCTGCGCGTATTTCCAACGATGAAGTCAATCACTACAAGCACTTTTATCATTATTTCCGGCAGTACCGCGCCAGCGAAGGCATTGGCCGCTCGCGCGTGCTGGCCACATTGAGCCGGCGTACGCTGGAAATGCGCAGCGAAGACGCCGATTGCGCCATCCGACATGTCATCAACATGCGCACGCCCGAGCACGCAGGCGATACCGCCTTTCTGCGCCAGCGCAGCGCCCGCATGAGTGCCATGGTGCGCACCAACTTGACGCCGGACATGACCTTGAAGATGATCATGCGACCGCTGGAGTTGCCGCCAAAACTGCAGTCGTGGGTGCAATTTCCGATACAGCAATTCATGCAGCACGTGTTTCTGCGCTAAAAGTAGTCATCACCTTACTTGGTCGCCCCTTTGTGGGGCGATTTTTTTTGGCGCGCACAAGCAGTCGGAATGCGCTCACCGCATTGGTGCGCATTCTTGTATACGCTGCTGCAAACAGATGTAAAGCGGACACGATTGCCTAATCGACATTGGCACGCAAACTGCTAAAGCAACAGGGCAGTCAACAAACCCTTATCGATTCACTGTTTGAACCTTCTTACGGTAGGAGCACCTCATGTCACGTCGCAATATCCTAAAAGCAACAGCACTTGGCGCGTTCGCATTAACATCATCCTCCTGGCTGCGGGCTGCATTCGCCGCAGACACAATTAAGGTCGGTATTCTGCATTCCCTGTCAGGCACCATGGCGATTTCGGAAACATCGCTCAAAGATGTTGCCTTGATGACAATCGATGAAATCAATGCCAATGGCGGCGTGATGGGCAAAAAGCTCGAACCTGTGATCGTTGATCCAGCGTCGAACTGGCCGTTGTTTGCTGAAAAAGCGCGCCAACTGATTTCGCAGGACAAGGTTTCCGTGGTGTTCGGCTGCTGGACTTCGGTCTCGCGCAAGTCGGTTCTGCCGGTATTCAAGGAACTCAACAGCCTGCTGTTCTACCCGGTGCAATACGAAGGTGAAGAACTGGAAAAGAACGTGTTCTACACCGGCGCAGCGCCAAATCAACAAGCGATTCCTGCTACCGAATATCTGCTGTCGAAAGAAGGCGGCGGCGCCAAGCGTTTCGTGTTGCTGGGCACCGACTATGTCTATCCACGCACCACCAACAAGATCCTGCGCGCCTTCCTGCATAGCAAGGGCATCAAGGATACCGATATCGATGAGGTCTACACCCCGTTCGGTCACGCCGATTACCAGACCATCGTCGCCAATATCAAGAAGTTTGCTGCAGGTGGCAAGACAGCCGTGATCTCGACCATCAACGGCGACTCCAACGTGCCGTTCTACAAGGAACTGGGCAACGCTGGCCTGAAGGCAACGGATGTGCCGGTGGTGGCATTCTCGGTTGGTGAAGAAGAACTGCGTGGTGTCGATACCAAGCCACTGGTCGGTCACCTGGCCGCCTGGAACTACTTTGAATCGATCAAGAATCCGGTCAATGCCGCCTTCATCAAGAAGTGGAAAGCCTACGCCAAAGCCAAGGGCCTGCCGAACGCCGACACGGTAGTGACCAACGATCCAATGGAAGCAACCTATGTTGGTATCAACATGTGGAAGCAGGCAGTGGAAAAAGCCAAGTCAACTGACACCGACAAGGTGATCGCAGCGATGGCCGGCCAGACCTTCAAGGCGCCATCGGGTTACACACTGGAAATGGACAAGACCAACCATCACCTGCACAAACCAGTGATGATCGGCGAAATCAAAGCCGACGGTCAGTTCAACGTAGTCAACAAAACCAAGACCACCATCCGTGCGCAACCATGGAGCCCTTACATTCCGGGCAACGAAGGCAAGCAGAAGCTGTAAGCGGCGTGCCTTTGGCGGCACGGCCCGGTTGGTCGTGCCCGGCAGTATCAGTAGCAGCAGCGGACGTCTGACATCCCGTCCGCTGTCGTTGCGGCGATGGGCTTCGTCCGAAGCACATCGGCATGCATCTCAGACAAGCATCATCAGGACTGCTTTCGTCTTGCTGTGCCAACGAAAAGAACCATGAGACTTCTTCCGATATTCCTCGTCCGTGTCATGTTGACCGGCTGGCTCTGCGTGCAAACGCTGGCAGCCCAGGCCGCAATCGATCCGGCGCTGCTCAAGCCACTGGCTGGCGATGACCCCGATGCGCGCATTGCCGCCGTCACGCAGATTGCCGCGCTGGCCAATGCTGATGCGCAAAAAATTCTCGACGCCATCAATCACGATGCCTTGTATGCCACGCCGGCTGGCGAGGTATTCATCGTAGACGGCACCGATGCCTTCAACCCCGCCTCCGACAAAAACGGTCCGGCACCCGATGATGCCGAAGGGATCACCGTCAACAACCGCCTGCGCGGCGTCGTTGAAGGTGCGCTGTCGGGATTGAAACTATTTTCCAAGGATCGCAACGCACGCTTGGCCGCCGCCACCGATCTGCTCAAAACCGCCGATGCAGCACAAACGCCGTTGATCAGCAAGGCGCTGGCGGCGGAAACCGATGGCGAGATCAAAGAGTTGCTGCAACAGGTGGTAGCCACCGCCAACCTGCATGCTGCCGATGCCGACACGCGTCGCGCTGCCGTCAAGCAATTGGCCGAGACCACCAATGCCAGCCTCAAACCAGTTCTGGAGCAGATGCTGGCAAAAAATCCCGATGGCAGCTATGCCGAACCTGATGAAGGCGTGCGCATTGAAGCAGTGCGCACGATGGCCGCGTTGGACCGCCATCTGGCCATCACTGAATTCGTCGGCAAGCTGTTTTACGGTATCTCGCTCGGCAGTGTGTTGCTGCTGGCCGCGCTGGGTCTGGCGATTACCTTCGGCCTAATGGGCATCATCAACATGGCGCATGGCGAACTGTTGATGATCGGCGCCTACACCACCTATGTGTGCCAGTTGTTCTTCCGTAAATTTTTCCCCGGTGCGCTCGATGCCTATCTGATCGTGGCATTGCCGGCGGCGTTCATCGTCGCGGCGGCAGTTGGCATTGTGCTGGAACGGCTGGTGATCCGCTGGCTCTATGGCCGGCCGCTGGAAACCCTGCTGTGCACCTGGGGTATCAGCCTGATGCTGATGCAGGGTGTGCGCTCGATCTTTGGCGCGCAGAACGTCGAGGTCGCCAATCCCAGCTGGATGTCGGGCGGCATCACGGTGATGGGTTCACTGGTACTGTCGTACAACCGCATCGTGATTGTATTCTTCTCGATGTTCGTGGTGTTTGCCGTCTGGCTCATCCTCAACAAAACCCGGCTCGGCCTGTTCGTGCGTGCCGTCACGCAAAATCGCCGCATGGCCGATTGCGTTGGCGTGTCGACCGGCAAGATCGACATGATGACCTTCGGTCTCGGCTGCGGGATCGCCGGCCTTGGTGGTGTGGCCCTATCGCAGCTCGGCAATGTCGGTCCCGATCTCGGTCAGGGTTATATCGTCGACTCGTTCATGGTCGTGGTGCTGGGGGGCGTTGGTCAGTTGGCCGGTACCGTGATCGCTGCCTTCGGTCTCGGTGAAGTCAATAAATTCCTGGAGCCGGTGGCGGGGGCAGTGTTGGCCAAGATCGCTATCCTCGTGTTCATCATCGTATTTATCCAAAAGCGCCCGCAAGGCCTGTTTGCACTCAAAGGCAGGAGCGTGGAATGACTACCTTGAATCTCTCCTCGAAGTTGTCACTGTTTTCGCGTCCAGCCTGGATCGGCATCGTCATCTGTACGGTGGTGCTGGCATTGCTGCCGATTCTCAATCTGATATTCCCGCCCGATCATCCGCTGGCCATTTCCAGCTACACAATTGCGCTGGTCGGCAAGTTCATGTGCTATGCCATGGCGGCGTTGGCGCTGGATCTGGTGTGGGGTTATACCGGCATCCTGTCGCTTGGTCACGGTGTGTTCTTTGCGCTCGGCGGTTATGCGCATGGCATGTATCTGATGCGCGCGATCGGACGTGATGGCGTCTATCAGAGCAATCTGCCCGATTTCATGGTGTTCCTGAACTGGAAAGCCTATCCCTGGTATTGGTGGATGACCGAGCATTTCTGGTTCGCCATGTTGCTGGTCGTGCTGGTGCCGGGTGTGCTGGCGTTCGTGTTCGGTTACTTCGCCTTCCGTTCGCGCATCAAGGGAGTCTACTTTTCGATCATTACGCAAGCGATGACGTTTGCCTTCATGTTGCTGTTCTTCCGCAACGATACCGGCTTTGGCGGCAACAATGGCTTCACCGACTTCAAGCGCATCCTCGGTTATACCATCACGGCGCCTTCGACCAAAGCGGTGCTGTATTTGGTGACGCTGGCATTGTTGCTGGGATCGCTGTTGCTGTGTCGCGCCATCGTGACGTCGAAACTGGGCCGGGTGTTGCAGGGCGTGCGCGACGCCGAATCGCGGCTCATGTTCATCGGCTACAACCCGCTCTGGTTCAAGCTGTTTGTGTGGACCTTGTCGGCGGTGTTGTGCGGCATTGCCGGTGCCTTGTATGTGCCGCAGGTCGGCATCATCAATCCGTCCGAAATGTCGCCGGCCAACTCGATTGAAATGGTGATCTGGGCCGCAGTTGGCGGTCGAGGCACCTTGCTGGGACCGATCATCGGCGCCTTCACCGTCAATGGTCTCAAGAGCTGGTTTACAGCCGCCTTCCCGGACCTGTGGCTGTATGCGCTGGGGCTGATCTTCATCCTGGTGACCTTGTTCCTGCCGCAGGGCATCCTGGGCCTGATCAAGAAACTCAAGAAGCGTGATCGCACCGAGGAGTCCGCATGAGCGAACACTACAATCGCGCCGCGCCGCAAGAAAGCGTCGACAACGGCCAGCATGCCGACCATGGCACTTCCTATGCGCGCATCAAGCCGGAAGGCGTTGATACCACCCATGGCGCCATCCTGTATTTGGAAAACATCACGGTATCGTTCGATGGCTTCAAGGCCATCAATAATCTCAATCTCGACATCTCGGTCGGAGAATTGCGCTGCATCATCGGTCCCAACGGTGCCGGCAAGACCACGATGATGGATGTCATCACCGGCAAGACCCGGCCGACAGCTGGCACGGCGTTCTTCGGTCAGACCATCGACTTGACCAAGATGACGGAATACGAAATTGCGCATGCTGGCATCGGCCGCAAGTTCCAGCGCCCGACCGTGTTTGAGCAGCACTCTGTATTCGAGAATCTTGAGCTGGCCATGAAAATGGACAAGCGCGTCAAGACCACCTTGTTTGCCCGCCTGAGTTCGGAACAGATCGGCAAGATCGAGGAAATCCTCAAGCTGATCCGCCTGCACGGTTCAGAACATCGCGTCGCTGGTCTGCTCTCGCACGGCCAGAAGCAATGGCTGGAAATCGGCATGCTGCTGATGCAGGAACCGCAATTGCTGCTGCTGGATGAACCAGTGGCCGGCATGTCTGACGCCGAAACCGAGCGCACTGCCGAACTGCTCAATGAGCTGCGCGGCAAGCACTCGATCATGGTGGTCGAACATGACATGGGCTTCGTCGAAGAAATTGCCCAGGGTGGCAAGGTCACCGTATTGCACGAAGGCGCGGTGCTGGCCGAAGGCACTATGCAGCAAGTGCAATCGGATGAGCGCGTAATCGAAGTCTATCTGGGACGCTAAGGCTATGCTGCAAGTCAACCAACTGAATCAATACTACGGTGCCGCGCATACCTTGCGCGGCGTCTCGATCAATGTCGAAAAGGGCAAATGTCTGTCGCTGCTGGGACGCAATGGTGTTGGCAAGACAACCCTGTTGAAATGCCTGATGGGCGTGCTGCCAGTAGCCGCTGGCGCGGTGTCGCTGGAAGGGCGCGACATCACCAAGCTCAAACCGCATCAGCGTGCCGCGCTCGGTATCGCCTATGTGCCGCAAGGCCGAGAAATCTTTGCGCGGCTGACTGTCGAAGAAAACCTGTTGATGGGCATGGCCACCAAATCGGGCCGCAAGGCCTCGATCATCAGGGGCGAAGTCTACGAACTGTTCCCGGTACTTAAGGAAATGCTGCACCGGCGCGGCGGCGATCTGTCCGGTGGACAACAGCAGCAACTGGCGATTGCGCGCGCCTTGCTGGCCGATCCCAAGCTGATTATTCTTGACGAACCAACCGAAGGTATCCAGCCCTCGATCATCAAAGACATTGGCCGCGTCATCAAACTGTTGCGCGAGCGTGGCGATATCGGCATCTTGTTGTGCGAACAGTATTTTGATTTTGCCCGCGAACTGGCCGACACTTTTGTGGTGATGTCACGCGGCGAAGTAGTGGCATCGGGTACACAGGCAGAGATGGATGATGACAACGTCAAAAAGCATCTCGCGGTCTAAGGTGCCGTCATTATTGGCACAAGCGCATTCGCTGCGGCTCTGTTATAACTGCACATCATTTCGCAGGCGCTGCGCTTTCCATCACAATAATATTGCATGAAACGCATCATCGATTCCGCTGCCGTAATTCCGGAGTCGGGCCAGCCGCAGAGTGCGGCGCCCCGGCACCATGAACACGCTCGCCTCAACCTGGGCTTTGCCGACGACGCCGGCACCACGCGCATGATAGAACGCAGCCATTTCGGCCCCTTGCGTGTGCAAAAGCCACTGTATCCAGAACATCCCGCAGTTTGCCATGCGGTCATCGTGCATCCACCCGGCGGCATCCTTGGCGGCGATCACCTGAGCATTACTGCCAATGTCGGCGCGCGCGCGCATGCCTTGCTGACCACGCCCGGTGCTGGCAAGTGGTATCGCGCCAACGGCTTTGTATCGCAGCAGCAAGTGAGCTTGCGTGCCGACGTCGGTGCTGCGCTGGAATGGCTGCCGCAAGAAACCATTTTCTTCAACGACGCTGACGTGCGCACGGAACACCAGGTCGAGCTGGCTGCTGAGGCCAGCTATATCGGTGCCGAAATTCTGTGCTTCGGCCGCACCGCATCGGGCGAATTGTTTACCAAGGGGCGCGTGTCGCAACGCACCAGCATTCGTCGGGCCGGGAAACTGTTGTGGTTTGAACAAGGCAGCTTGCGGGCTGGCACTGCGTCGATGGACAGTCCGCTGGCATTGGCCGGCTACACCGTCTGCGCGACGCTGATTGCGGTCGGCAATACCATGACGCCGGCCTTTCTGACGCAATTGCGTGAAGAAACCAGCGCGTTGACCAGTGATGGTGCGCGCAGTGGCGCCACGCAAATGAAACAAGTGTTGGTCTTGCGCTATCTGGGCCATTCGAGCCAGTCGGCACGGCAATGGCTGAGCCACGCCTGGCAGCGCATCCGTCCGGCATTGATGCAACGTGACGCGGTCATTCCGCGCATCTGGAATACATAGGAGAACACATGGAACTGACCCCACGGGAAAAAGACAAGCTGCTCATTTTTACGGCAGCCTTGGTGGCCGAACGTCGCAAAGCGCGTGGCCTGAAATTGAATTATCCGGAAGCCGTGGCCCTGATCACGGCAGCCATCATGGAGGGCGCGCGCGACGGCAGAACCGTGGCCGAACTGATGTCGGAAGGGACCAAAATTCTGACGCGCGCCGATGTCATGGAAGGCGTGGCCGAGATGATTCCCGACATTCAGGTGGAAGCGACCTTTCCCGACGGTAGCAAGCTGGTGACCGTCCATCATCCGATTCCCTGAGCAAGGAGCACGCAATGATTCCTGGAGAAATGCTGGTTGAGCCCGGCGAGATCGAACTCAATGTTGGCCGCGCCACGGCCAGCGTGACCGTCGCCAATAGCGGCGACCGGCCGATACAGGTCGGTTCGCATTTTCATTTTTTTGAAACCAATCCGGCGCTGAAATTCGAGCGCCAGATTGGCTATGGCATGCGCCTCAATATCGCCGCCGGCACCGCTGTGCGTTTCGAGCCGGGCCAGGAGCGCACCGTCGAGCTGGTGGCGCTGGCCGGTGAGCGCAAGGTCTACGGTTTCAATGGCAAGGTGATGGGCGCACTGGACAAGAAGGGAAGCAAATCATGAGCAAGATTTCACGTCAGGCCTATGCCGAAATGTTCGGCCCTACCGTTGGCGACCGCTTGCGTCTGGCCGATACAGGATTGTTCATCGAAGTCGAGAAGGATTTCACGACCTATGGCGAAGAAGTGAAGTTTGGCGGCGGCAAGGTGATTCGCGATGGCATGGGCCAGTCGCAGCGCAATTACAAGGATGTCATGGATACCGTGATCACCAATGCGGTGATCATCGACCACTGGGGCATCGTCAAGGCCGACATCGGCATCAAGGGCGGCAAGATCGCCGGTATCGGCAAGGCCGGCAATCCCGACATACAACCGAATGTAACCATGGCCATCGGCGGCGCCACTGAAATCATCGCCGGTGAAGGCATGATCGTCACGGCTGGCGGCGTCGATACGCATATCCACTTCATCTGCCCGCAGCAGATCGAAGAGGCCTTGATGAGCGGCGTCACTACCATGATCGGTGGCGGCACCGGTCCGGCAGTCGGCACCGCAGCCACCACCTGTACGCCAGGGCCATGGCATCTTCATTCGATGTTGTCGGCGGCCGATGCGTTTCCGATGAATCTGGGCTTTCTTGGCAAGGGCAATGTCAGTTTGCCGCGGCCCTTGGAAGAGCAGGTCGAAGCCGGCGCGATCGGCCTCAAGCTGCATGAAGACTGGGGTTCGACGCCGGCGGCGATCGACAACTGCCTGTCGGTGGCGGACCGCTACGATGTGCAGGTGGCGATTCACACTGATACGCTCAACGAAGGTGGCTTTCTGGAGCATACGCTGGCTGCGTTCAAGGATCGCACCATCCATACTTTCCATACCGAAGGTGCCGGCGGCGGTCACGCACCCGACATCATCGCCGCTGTCGGGCAGAGCAATGTGTTGCCCTCGTCGACCAATCCGACCCGGCCATTCACCGTCAATACGCTGGACGAACATCTGGATATGCTGATGGTGTGCCACCATCTCGATCCGGCAATTGCTGAAGACATCGCCTTTGCCGAATCGCGCATTCGGCGCGAAACGATTGCTGCCGAAGATATCCTGCATGACATCGGGGCGATCTCGATGATGTCGTCCGATTCGCAGGCCATGGGCCGTGTCGGCGAAGTCATTATGCGTACCTGGCAGACGGCGCACAAGATGAAGGATCAGCGCGGCTCGCTCGGTGAAGATCCGTCGCGTCATGACAACTTCCGCGTCAAGCGCTATGTCGCCAAGTACACGATAAATCCGGCCATCACGCATGGGATTTCACATGTGGTCGGTTCGCTTGAAGTGGGCAAGATCGCCGACATCGTGTTGTGGAAACCCGCTTTCTTCGGCGTCAAGCCGTCGATGATTCTCAAGAGCGGCATGATTGCAGCGGCGCAGATGGGGGATCCGAATGCCTCGATTCCAACCCCGCAGCCGGTGCATTACCGCATGATGTTCGGCGCATATGGTGGTGGCTTGAAGACCTCGATGACCTTCGTTTCGCAAGCCGCGTTCGATGCCGGTATCGGCGACATGCTCAAGCTCAACAAGCCAGTGGTACCGGTCAAGGGCATGCGTGAATTGCGCAAGTCGGACATGATCCACAACGGTGCCACGCCCAAGATGGAGGTCGATTCCGAAACCTATGAAGTGCGTGCCGATGGCCAATTGCTGGTGTGCGAACCGGCCAAGGTGCTGCCGCTGGCGCAACGTTATTTCTTATTCTGATTGGTACTCCCAGTATGCTTACCCTAAACACCAAACTTGACCCCGGCACTGCCGTGAACGTCGATGGCGAATTGATCCTGCCGTACGACCAGCGCGAAAAGAGCCGCCTGCGTGCCACGCTGATCTCCGGTGAAGACGTGGCCGTATTTACCGTGCGCGGCACGATTTTGCGCGACGGTGACGTGTTGCGCGGCGATGATGGCCGCGTGGTCAAGATCACCGCGGCACACGAAGCCACTTACCGCGTGGTCGGCGATACCCCGCATCATCTGTTGCGTTGCGCTTTCCACCTTGGCAACCGCCACACTCAGGCCCAGGTTGGCGATGGTTTTTTGCGCATTCGCAAGGATGCAGTATTGAAGGAAATGCTGGAAGGACTCGGCGCCCGTGTGACCGAAGAAGACGCCGCGTTTGAACCGGAGTCAGGTGCCTATGGTGGCGGTCATCATCATCATGGCGATGACCATCATCATCCGCTGGCACCCATTCCGGTACGGCAAAAGATCCATCGTCCCGGCGATACCCAGGCTTAAGCGATGCAGGCGCAAGCACTCCTCCATCTATTGCAATTGAGCAGCCCGTCGCTGCCGATTGGTGCCTACAGCTATTCGCAGGGACTGGAAGCGGCGATCGAAAATGGTACGGTCAAAAATGAGGCCAGTGCGCGTGCATGGATTGTCGATTCGCTGCAGGAAGTCGTTGCACGCTTTGAAGCACCAATCCTGTGGCGGCTGTTGCAGGCGTTTGCGACGCGCGATGCGACAGCCGTGGCGTTGTGGAACGAACGTTTCATCGCCGCGCGCGACACGGCTGAATTTCGCGCTGAAACTATTCAGATGGGCTACTCGCTCGGCAAGCTGGCAACGGATTTGAATATTGGCGATCCTGAATTGAAGGCCTTGTTGCAGGCACAGGTCGAAGTGCCGTTGCCGACCGCGTTGGCCTATGCTGCGGTTGCGCTCAATGTGCCGCATGATGCAGTCTTATTGGGCATGTTGTTTACCTGGGCGGAAAATCAGGTACTGGTTTGCGTGAAGTCGGTGCCGCTGGGTCAGGTTGCCGGTCAGCGGCTGTTGCTGTCGTTGCAGCCAGAGCTGGAACGCGCGGCACAGGTGGCGCAGGAATTGGCTGACGATGAATTGTCGAACTGGTCACCCGGCTTGTCGCTGCTGTCGATGCAGCATGAAGTGCAATACAGTCGCCTGTATCGTTCGTAAGGCAGGCGATTGAATGAACAACCGTTTTTAAGTGAGAACAAGTTATGACTAATCCATCCTCTCCCAATCCGCTGCGTGTCGGCATCGGCGGCCCGGTTGGTTCCGGCAAGACCGCCTTGTGCGAAATGCTGTGCAAGCGCATGCGCGACCGCTACGACATGGCCGTCATCACCAACGACATCTACACCAAGGAAGACATGGAAATCCTGCTGCGCGCCGATGCGTTGCCGGCCGAACGTCTGATGGGTGTGGAAACTGGTGGTTGTCCGCATACTGCCATTCGCGAAGATGCCTCGATCAATCTGGAAGCGATTGCGCGCATGAGCGCAGATTTTCCCGATCTTGACTTGATCTTGGTAGAATCCGGCGGCGATAATCTGGCCGCTACCTTCAGCCCGGAATTGTCGGACCTGACCATCTATGTCATTGACGTGGCCGGCGGCGAGAAGATTCCGCGCAAGGGCGGCCCCGGCATTACGCGCTCGGATCTGTTGATCATCAACAAAACCGATCTGGCACCGTATGTTGGCGCCAACCTCGACATCATGGCCGCCGACGCCAAGCGCATGCGCGGCGATCGGCCGTTTGTGTTTACCAATCTGCGTAGCGGTGATGGTGTCGAGACGGTGATTGAATACATTCGCAAACAGGGTTTGCTGGATGAAAAGAAGTAAGCTGGAGTTTGCCGCCGGGTGCTTGCCTGCGTGTCTGCTGGTACCCGATAATGACTGATCACAAGGAGAATTGTATGTTCCGTATTTCCACCAAAGCCGCCTTGCGTGTCGGCGTATTACTCAGCGCCGCGCTCGCCGCCGGCACTGCCCTGGCACACCCCGGCCATCCAGATGCGACGATGACCGCGTCGATGAGTTTTGCCGCCGGTTTCAGCCATCCGTTCTCGGGAATCGACCATTTGCTGGCGATGCTGGCCGTCGGCCTGTGGGCAGCGCAAAACAAGCGCTCCGCCATGTGGGTGCTGCCGCTGGCGTTCCCATTGGCCATGGTGGCCGGTGCCTTGCTGGCGTTTGCCGGTTTACAGATTCCTGCCGCTGAAACCGGCATTGCCGCTTCGGTTGCGGTGCTCGGCTTGCTGATTGCGTTTGCCGTGCGCCTGCCGCTGTGGAGCAGCACCTTGGTGGTATCACTGTTTGCGATGTTCCACGGTTATGCGCATGGCAGCGAATTGCCGCATGGTTCGTCGGCAGCGATGTATGGTATGGGCTTTGTACTGGCGACAGCGATTCTGCATGCTGCTGGTCTTGGTATCGGTCTGGTCGCCGGCAAACAGATGGCTGACCGAGTTGTGCGCTTCGGGGGTTTCGGTATTGCTGCTGTTGGCGCTTATCTGCTCAGCGGTATGTGAGTTGCCAGTGTGCAGTAGCCGCTGCAAATAAAAAACGCCCGGACAACGGGCGTTTTTTTATGGCTGAAACAAGTGTGTTGATTTACCGCGTACCGCTTTTTTGCAACTTCAATTCACGTTCTTCTTTTTGCATCTTGGTCTTGATGCGATTGCGCTTCAATGGCGACAGGTATTCCACGAAAACCTTGCCCTTGAGGTGATCCATTTCATGCTGGATGCAAACGGCCAGCAAGCCATCGGCTTCGACTTCAAACGATTTGCCATCGGTGTCGACGGCGCGCGCCTTGACGCGGGCCGGACGCTCGACACCATCGTAAATGCCAGGTACCGACAGGCAACCTTCGTCATAGACCTGCATTTCTTCGCTGGCCCAGATGATTTCGGGGTTGATCAGCACGCGCAATTCCTTGCCGGTGTCGGAGACATCAATGACGATCACTTGCTCATGCACATCTACCTGGGTCGCAGCCAGACCAACGCCGGGCGCGTCGTACATGGTATCAGCCATATCGGCGACTAATTGCTTGAGCCGCTCGTCGAACACTGCCACGGGTTTGGCGATTTTGTGCAAACGAGGATCCGGGTAACGAAGAATATTTAATAAGGCCATACGTGTTTGATTACAGAACTATTGAGCATCGCTGCAATAGCTGAGGGTTGCTGTTGCCAGTTCAAGGATTTATGGGCAGAATTCAATTTTGTTGTCTTTGTGATAACAAAATGTGCCGATCCAGTTTCGGAGGGCAATTACACACAGTGATTTACCCGAAATTTTAACATAGCCAGAGGCGCACCAAGCGTGGCTTGGGGCGCATTCGCTGCTTGCAGAGGTGAGTCAGGATGAGCCAATTGGACGATGTTGCACAACTGCGGCCCTGGCTGCGTCTGTTGCAGACCGAAGGCGTCGGCAATCAGACCGGACGCGTGTTGCTCACGGCATTTGGCATGCCTGAAGCGATATTTTCCGCCAGTTATGCGCAATTGACTGCGCTGGTGTCGCCACGCGTGGCGCGAGCATTGTTGCAGCCCCCATCGGCGGCGCAACAAAATCAGTTCGAGCGCACGCTGGCGTGGTTGGCGCAACCGGGACATCGCATCGTCACACTGGCTGACGCCGATTATCCGCCGGCCTTGTTGCAGATTGCCGATCCGCCGCTATTGCTGTATCTAAAAGGCCGTGCCGAATTGCTACCGTTGTCGGCGTTGGCGGTCGTTGGTAGCCGCAATGCCACTATCCAGGGCGTGTTGAATGCAGAGCGTTTCTCGGAAGCAGTCAGCCGCGCTGGCATCAGTGTGATTTCCGGGCTGGCACTAGGTATCGATGCCGCCGCGCATCGTGGTGGTTTGCGTGGCAGCGGCGCCAGTGTTGCCGTGATCGGCACCGGCATCGATATCGACTATCCGGCCAGCAATCGCAGCTTGGCGCGGCAGTTGGCGCAAGAGGGCTGCATCGTCAGCGAATATCAACTCGGCACACCACCGCAGGCCGGCAATTTCCCGCGTCGCAATCGGCTTATCTCCGGTCTGGCGCATGCCGTGCTGGTGGTCGAAGCCGCTGCCCGGTCGGGCTCGCTGATTACTGCGAACATCGCGCTGGAGCAAGGTCGCGATGTCATGGCCATTCCCGGCTCCATTCATTCGCCGTTGTCGAAAGGCTGTCACTTTCTGATTAAACAAGGCGCCAAGCTTGTCGAGTCAGTCGACGACATTCTGCAGGAATTTCAACGCTTTCAATCTGCGCCATCGACGCTGACACCTGCGCATCCATTACTCGACCAGACTGGCAAACGCGTGATGCAGGCACTCGGCTTTGATCCGGTCGATGCCGATAGCTTGAGTCAGAGCAGTGGTCTGGCGCCGGCACAGTTGCATGCGCAACTCTTGCAACTGGAACTGGACGGTTTGATCGAGTCTTTGCCGGGGGCGCGTTACCGTCGTCTCGATTAAAACGTATTTCATGTTTATATGAAATACGTTCTAAACAGCAATCCCTGGTCTGTTTGGCAATAAACAAAAACTTCTTCAGCATAATCCTCGAAATCCTGACATACTGGGCTCGCAGACTTGTGTTGTCTCAACCTTCGCGATAGAGTAGAGCCATGTTTGACGTCCTTGTATATCTTTACGAAACCTACTATCGCCCCGATGCTTGCCCTGAACCGGCAGCCCTGGTCAAGAAATTGTCCGCCATCGGTTTTGAAGAAGATGAAATCTCCAAGGCACTCGGTTGGCTGACCGATCTGGAAGACGCCAATCACGAGTTCGCTGATCAATATCCCCAGCAAACCGCATTTTCTTTCGGTATCCGTATTTACGCCCAGCAAGAAATGGACGTATTGGGCACGGAAGCGGTCGGTTTCATTCAGTTCCTCGAATCTGCCAAGATGCTCAACGCCGTCCAGCGTGAGATCGTAATTGAGCGCGCACTCGCCATTGGTGATGCGCCGGTGTCGCTGGAAAAGCTCAAGGTAATCGTGCTCATGGTGTTGTGGAGCCAGGGCAAAGAACCGGATGGCTTGATGTTCGACGAGTTGTTTCTCGACGAAGACGATACTGAACCGCGTTTATTGCACTAAATCAGGTCGTCTTTTGTCGTACATGGCACGTTTGTCGCCAACCACAGGCAAGCCAATGCGCTTGCCGCCCTGCGCCAACGCGCTTATCATTCCCCCGCAATCGCAGAATATTGCTACTATATAAAAAGCATATTGCCAAGCTGCAATACAATCTGACGTTGGACGCCACATTTTGGTGCCGTGTTATTTTTGCAAGTGTTGACGAATTAACCTTAATGTCCTCGTTGCCTCCTCTATTGAGACCAAATTTATGAGCAAGACCCTCATCATTGCCGAGAAGCCCTCTGTCGCAAACGATATTGCGAAGACGCTCGGCGGCTTTACCAAGCACGATGAGTATTTCGAATCAGATGAATATGTGTTGTCCTCTGCTGTCGGTCACCTGCTGGAGATCGCGGTTCCCGAGGAATACGACGTCAAGCGTGGCAAATGGACCTTCACCCATTTGCCGATGATTCCGCCGCATTTTGCGCTTAATCCGATCGCCAAGACCGAGTCGCGTCTGAAGGCCTTGTCCAAGCTGATCAAGCGCAAGGACGTCACTGGCCTGATCAACGCCTGTGACGCGGGCCGCGAAGGGGAGCTGATTTTTCGCCTGATTGCGCAATACACCAAGGCCAAGCAACCAGTGCAGCGCCTGTGGCTGCAATCGATGACGCCTGGTGCGATCCGTGACGGTTTCGCCAATCTGCGCCGCGACGAAGACATGCAACCGTTGGCCGATGCGGCCCGTTGCCGTAGCGAAGCCGACTGGCTGATCGGTATCAACGGCACGCGTGCGATGACCGCTTTCAATTCCAAAGAAGGCGGCTTTTACCTGACCACGGTAGGTCGTGTGCAAACGCCGACCTTGTCGATCGTGGTCGAGCGCGAAGAAAAGATCAAGAAGTTCGTGCCACGCGATTACTGGGAAGTGCGCGCCGACTTCGTGTGTGCAGCCGGTATTTATGAAGGCCGCTGGCTCGACAAGCAACACAAGAAAGACGAGAACGATCCCGAGAAGCGCCCCGAGCGTCTGTGGAGCAAGGCTGCTGCCGAATCCATCGTGGCGGCCTGTCGTGGCAAAATCGGCAACGTCACCGAAGAATCGAAGCCGACCACGCAAATGGCACCGGGCCTGTTCGATTTGACCAGCCTGCAACGCGAAGCCAACTCGCGCTTCGGCTTTTCCGCCAAGAACACTTTGGGTCTGGCCCAAGCCTTGTACGAAAAACACAAGGTGTTGACCTATCCGCGTACCGATTCGCGCCACTTGCCCGAAGACTATTTGGATACCGTCAAGGAAACCCTGGACGCGGTTGCCGAAAACAACAATTACCACCAGTTCGCGAAACAGATCCTCAACAAGGGCTGGGTCAAGCCGAACAAGCGCATCTTCGACAACACCAAGATCAGCGATCACTTTGCGATCATCCCGACGCCGCAAGTGCCGAAGAATCTGTCGGAGCCGGAACAGAAGTTGTACGACCTGGTGACCCGTCGCTTCATGGCGGTGTTTTTCCCGGCCGCGGAATTCCAGGTTACGACGCGCTTTACCGAAGTCTCCGGTCATCAGTTCAAGACCGAAGGCAAGGTCATGACCAACCCTGGTTGGTTGGCGATCTACGGCAAGGATGTGGTCGACGAAAAAGATGAAAACAGCGGCACGCTGGTGGCCGTGGCCAAGGATGAAAAGGTCAAGACCGACAAGATCACTGCCAATGAACTGGTCACCAAGCCGCCCGCAAGGTAC
>Ga0209913_1000560_pt1 | contig 30040 bp, 30 predicted proteins | sample PersoiDNA2013203_FD_185805 | JGI IMG/M metagenome (GOLD analysis project Ga0209913, IMG submission 185805) | Permafrost soil microbial communities from the Arctic, to analyse light accelerated degradation of dissolved organic matter (DOM) -... | ecosystem: Environmental > Terrestrial > Soil >... | reverse complement strand
TCATGAGCGTTTGTAAGTCAGTTAAGACTTAGTTCCGAAGAACTTGGCAATCGCCTTCAAACGCCCACACTTATCGGCTGTATGTTTTTAATGATCTCTAGCGCCACTCAACTTCCGTCTTGCTTTGCTTTCTTTGCTCTTCACTGTGATCAGCGGAGCCTCAAATTATAGTACGCTTTTTTGCGTTTTTCTCAGAAATTTTTAAATTTCTGATTTTATTTTTCTTGCTGACTTAAATTGAAGTTGATGCCAAACCGCATCTGACTCCGTTGCGGCTAGGTAGCAAGTACCAACCTGATTTAATTCAGCGAAGCCTTGAACTATAGCATCTATTTGCTCGTTGCGATTCCTTTTTTGAATGGCTTACCGTTTCACTATCAAAGTTGCCGGGCCTTCCGCGAACCACCTGTGCCTCGGCGTCCCGTGCACCCCCTGCAGATCAGTACCGAGGTGACAGCCAATTCAGTCCACTTTGGGCAAACTTCGCTCTTCAGATGCCCCCTTAGCCCTAGCACGCAGCACCCAGCCAAATCGCAACGTCAGAGTCGTTGCTCAATCAGAAAGGTCCGCTATGGATTTTGAATACTCACCACAGGTGCAGGCCCTGCGCCAGCGCCTGGACGACTTCATGGAGCGTTACGTGCTGCCCTACAACGGCGCGTGGCATCGCTCAGTGGCGCAGGGCATCTTTCCGCCACCGTTTGTGGATGATCTCAAGGCACTGGCGCGGTCGGAAGGTTTATGGAATCTTTTTTTGCCCAGCCTCCATGACGACGAACCCGGACAACGGTTGAGCAACCTGGCCTATGCGCCACTGGCCGAGATCATGGGGCGGTTGCCGTGGGCCTCGGAGGTATTCAACTGCAGCGCACCTGACACCGGCAACATGGAGCTGTTGCACCTGTTTGCCACCCCAGAGCAAAACCAGCGCTGGTTGGTCCCCTTGCTGAACGGTGAAATGCGCTCTGCTTTTGCGATGTCCGAGCCAGACGTCGCTTCATCGGACCCAACCAACCTGCAGACCTGCGTCCGCCATGAAGGCGAGCAGTTGGTGCTTCACGGTCGCAAATGGTTTGTGACCGGCGCCGCGCATCCAAGCTGCCGATTGCTGATTGTGATGTGCCGCAGTGGTGACGAAGGCACCGACAAACATGCCCAGCACAGCATGGTGCTGGTACCGATCGACACGCCCGGTGTCACGCTGGTGCGCAACATCCCGATCATGCAGCACCATTCGCCCGAGGGGCATTGCGAAATTATCTTCAGAGACGTACGCGTGCCGGCTGCAAACATCCTGGGCCAGGAGGGGGCCGGTTTTGCCATGGCGCAGGCGCGCCTCGGCCCGGGGCGCATCCACCACTGCATGCGCACCATCGGCCAGTGCGAGTTGGCGCTCGCCATGATGTGCGATCGCACCTTGGAACGTCACGCCTTTGGCAAGTACCTGGCCGAATTTGCCAACGTGCAGGAATGGATTGCCGAGTCGCGCCTGGAGATTGATCAGGCCCGCCTGCTGGTGCTGCGTGCCGCCTGGCAACTGGATCAGGGGGCACATACGCAGAGCCGGGTGGATGTGTCGGCCATCAAGGTGGTGACGGCCCGACTGCAAACGCGGGTGGTCAACCGCGCCATGCAGGTGTTTGGTGCCATGGGTCTGTCGCCCGATACGCCGCTGGCTTACTTCTGGACCTGGGGCCGCGCCATGCAACTGCTGGATGGCCCGGATGAAGTGCATTTGCGCACCGTGGCCCGCCATGAGTTGGAACAGACGCGGGCGCACCGTGGTGCATCTTCGGCTTACTTCACGCTGCCGGAACAGCTACTGGCCGAGCCACGCGTCCGTTAACAGGTTTTGACGCACGGCCCGGAGTCACAGTGTCCGTGTCAACGCCACGTCAAAGGCCCAACCCGACGGCAAATGCACACCTTATTTCCGAACGGGCCCTAACCCGCCGCCCGACGCGTCAAGATCTCAAAGGCTGGCAGCGTTTTGCCTTCGAGCACCTCCAAAAAAGCGCCGCCGCCGGTCGAGATGTAACCAATCTGCTTTTCAATGCCGTACTTGGCGATAGCTGCCAATGTGTCGCCGCCACCGGCAATTGAAAACGCGCTGGATTCAGCGATGGCGTGGGCAATCGTTTGGGTGCCATTCTCGAACGCGGGAAACTCAAACACGCCAACCGGGCCATTCCAGACAATGGTGCCGGCGGCCTTGAGCTGCGTTGCCAGGGCGGCTGCCGTTTGTGGGCCAATATCAAGAATCAGGTCGTCGTCGGCGACGTCAGTGGCGGCCTTGACGGTCGCCACGGCGTCGGCCGCGAAGGTCTTGGCGGTAACGACATCAGTCGGGATGGGGACGGCGGCGCCGCGCGCCTTCATGGCGGCGATCACGGCCCTGGCATCCTCCAACAAGTCGGGCTCGGCCAGACTCTTGCCGATCTTCAACCCCGCCGCCAGCATGAAGGTGTTGGCGATGCCGCCACCGACGATGAGTTGGTCCACTTTACTGGCCAGGCTTTTCAAGATGGTCAGCTTGGTGGAGACCTTGGAGCCCGCCACAATCGCCACCAGCGGGCGTTTCGGGTTCGCTAGCGCTTTGGTGATGGCGTCCATCTCAGCAGCCAGCAGCGGGCCAGCGCAGGCCACCTTGGCAAATTGTGCGATGCCGTAGGTGGAGGCTTCGGCGCGGTGTGCCGTGCCAAAGGCATCATGCACAAAAATATCGCACAAAGCGGCCATTTTTTTGGCCAGCGCTTCATTGTTTTTCTTCTCACCGGGGTTGACCCGGCAGTTTTCCAGCAACACCAGTTGACCTGGCTGGACGCTGACACCATCGACCCAATTGGCAATTAACGGCACAGCGCGGCCCATCAACTCGGCCAGGCGCTGGGCCACCGGCGCCAGCGAGTCTTCCGGTTTGAACACACCTTCGGTCGGGCGCCCCAGGTGCGAGGTCACCATCACCGCGGCCCCGGCGTCGAGCGCCATCTGGATGCAAGGGATGGAGGCGCGAATGCGGGTGTCTTCCGTGATGTGGCCAGCATCGTCTTGCGGCACATTGAGGTCGGCGCGGATAAAAACGCGCTTGCCGGAGACTTGGCCTTGGGCGCACAGATCGGAGAAGCGGATGACGTTCATAAAACCCTTGTTGGTAAGAAATTATTCAAATTGTAGGAGCGCATTCGCGCCTTCAAATCAAGTCCCGGGCGTCCAAGCCAGGCGCAATGGGTATACCGAGATCGCCCAAGGTTACAAAATCTGGTCCAGCGCCGCGGCCAGTTGCCCGACCGTGCGGTCCACGTTGTGCCATTTTTCCAAGCCAAACAGGCCGACCCGGAACGTCATGAAGTCGGCCGGTTCGTCACACTGCAAGGGCACGCCGGCCGCCGTCTGCAGGCCAACCCCCAGAAATTTGCGGCCGGACTGAATCTCGGTGTCGCTCGTGTAGCTCACCACCACGCCGGGCGCCTTGAAGCCGTCGGCTGCCACGCTCGGGATGCCGCGGCGCTCGAACAGCGCGCGCACCTTGGCGCCCAGGTCAATCTGCTCGGCACGCACGCGATCAAATCCGTAAGCCTGCGTCTCCTTCATGGTGTCGCGCAGGTGCGTGAGCGCGTCGGTCGGCAGGGTGGCGTGGTAGGCGTGGCCACCGTTCTCGTAAGTCTCCATGATCTGCAGCCACTTTTTCAGGTCGCAGGCAAAACTGGTGCTGGTGGTGGATTCAATGGCAGCGCGGGCCCGCTCGCTGAGCATCACCATGGCGCAACAGGGCGAACTGCTCCAGCCTTTTTGCGGCGCGCTGATCAGCACATCGACACCGGTGTCCACCATGTTGACCCACATCGCCCCCGAGGCGACGCAGTCCAGCACAAACAGGCCGCCCACCGCGTGCACGGCAGCGGCCACGGCGCGCAGGTAGTCGTCGGGCAGCATCATGCCGGACGCGGTTTCAACATGCGGGGCAAACACCACGTCGGGCTTTTTCTCGCGAATCGCGGCCACCACCTCGTCAACCGGCGCTGGCACCCAAGGCGATTGTTGGTCGGAGCCAACCCGGCGCGCCTTGAGCACGGTTGATTCCGCGGCGATCTGGCCCATGTCCAGAATTTGCGTCCAGCGGTAGCTGAACCAGCCATTGCGGATGACCAGCACTTTTTTGCCGCCCGCAAACTGGCGCGCCACCGCTTCCATGCCGAAAGTGCCACTGCCCGGAACCAGCACCGCCGACTTGGCGTGGTACACGTTCTTGAGAATGGCGGAGATGTCCTGCATCACGCGCTGGAAACTTTGGGACATGTGGTTGAGGGCACGGTCGGTGTAGACCACTGAGAATTCGAGCAAACCGTCAGGATCGACGTGGGGTAGCAAGCCGGACATAGTGGTCTCCTTTTTCAGTTGAACTGGGCAGGGGCTGGGTGGACCAGCGCTTGAGCATGCCAGCTTAGCACGCAGTGCGCTTGTTAACCACAACTAAAACCAAGACGAACGACCCAAACCAGGCCCAGCAGGCCGGGTCACAGGCCGTGCGGCAAGGCCTCGTCCTTGAGTTGCCGGCGCAGGGCGACGTAATCGGGCGCCACCGAGCGCACTGTGGCCCAGAAACGCGGACTGTGGTCCATCACCCGCAAGTGACTGAGTTCATGCACCACCACGTAGTCGATGACCGAGGGCTGAAAGTGCATCAGGCGCCAGTTGAGCCGGATGGCGCCGTCAATGCGGGCGCTGCCCCAACGGGTGCGGGCGTTGCTCAGGGCCAGCGTGCGCCACTGCACCCGCAACTGCGGGGCAAAGTGATCGAGCCGCTGCTTGAACAGCTGTTGCGCCTGACACCTCAGCCAGGCTTGCACGGTGTCACGAATCTGATCTGGCGCGGCGTCATCTGGCAGCGCCACGCGCAGGGTCGGGCCCAACGCATCGGTCTCCATGAACTGGGTCATGCCGATGCCCCCAGCTTTCAACTTGGCGCCCGTGCGACCTGCGGCTTGATGCGGCACCAGCAGCAGCCGCAGCGACTGCCCCAGATAAGGAATCAGCGTGCCGTCGCACCACTCGATGCGACGCGCCAGCAGGCGCTGCTGGCGCGCCTGCGTTTCACGCAGCTTCTGGATGATCCATTGCGATTTATCCTGCAGCGCCGCATCGACCTGATGCAGCGGCACCCATTTGGGCGCGCTCACCACCAGCCCTTCGGGTCGAATGACAAAACCAATGCTGCGGCGCTGGCCGCGCTTGAACTCGTAGGCCACCACCACTTCGCACAGCCGGGCTTCGCGATTGGCACGCGGGTGGCGCAAGCTGGTGGGAGCGCAGGCCAGGGTGGGCGCTGCCAGCGGCTCCGGCGGACTGACACGCTGCGCCTCCGGCACTACTATTTCAGTAGCTTGTGGCGCATGATTGACGGGGGCTAGAGCCTTATTTGGCTCAAACAAATCAAGCGTAAAGCGGAGCAAGGGATGCATCGGGCGGCGGCTACAAATAGGCTTCGGGGTCAATCCGGCGCATTTCGGCTTCGATCCAGGCCTGCACCTCGCGCATCAGCTCTTTGGGCTCACGCCCGACGCTGGCAATGGCCGGGCCAATCGAAACATCCACCACACCGGGGTGCTTGATGAAGCCCTGGCGCGGCCAGCATTTGCCCGACGACACCGCAATCGGCACCACCGGCGCCCCAGTCTCCACGGCCAGCCGGGTGCCCGCCGTTTGATAAGTGCCGGTTTGGCCACGCGCAATACGCGTGCCCTCGGGGAACATGATGACCCAGGTCCCTTGCGCCAAGCGCCGCTTGCCTTGCTCAATGACATGTTTCATCGCCAGGGCGCGGGATTCGCGGTCGATGTGGATCATGTCGAGCCGCGCCATCGACCAGCCAAAAAACGGAATGCGCAACAACTCGCGCTTGAAGACAAACGCCAGCGGGTGCGGCATCAAGGTCGGGATCAGCAGCGTCTCCAGCGTGGACTGGTGTTTGGACAGCAAAATCGCGGGCGTGGTGGCACCCACCGGCAAATGCTCCAGCCCCCTGACGCGCACCCGCACACCCAGAAACACGCGCGTCCCCCAGATGACCAGCCGAAACCAGTTGACGGCAAACCACCACAGCGTGGTGCGGCGTACCCAGAGCGAAATCAGCACCAGCGTCAGCCCCCACGGAATCACCGTGATCAGCAGCCACACCATGTGCAGAATGGAGCGAATCAATAACATTTATACGTTTTAGGCCTCTAGCCCCCGTGAATACTGCGTAAGCAGCTATTATTTTTATAGCCTCGCAGCCGCCAGCTCAGCCTTTTCGGTGTCCCGCGCAATCAGAAAGTCAGCAAAGGCCGCCAGATCTTCATGGACCTGCGTCGCTTTCGGAAAGTTATGCGGCAAGCGCCGGCCCCGGTAGGTCGCGCCTTTGCCGGTCAGCACCAGATGCGGCTCGCAGCCCACGCGCACGCCCGCCAACACATCACGCGCCGTGTCGCCCACCGTCGGCACGCCGTGCAGGTCAATCCCATAGCGCTCGCCAATCTGCTCAAACAGGCCGGGTTCGGGCTTGCGGCAGTGGCAGCCCTCATCGGGCGCGTGCGGACAATAAAACACAGCATCGACCCTGGCGCCGACGGCCGCCAGCATGGTGTGCATCTTGGCGTGGATCGCATTGAGCATCGACACATCAAACAAGCCGCGTCCCAGACCGGACTGGTTGCTGGCAATGACCACATGCCAGCCCTCGTGATTGAGCCGGGCAATGGCCTCCAGCGCGCCGGGCAAGGGCAGCCATTCTTCCGGGGTTTTGATAAATTCGGCACTGTCCTGATTCAGGGTGCCGTCGCGGTCGAGGATGACGAGTTTCATGGTACCCATTTGCTTGTAGACCCAGCAGGCGGCAACCGGCTCAGGCCGCCAGCCGCGCCAGGTCGGCCACGCGGTTCATGGCGCTGTGCAGGCTTTTCAGCAAGCCCTGGCGGTTGCGGCGCAGTTCTTCGGCGTTTTCCACATCAGTGACGTTGACCATCACGCCATCAAAAAAGGCATCGACCGGTGCCCGCAGTGCGGCCAGGGTTTGCAGCGAGGCGGTGTAGTCACCCTCTTCAAACTGCGCGTTCGCAAGCGGCGCCAGTGACTGCATCGCGGCAAACAAGGCCAGTTCCGCCGGTTCCGTCAGCAGCACTTCGCTGACATGGGGATCAACGTCGGGCACCTTTTTCAGAATGTTGCTGATGCGCTTGTTGGCTGCAGCCAGCGCGGGCGCTTCGGGCAGGGCGGCAAAGGCGCGCACGGCGGCGAGGCGCTTGGGAATGTTGCCCAGGCGTTGCGGTCTTTGAGACACCACCGAATCCACTTCCTGCGCGCTGTAGCCCTGCTCACGCAGGGAGCCGGCGAGGCGGTCAAAGATGAAGTCGGCCAACGGTCGTGCGGCGTCAAACTTCTGGTAAACGCTGGGCGCAGCAGCACCAACGTCGGTGACGGCCTTGAAAGCAGTTCCCCATCGAGGCTCCTCAAAGGCACTGGTCAGCAGGCCGTCAAGGTCCAGCGGCAATTCCTTCTCGCTCAGCATTCGGATCACGCCCAGCGCGTGACGGCGCAGGGCATAGGGATCTTTGTCGCCGGTCGGCACATTGCCGATGCCAAACATACCGACCAGCGTTTCCAGCTTGTCGGCCAACGCGACGACGACGCCTACCAAATTGCGCGGCAGTTCATCGCCGGCAAAACGCGGCTTGTAGTGGTCTTCAATCGCGATGGCTATGTCTTCGCTCAGGCCGTCATGGCGGGCGTAATAACCGCCCATGATGCCTTGCAGCTCGGGGAACTCGCCCACCATGTCAGTCAGCAGGTCGGCCTTGGCCAGCATGGCCGCAGTGCCTGCTGGTCCGTCATCAATTGTGTGGACGCCCGCCTCCTTTAGTTGGCGAGCGATAGCAATGGCGATGGCCTGCACACGAAACATGCGATCGCGCTGTGAGCCCAGCTTATTGTGATAAACCACCTTGCCCAGTCCTTCGACGCGCGACGCCAGCGTTTTCTTGCGGTCCTGGTCAAAAAAGAACTTGGCATCCGCCAGGCGCGGGCGCACCACGCGCTCGTTGCCGCCAATGACAAAGCTGGCGTCCACCGGGCTGATGTTGCTCACCACCAGGAACTTGTTGGTCAGCTTGCCGGCGGCGTCAAGCAGCGGAAAGTACTTCTGGTTGGCCTTCATCGTGAGAATCAGGCACTCTTGCGGCACATCGAGAAACTGTTGCTCGAACTCGCAGACCAGCACGTTCGGGCGCTCGACCAGACCAGTCACCTCGTCGAGCAAGACGTCGTCCGCAATCGGACGGGCGCCGTTGCCCACCTTGGCCGCGGCGTGGCCCAGCTGGCGAACAATCTCGGCGCGGCGCTCGGCAAAGCTTGCAATCACCGCGCCGTCTTGGGCCAGCGTCGCGGCGTAGCGGTCGGCTTCCGCAATCACGACCGGTGATACCTTCGCTTCAAAACGATGGCCTTGCGTGCTGTTGCCAGCCTTGAGCCCGAGCACCTTGACCGGCACCACGGTGCTGCCGCGCAACGCCACCAGACCATGCGCCGGGCGCACAAAATTCACGCTGCTCCAACCGGGCAACTCGCAATCGGTTTCCAGCTGGTAGCTCATGACCTTGGGGATGGGCAAAAGGCGAATCGCTTCTTCCAGCGCCTTTTGCAGGCCGGTGTCGAGCGTGGCGCCAGTGACTAGGCTGTCATAGAACAAGGCCACCGCCTTGCCGTCCGGTGCCTGTCTGAGCGCAGCCACGGCCGCAACCGGGTCGGTCAGGTCCGCACCCAGCGCCTGCAATTTCTTGAGCAGCGCCGGCGTGGCCTGGCCGGCGGCGTCAAGCCCCACGATGACGGGCATGAGTTTCACCAGCTTCTGCGTGTCAGGTGCCTTTAGTAAAACTGACCGGATAAGCACACCTAAGCGCCTTGGTGACGCAAAAACATCCATCGCAGGTGGATCAGGTTGGTCAGAATCTTGTGCAATTGTTGCAGGCATCCAGATCAGCCATTGATCGCTAAGAGATGCGTAAATCTGTTGGGCAAACGCCTCGCCCAGCTTCTTGAGCGCCTTGGGTGGCAGCTCTTCGACAAACAATTCAACGAGAAGGTTTTGAGTCGTCATGGTTATCTATTCTTTTATGCCGTTCGGGCTGAACCTGTCGAAGCCTTGCTACCCTTCGACAGGCTCAGGGCGAACGGATGTTGGTTGATCACGCGGCCTTCTTGGTCATCTGCTCCACCCACTCGGGTGGCGCCAGCGGGAAGCCCAGGCGTTCGCGGCTCTCGAAATAGCTCTGTGCCACGGCGCGCGCCAGGTTGCGGATGCGGCCCATGTAAGCGGCGCGTTCCGTCACGCTGATGGCGCCGCGCGCGTCCAGTAAGTTGAAGCTGTGGGCACACTTCAAGACCTGTTCGTAGCTTGGCAGCGCGAGTTGCTGTTCGATCAGGTGTTTGGCCTGCTTTTCGTGGGCCGTGAAAGCGGTGAACAAAAAATCGACATCGCTGTGCTCGAAGTTGTAGGCCGACTGCTCTTTTTCGTTTTGCAGGTAAACATCGCCATAGCGCAGGCCGTCAGTCCACTGCAGGTTGTAGACGTTGTCCACGCCCTGCAGGTACATCGCCAGGCGCTCCAGGCCGTAGGTGATCTCGCCCGTGATGGGCCGACAGTCAATGCCGCCGACCTGCTGAAAATAGGTGAATTGCGTGACTTCCATGCCGTTGAGCCAGACCTCCCAACCCAGGCCCCAGGCGCCCAGGGTCGGGTTTTCCCAGTCGTCCTCGACAAAACGGATGTCGTTCTGCTTCAGATCAAACCCGAGCGCCTCCAGACTGCCCAGGTACAACTCCAGAATGTTGCTGGGGGCTGGCTTCAAGACCACCTGGTACTGGTAGTAATGCTGCAGGCGGTTCGGGTTTTCACCGTAGCGGCCGTCCTTCGGGCGGCGGCTCGGCTGCACGTAGGCGGCCTTCCAGGGCTCCGGCCCAAGCGCCCTTAAAAATGTAGCGGTGTGCGAGGTACCGGCGCCGACTTCCATGTCATAGGGCTGCAACAAGGCGCAGCCCTGGTCGGCCCAGTAGGACTGCAGTTTCAAAATAATTTGCTGGAAGGTCAACATAACTGGGGTGCGGGTATGGGCTACGCCCTGGATTTTGGAAAACGACACGCTTGCTCGCGCGCAAACGCGGATTTTACGAGGCTTGCAAGCTGTCAGCCTAGCACGACCGATGGACCGACGACTGACGTTTGCTCAAGTTGCTGCGTATGCCCAGCAAGACCAGACTCAGGGCCAGCAGCCACAGCGGCCACAAGCCATAGTGGGCAAGCCACCAGCCATAAGCACTCACGCCGCTTCGCCCCTGCACCTCACCCACCAAAACGCCGCGCGTATTGCGCGCCAGCGCGTGCGTGACGCGGCCCCGGTGGTCCACAATCGCCGTCAGCCCGGTGTTGGTGGCCAACACAAAGGGGCGCGCAAATTCCAGCGCGCGCATGCGCGCGATCTGCAGGTGCTGGTCCATCGCCAGGCCATTGCCAAACCAGGCCAGGTTGCTGACGTTGACAAAAATAGTGGGCGCCTGGGCCGGGTCACTGAAAAGCAGCCCCAGTTCTTCACCATACAGGTCCTCCACGCAGATATTGGGCGACAGCCGTTGCCCCTGCCACTCAAAGGGGGGCTGCTTGGGCGCGCCGCGGTTGAAATCGCCCAGCGGGATGTTCATCATCGCGGTGAACCATTTGAACAAGGGTGGGATGAACTCCCCAAACGGCACCAGATGGTATTTGTCGTAGCGCCAGGGCTGCGACTGCCCCGGTTTGAGGCCGACCACGGAGTTGGTATAGCCGTCCTGCTCGTTGCCCAGCGGTGTGCCAATGATTGCCGCTTGCTGACCGGTGGCAAAACGCTGTTGCAGTGCACGCCAATACGCGGGTGGCAACTGCTGCGGCAGAACGGGAAGCGCCGTTTCAGGCGCAATCACCAGCGCGGTGCGACTGCTTGTCAATTGCTCGCCGTACCACTGCAAGGCCAGCGGCACGCCGCTGCCGCTCTCAAACTTTTCGTTCTGCGGTATGTTGCCCTGCAACAGGGTCACTGCCAGGCGCCCCGTTGACTGTGAGGCCCCCGCATCGTCGATGCGCTGCAGAGCGGGCAGCGCCAGCAGCCCCAGGGCGGCCACCAGGGTGATGGCCCGCTGGCGCCAAGACTGATCGGGCTGAACCAGCTGCACCATGCTCATCGCCAGCCACGCCGCCAAAGCGCACAAGCCGTACGCACCCACCCACGGGGCGTAGCCCGCCAGCGGCCCCTCGACGTGGCCGTAGCCCGCCGCACCCCAGCCAAACCCGGTCAACCAGATGCCGCGCGCCAATTCAGCCAACAACCAGAGTGATGCAAAAACAATAGCTGCAAACGCCCTGTTGACGGGGGCTAGCGCCACAAATAGCCCACAAACTGCGGCATAGTACAAGGCCAGCAGACCGGCCAACGCAAACACCGCCAACGCCGCCAGCAGGCTCGGTAAACCGCCGTAAGTGTGCATGGCGACAAAGGTCCAGCCAAAGGAGCCGATCAGCCAGGCAGTGCAAAACAACCAAGCCCACAGCGCGCCCAAGCGCCAGTTGCGGCGCGAATCCGTGTTGCTGGCGGCGCTGGCTTGACCGGCCTGGCGGCAGCTTTCCAACAGCCAGGCCAAAACGCCCAACGCCAGCAATTGCAGCCACCAAACTGGCTGCCCAGGGCGTAAGCCCAGCAACCCAAAAGGAACGTCCGGCAGCGGCCAGGGCCAAGCGAGGCTGGCCGCATGGGCGAGCCCGGCCAGCAAGACCAGCGTCATGCGCCGCAGCATGACAAGCGGCGCAGGCGTCACCAGCGGGCCAGACCGGCGCGTCGGCTCGCTAAGTCGATGCATCGGCCACCGGTGACACCTTGAACCATTTCACCGCCCCGCCCTGGGTCAGCATCACCACAAAATTGAATCCGGCCAGCACATACCGTTCACCGCGCTTGGGGACATGGCCCATTTCGTGGGCAATCAAACCACCAATGGTGTCAAACTCCTCGTCTGGATCAGTGCCGGTGAACTGAACGCCAAAGGCGCTCTCAACGCGCTCAATCGGGGTGTCGCCACTGACGCGGTAAGTGCGGTCGGCCAGGCCATAAATGTCGCCTTCATCCTCGGCAATATCGAACTCATCTTCAATCTCGCCCACAATTTCTTCCAGCACATCCTCAATCGTGACCAGACCGGCGACCCGGCCAAATTCATCGATCACGATCGCCATGTGATTGCGGTTACTCTGGAAATCGCGCAACAAATCATTCAGCCCCTTGCTTTCCGGCACAAACACCGCCGGACGCAGCAGGGCTCGGATGTTGAGCTCGGGCGCGCGCTGGAGTTTGAGCAAGTCCTTGGCCATCAGGATGCCGATGATGTTTTCGCGCTCGCCGTCATAGACCGGAAAGCGCGAGTGCGCGGTATCAATCACACCATGCATCATCACGTCATACGGGTCGGCGATATTGACCAACTCCATCTGGGTGGCGGGCACCATCACATCACCGGCCGTCATGTCGGCCATGCGAATGACGCCTTCGAGCATGCGGCGCGACTCCGCGCCAATGATTTCGTTGTCTTCGGCGTCCGCCAGAGTGGCAATCAGCTCGTCGGTCGAGTCCGGCCCGGGGTGAATGAACTCGGCAAGTTTTTGCAGAAAGGTGCGTTTATCTTCCCGATCAGGACGCGAAGGGTGGGGGTCTGACACAGCCAGGAGAGCAGGACATGCGGTTGTTTGCGAGCCTCAAGGATAGCGGATTGGCGTGCCCCTGCGGCGCCAGCCGCCAAAAGCACGTTATTTGGGGCTGCTTCGCTGCGCGTCTGGCACCGCGCTGCGGTGTGCCATCATCCCGCCCAACGCGTCTCGAAACTGCTTCACCTGCACCTTGATACGGTAGTCGGTCAGGGCCAACTGCTCGGCCACCAGCTCGGTCAAACGGGAGTCAAGCGTGGCGGGCAGCAGCAGCAAATGAGCCTCGGACTCAGACCCGTCGTGCTCCACCGTGGCGCCGGCTTTGCGGGCAATTCTCAGCATGGGGGTGTTCTCGCTCAGGGCGTGAATGAACATCCGGCCAATGCCTGCATTGCGGGCGTGCATCGCGGCCCGGTCAAACAGACGCCCACCGTAGCCACGCCCGCGTGCTGATTTCAACACCGACACGCCAAACTCGGCACAGTCACTCAGCTTGCCGTCAGCGCAGAAGGCCAGATGTGCCATCGCAATCAGGTCCAGCCGACGGTTGTAAATGCCAAAGATCTCGTCCCGCTCAAAATTGAGGCCGTCGGCATAGCGCTGAATTTGCTCGTCATTGGCCGCAAAACCAAAACGCAGATAGCGGTCATGCGGCTCAAGCGCCAGCAAGTGCTGGGCGATGCGCGCGCGATGGTTCGCCCCGAGCGAGCGGATCGGCACCATCAAAGGCGATGCCCGGCCAGCCGGCGGCGCAGTCTCACCCTCCATGGGCAAATACCACATCGCAGGATCCCTGTCCGACAGCGGGTTAACTCTTTCTTTGGTTTCAGTCATGCGTCGCACTATAAGGGTTTTCCCTTAGACTTGCCAACCCAAAGTGAAAATCAACTTTTTTACTGGGCGCCGTTTCGGCGTTCATACGTCCAGTTCAGAGCTGGCTGACTTGTCAGCTATTTTGTCAACACCCTTGCTCCGTTTTCTGAACAATGGCGTCACCGTCTATTCAGACTTTGACGCCTGATGTAAGAATTTCCCTTACAAGTCTGCGGCGCATCCCTGACAGTCCATACAGGCAGATGCCGATTCAAGTTCCTGGCAGCCCCGTTCAGAATCAACTCCATCGCGATCCCAAAAGGTTTCGCCCAACGCAGGAGCCGAACATGACCGACGAGCAACTCACCACTGAAATCCGCGAAGCCAACCTCACCTATTTGATGCTGGCGCAAAACGTGATTCGCAAAGACAAGGCCGAGGCGTTGTTTCGGCTGGGTGTATCCGAAGAGTCGGCGGATCTGATTGCCACCTTGTCGCCCGCGCAAATTTTGAAAATTGCCGCCAGCCCCATGCTGCTGTGCCGGTTTCGGGTTGACGACGACATAGTGTGGAGCCTGCTGACCAACCACACCGCAACCAAGGTCGACAACGACGCCACCACCAAGCTGCACGCCAGCATTTTGATGGCCGGTCGTTTTGCCGAAGCGATGTAAGGAGCACCCACCATGGCCACCGCATCCACCAAAAGCGTTTTGAATGATTCCCGGCAAGTTGAACGCGCTGTGGCGCTGATTCAGCTCGGCGCCCGCCTGCAGGTGCTGGAGAGTGAAACCAGCCTGTCGTATGAGCGTTTGCTGCGTCTGTACAAGGAAGTGGCCGGACGATCCCCCAGCAAAGGTCAACTGCCGTTTTCGACTGACTGGTTTCTCACCTGGCAGCCCAATATTCACGCCTCGCTGTTTTTGAACACTTACGAATACCTGAGCAAGGTGAGCGAGTTGGACGACATTGACGCCGTCATGAAGGCGTATCGCCTGTACAGCGAGCAAATTGCCGCTTGCGGGGTCGAGCCCCTGCTGTCCATCACGCGCGCCTGGCGCCTGGTTAAGTTTATCAACAACAACATGCTGGCCATGACCAAGTGCTGCAAATGCGGCGGCCATTTTGTCACCGAGGCTTATGAAAATGCGCGCCATTTTGAATGCGGCCTGTGCACGCCCCCGGCACGTGCAGGCAAGAGCGCCAGCGTCGGCGGGATATTGCTGCACTGAGCCACCCGATGCATAAGCACTGATGAAAGGGCGCCTTTAGCGCCCTTTTCTTTTTCTTGGCGCCCGCTTTTGTTCCTTAGAATGATTCAGCGCACGCTATAGTTAACGATTAACCCAAGACTGCAATTTCTCATTTTGACGCGATAAACATGATAGTTATTATTGGTTATGCCGTCTCCATGGGTTGTATATTTGGGGTGTACATCTGGCACGGCGGCAACATCGGCGTGGTTCTCAAGGCCTTGCCGTTTGAGCTGATCACCATTTTTGGCGGTGCGTTGGGGGCGTTTGCGGTTAACAACCAGCCCAAAGTGCTGCGCGCCACGCTCAAACTGATTCCCCAGGCAATCAAGGGATCCAAGTACACCAAGGCGCGCTACCTTGAGTTGATGGCCTTGCTTTACGATATCCTGCAAAAGGCCCGCAAAGAGGGTTTGATGGCGATCGAAAAAGATGTCGAAGAGCCGCACGGTTCAACAATTTTCAAAAAATATGCCGCAGTGGGAAGTGACCACCATGTCGTGGAGTTCATGACCGATTACCTGCGCATGATGGTCTCGGGCAATCTGAATGCGCATGAGATTGAGTCCTTGATGGACAGCGAGATTGACACCCACCATGCCGAGGCCCACGCCCCCGTTGCCGCCATTGCGCGTCTGGCCGGCGCCTTGCCTGCGTTCGGCATTGTGGCTGCGGTGTTGGGCGTAGTGAACACCATGGGTTCGGTCGGGCAGCCGCCAGCCGTGCTGGGTGGCATGATCGCCTCGGCCCTGGTTGGTACTTTTTTGGGCATCCTACTGGCTTATGCCGTGGTCGAGCCGTTGGGCGGCTTGCTGGAACAAAAAACCGAAGACAGTGCCAAAGAGTTGCAGTGCATCAAGACCACGTTGCTGGCCAGCATGCAAGGCTACAACCCCGCTACCGCCATTGAATTTGGTCGTAAAGTGCTGTTTTCCACCGAACGCCCCACCTTCCTTGAGCTGGAGAGCTATGTCCGTGGCAAAAAATAGGCGCTCGCTAGGCTGCTATGGCCACTGACGGTAAAAAGCTGCAGCCGATCATCGTCAAGAAGGTCAAAAAAGGCGTCCACGTCGTACATGGCGGCGCCTGGAAGATTGCCTACGCCGACTTTGTGACGGCCATGATGGCGTTCTTCTTGCTGATGTGGCTGCTGGGGTCCACCTCGGAAGGTGACAAAAAAGGCCTGTCTGACTACTTTTCGGCACCGCTGAAGGTCTCCATGCAGGGCGGCAGTGGCGCGGGTGGCAGCAATACCATTTTGCCCGGCGGCGGCGCTGATCTAACGCAGAAAAGCGGGCAAAACCGCCGCGGCGACGGCAGCGACCCCATTCAAAAAAGGATGCAGGCCAATGCCGTCAAGGCCGAAGTCGCCAAGCAAGACGCCAAGAAGCTGGCCGGCATTAGCGCCAAAATCAGTGCTCTCATTTCCGGCAACACAAAACTGGCCGAGTTCAGCAAGCAAATCCGACTGGAAACCACGGCCGATGGCCTGCAAATCCAGATTGTTGATGATCAAAAACGTCCGATGTTTGACAGCGGCAGCGCGGCGCTGAAGCCCTATATGCGTGACATCTTGCGGGGAATCGGTGGGGCCTTGAACGGCGTTGAAAACAAAATCAGCCTGGACGGCCACACCGACAGCTCACCTTACAGCAGTGCCCAGCGTGGTTACAGCAACTGGGAGCTCTCGTCTGATCGAGCCAACGCGTCCCGGCGCGAACTCGTGGCCGCCGGCATGCCAGACGACAAACTGGCGCGGGTGGTTGGATTGGCATCGAGCATTCTTCTGGATCCAGAGAACCCGACCGGCGCGGTGAACCGTAGAATCAGCATCACCGTGATGACGCGTGAAGCCGAAGAGCGGCTGATGGGCACGGGGCGCCCGCCGGTTACCTCCGGCCCGGACCCGCAGCCAGCGCCAGTCAACCCACCAACCAGCCCATTGCAGTGAGACATCATGATTCAGCATCTACTATTAACAGTACGGACAAGCGCCATTGAAAGGGTGACCCATGGCAAATGAGCTTCGATTTTTGGTTGTTGACGACTTCTCCACCATGCGGCGAATCGTGCGCAACCTGCTCAAGGAGAGCGGCTATACCGAGGGCGATGAGGCCGAGGATGGCGTGGTGGCACTGCAAAAATTGCGCAACAGCAATTTTGACTTTGTCGTCAGCGACATCAACATGCCCAATATGAATGGCTTTCAACTGCTGTCTGAAATCAAAAAGGATGAGAAGCTCAAACATATTCCGGTACTCATGGTGACGGCAGAAGCACGCAAAGAAGACATCGTGCTGGCCGCACAGTCCGGCGCTGCGGGCTACATCGTCAAACCGTTTACCAAGGCCACTCTGGAAGACAAAGTCAGCCTTATTCTCACCAAGCTGGGATTGAAGTAACACCATGCAAAGCAACACGACACACCCTGGCGCAAGCCCGTTATTGCCAGCCGACGTTCATCAATCCATCGGCGTTCTGACGCGTCAATTGCATGACGCACTCAACGGACTGGGTCTGACCGACAAAGTCAAAGGCTGGGCTGGGGAAATACCCGATGCCAGGAGTCGCCTCTCCTACATTGCACGCCTCACCGGTGAAGCCGCCGAGAAGGTGCTGAACCGGGTGGACATGGCCAAGGCACAACATGATCACATCGCTTCGGAGACCCGCCGTATTGGCACCTTGATCGTGAAAGACCCTGTGGCTGCCGTGGCCAAGGGTCATGTGATGAACTTTTTGACCGATGTTGAACAGTCCACCCAACAGATTGACCAGCACCTGACCGAAATCATGATGGCACAGGACTTTCACGACCTGACCGGCCAGGTGATTGCCAAGGTCGTGAACCTGGTTGCCAACGTGGAGGAACAGCTGGTTCAATTGCTGATCCAGACCGCGCCGGCGGATGCAGTGGTCAAGGCACCGACACATGTCGCCGCGGCCGAACTGAAACCGGTGCTGGAAGGACCGGTGGTTAACCCGGAAGGCAACCCGGACGTGGTGACCGACCAATCTGAAGTTGATGATTTATTAGCCAGCCTGGGCTTCTAAAATTTGCCTGAAGTGGTGGGTTAAACCCCCTCTTATTGCCCTTTAGTTAGGGATTCGCGTCGCGACAATGGTGGGAACTCAACAGCCTCCCCGCCATGGAACCAAGCAGTCAGGACCGCAATTTACCCGCCTCTGAGCGCAAGCTGCAAAAGGCGCGTGATGACGGGCAGGTCAGCCGCTCACGGGATTTGGGGCATTTGGCGGTACTGGGTACCGGCGCCCTGAGCCTGATGGCGCTGGCACCCCTGATGTTTGACCAGCTCAGAGTGCTTTTGCGTCAGCAACTCTCGTTTGACGCGCTAGCGGTCAGCAACCCCACCACCATGATCACCCGCATGCAGGACATGGCCACGGCCGGGCTGATCGGTTGTGTGATTTTTGCCGCCATTACGACCGTGGCGGTGCTGCTCAGCAGCATCGCCACCGGTGGCTGGGTGAGCAGCCTGAAGCCCATCATGCCGGACTTCAGCCGCCTCAATCCATTGACGGGCCTCGGGCGCATGTTCACCAAAGAAAAGTTTACCGAAGTGCTGAAGATGAGCTTTATCGCCGCCATGCTGATTGCTCTGGGCACCACGTATTTGAGCTCCACCCTGCACGCCCTGGCGATGCTGGTTTTGCAACCCTCCCGCGCGGCCCTTCCCATGCTGACGGAGTGGCTGACTTCGGGGATGGCTTTGTTGCTGCTGGTGGTTTTGCTGGTGGCGATGGTCGATGTGCCGTTGCAGAGTTTTTTGCACAAGTCCCGGATGAAGATGTCACATCAGGAAATGAAGCAGGAACACAAGGAGTCGGACGGCAACCCGCAAATGAAAGGCAAGCTGCGCCAGCGGCAACGCGAGATTTCCCAGGGCAACAGTGTGGGTGCGGTGCCCAAAGCCGACTTCGTGCTGATGAACCCAACCCACTTTGCGGTGGCCATCAAATACGACGACAAAACCATGCGTGCGCCCCAGGTCGTCTCCAAAGGCGCCGATCTGTTGGCCATGAAGATCCGCGACATCGCCAAAAATCATTCCATTCCGGTGCTGCAGTCGCCGATGCTGGCGCGCGCGCTGTATGCCCATGCCGAGCTGGACCAGGACATTCCGGCCAGCCTGTACACCGCAGTGGCTCAGGTGCTGGCCTATATTTACCGGCTCAAAGCCGCTTTACGCGGCGACGGCCCGATGCCAGACGAGGCACCGCAACCGTTTGTACCGCCCGAGCTTGATCCCTTGTCCAAGGTCGTGGCCAACGCGAGCGCAGCATGAACACCCAGCTCAAGGTCTTCCAGCAATGGTTTGGCGGTAATTCAGCCCTGATCAAGGGCGCGGCGGCGCCGATGTTGGTGGTGGCGATTCTGGCCATGATGGTGTTGCCGCTGCCCCCGTGGCTGCTCGACACCTTCTTCACCATCAATATTTCGGTCGCGCTGATGGTGATGATGGTGGCAGCCTACATGATTCGCCCGCTCGACTTTGCCGCGTTTCCTGCGGTGCTGCTGCTGACCACGTTGATGCGGCTGTCCCTCAATGTGGCGTCCACCCGCGTCGTGCTGCTGGAAGGTCACACCGGACCAGGCGCCGCCGGTGCGGTGATTGAAGCCTTCGGGCACTTTTTGATTGGCGGCAATTTCGCTGTCGGTTTGATCGTTTTCTCAATTCTGGTGGTGATCAATTTTGTTGTGGTGACCAAGGGTGCCGAGCGCATCGCCGAAGTGTCGGCGCGCTTTGCGCTGGACGCCATGCCCGGCAAGCAGATGGCGGTGGACGCCGACTTGAATGCGGGCCTGATCAATGAAGAAGAGGCCAAACGGCGCCGCGCCGAGGTGTCGGAAGAAGCGGACTTTTTTGGTTCGATGGACGGCGCCTCCAAGTTTGTGCGCGGCGATGCGGTGGCCGGCATTCTGATTCTGCTGATCAATATTTTTGGCGGCTTTATGGTGGGTGTCTTGCAGCACGGCTTGACGGCCGGGCAAGCTGCCGACACCTACATACTGCTGGCCGTAGGCGACGCGCTGGTGGCGCAGATTCCGGGCTTGTTGATCTCGGTGGCGGCGGCCATGGTGGTCTCGCGCGTCGGCAAGGACCATGACCTGGGCCGTCAGATCGTCGATCAAATGTTCATTTCACCCCGCGTGCTGGGCATTACCGCAGCCATCATGGGCATTTTGGGTCTGATTCCCGGCATGCCGCACGTGGTGTTCATCGGCATCGCGCTGGTGCTGGGCTATGGTGCCTGGGAGCTGGCCCACAAACCCTTGCCACCCGACCCGGCAGCATCGGCACCGGTGGTGACCTCCGACGGCGAAGCCTCCTGGGACGACCTGCAACCGGTGGACCAGTTGGGCCTTGAATTGGGTTACCGGCTGATCGCGCTGGTGGACAAAACGCGTCAGGGCGACTTGCTGACCCGCATCAAGGGCGTGCGTCGCAAATTTGCCCAGGAGGTCGGATTCTTGCCGCCGCCGGTGCATGTGCGCGACAACCTGGAACTCAAGCCCAGCGGCTATCGCATCACCCTGCGCGGTGTGATTGCGGGCGAAGGCGAAGCGTTTCCCGGCATGTACCTGGCCATCAACCCGGGCGGCATCACGACGCCCCTGATCGGCACCGCCACGACGGACCCGGCCTTTGGTTTGCCGGCGCACTGGATCGACGAACAACAAAAAGAAGCCGCGCAAATGGCCGGCTTTACCGTGGTTGATTCCGAGACTGTGATGGCCACGCATTTGTCACACTTGATGCAGGTTCAGGCCTCCAAATTACTGAGCCGCACCGAAACCCAGCAACTGGTTGAACACGTGAGCAAACTGGCCCCGAAACTGATTGAAGAAGTGGTCCCCAAAATGGTCCCGATCGCTGTTTTCCAGAAAGTCCTGCAACTGCTGCTCGATGAGTCGGTGCACATCCGCGATATCCGCACCATCATTGAATCACTGGCCGAGCACGCAGGCAGCGTGACCGACCCGGCGGAGTTGGCACGACGGGTGCGCATCGCCTTGTCGCCCGCCATCGTGCAACAAATTTACGGCCCGGCGCGTGAACTCAATGTGATTGCCATTGATCCGCCCCTTGAGCGCTTGCTGGTTCAGGCGCTTGGCAACGCGGCGGGGCCAGCGCTGGACCCCGGTGTGGCCGACATCTTTACCCGCACCGCCGCCGAGGTGGCGCTCAAGCAGGAAGAAATTGGTATTCCAGCCTGCCTGCTGGTGCCGGATCAAATTCGCAGCGCAATCTCCCGTCTGGTGCGACGCGTTGCGCCCCGGCTTCAGGTGCTCGCGCACAGCGAAATTCCAGAGTCCCACACCATCCGCATCGGTCCGATTCTTAAAGGTGCCTCATCATGAACATTCAACGCTTTACTGCACCCACGGCGCGCGAGGCGCTGGCCAAGGCCCGTCACGCCTTTGGCGACGGCACCCTGATTCTGTCGAATCGCCCGACCGCCACCGGCGTCGAGGTGGTCGCCACCGGGGAAGAGACCCTGGCGACGCTGGACACTACGGAATCTTTTGCCAATCGAAGCAAGGACCAGCCCGCGCTGCGTCGCGCTACGCTGCCCAGCGTGCCCGAGTCCAGCGCCCAGGTGGAGGATGACGCCACCCAACTGGCGATGAGCACCTTGTCGTTTCAGGACTATGTGCGCGAACGGATGCTGCGCCGCCGTCACGAGTCCATGACCGGCCCAACAACGACAGCAGCTAGCCATGAGGCAGCGCCAGAGCACACGCCCAGAGAGGCCGCACTACCGGGTCCGCGGCAAATCGAGATCCGGCCGCCAGTCAAAGTAACTGCCGCTCCCAAGCCAGCCCCGGTGCTGGCGGCACCGCACGCGCCCGCCCTGTCGCAAGGCATTGTGAACGAGTTGCACGCCATGAAAGCCCTGATTGAAGACCGCTTCAACACCCTGACCTGGCTGGGGCAAGCGCGCCAGAGTCCGATTCAGTCCAACTTGATGCTCAAGCTGATTCGCGCCGGTTATTCGCCCACGCTGGCTCGCACCATTCTTGAGCGCATGCCCGAAGAAACAGGTGCCACCGAGTCGGTGCGCTGGGTCATGGATATCCTGGAACGCAACCTGAAAACCGACGCCACGTCTCGCCCCATCCATGAAGAGGGCGGCACTTATGCGCTGGTCGGCGCCACCGGCGTTGGCAAGACCACCACCGCCGCCAAATTGGCCGGTCTGTGTGCCCGCACCCATGGCCCCGCCAGCGTCGGGCTCATCACGCTCGACACCTACCGGGTGGGAGCCCACGAGCAGTTGCGCGCTTTTGGCCGCATGCTGGGCGTGGTGGCGCACCTGGCGCATGACCGCGCCGCGCTGCACGACCTGCTGAACCTGCTGGGCAACAAAAAAATGGTCCTGATTGACACCACCGGCCTGGCGCCGAACGATCCACGCAAACGCGGCATGCTCGACGTGCTGGATTTGCCGGGCGTGAACCGCTTGCTGGTACTCAACGCCGGCGGACACGGCGACTCGCTCGATGATGTGGTCTCGTCTTTCAAATCCACCGGCGTGCAGCAGGCAGTGCTCTCCAAAACCGACGAAGCGGCCAAACTCGGGCCGGCACTGGATGCGATTATTCGCCACCAGTTGGTACTGCGTGGCGTCACCATGGGCCAAAAAGTACCCGAGGACTGGGAGGCAGCGGACGCGGCCAAACTGGTGCGTCAGTCCATGCGCTCGCCGGCCAAGTCGGCGTTCGACCCCAAACCAGCGGATTTGGACTTCTTCTTTACCCCGGCCAGCGCGTCGCAAGCAGGACGGCTTGATGCTTGACATGGGCGTCAACCAGGGTGCCGGGCTGCACCGCATTGCCTTGCAGGCGGCGCCACGCGTCATGGCCGTGGCCAGCCATGGCCAGCAGCAGGGCGAGCTGCCCCTGCTGTGGAGTCTGTGCGCCACCTTGGTCGATCTTGGGCATTCTGTTGCGGTACTGGACGCCACCACGGTTGAATCAGCCGACAACCCAGGGCTGACGCAACTGCTCGAAGATGCCCACCTGCAGGGTGACGAGAACAGTGCGCCCTTGTCCTGGTCGGTGATCCCTGCTGCAATGGGCTTGGCGCAGCTTTGCCAACCGATGGTGCGCCCGGGCGGGCCGCTGGCGCCGCTGAGCGAATTGTTTCAGCGCTTTGGCGTCGTTGTCATCTATGCCCAGGCCGGGCTTTTGGCTGATTTGTTGCCCGACAGCGGTATTGAGCCCTTGCTGACCGTGGCACCTGTGAAAATGTCGGCTGTCACCGCCTACCAGGCGCTCAAGCAGATGTTGCTAAACACCAAACTAAGACCTACCATGGCAGCTATTGTGGGTGAGCCAACCTTGAACAACGCTGCGGCCAGCCACTCGCCGGTCAAAAATTTGCAGCACTGTGCCATGACCTTCCTGGGCTACCGACTGGATGCGTTGGCCGTGCGGGCCTTGCAGCCGGCCGAGTGCCGGTCTGACGACATGTACCGACTGGCCTTGCGACTGCTGGAAAACGCCATGCCGCTGCACCGTCACCAATTTATGGGGAGTCATTGATGTACACCGCCAAGGGGCAATTGGACCGCAACGCCATGATCCGGCAGTACCAGCCGCTGGTGCGGCGTCTGGCCCACCACATGATGGCCAAATTGCCGGCCAACGTCGAAGTCGATGATCTGATCCAGGTCGGCCTGATCGGCTTGTCAGAGGCCTTGACCCGCTACGAGGCCGCGCAGGGTGTTCAGTTTGAAACCTTTGCCACGCAGCGCATTCGCGGCGCCATGCTCGATGAGTTGCGCGGCAATGACTGGATGTCGCGCGGCTCGCGCAAGAGCCAAAAGGACATCGAACAGGCCCTGCGCCGGCTGGAGCACAAGCTCGGTCGCACACCGCTGGAGAGTGAAATTGCCGCCGACCTGGGCTTGAGTCTGGTCGACTACCAGACGCTGCTGGGCAAAGTGCGTGGCACCCAACTGGTGTACCTGGAAGACATGGCGCGTGGCAACGACGAGGAAGACAGTTTTCTGGATCGCCACGTCGGTGACAGCGAGGCCGACCCGATGAACATGCTGCGCGACCAGCGCTTGCGCCAGGCACTGGTGGCTGCCATCAAGAACCTGCCCGAGCGCGAGCAGTTCATCATGAGCATGTACTACGAGCAGGACATGAACCTAAAAGAGATCGCGGCCGTGCTGGATGTAACCGAATCGCGCATTTGCCAGCTGCACAGCCAGTCGATCGCCCGGCTACGGGCCAAGATGCGGGCCCATTAAGGCCAAAATATACTACTATATTTATAGCTATATGCGCTTATTCCACGGGGGCTAGAGCCCGATTTTGCATATATTTTCCGCGAACGGAAAAACAGCAGGTGCGTTCAGGCTGCCAGGTACTTGAAGGCGCCGGTTTGGCGACCCGGGCTGCCGTAGGGTCCGCCAGTTTGCGCATAGGTGGCATGGGGGGCCGTGGGCATCACCGTATTCAGAGCCATCTCCACGAAGGCGGTGCGCCGCAGCAGACTCTCACGCTGGAGCGCCATGCCGTCTGCAATTTGTGCCAGGCGTGGCTTTAAGTCCTTGTGCTTGATATCGGCGGGCGTCAGGCGCTGCACCAAGGCCGAAAAATCAATGGCTGCCTGCCGCAAGGCGGCACTGGCAGTGCTCAGTGCCAGCGGCTCACCACTGACAAGGGCGGCAGACACATCATTGAAATGAAGTTCAACGTCATTCAGCGTTTTTTCCAGGTAAGCAGGCAACATCATTCAGTCTGTAAAAATAAAGGGACTCGGACTCAGCTCGGGGTACGCTTCAGCATTTCCTGGGCATTGGCCAGCAATTTATCGGCAATCGCCTCCGCGTTCACGACGTAAGTACCCTGCTCAATAGCGGAACGTACCGAAGCAACCTTTTTTGCATCAATCACTGACGCGTCACCGGCTTTAGTGGCGCCGAGCGAACGCGCCAACGTGGACACCGTCACCGCCACGCCCTCCGACTGGGCATTACTGGCTGCCGTGGCAGTCGCGGTTGGGCTCTGACCGCCCTTGGGCGGAGCCGGCGTTGCGTTGCTGCTGACCGGGATTGGATTATCTGAAGGTTGACCTATTTTCATGATGCTCTCCAAAACTACTGCAAATGTAGCCTCGTATGCTCACTATCGGCGTAATTCGGTCGAGCTTTAGCCCTAATTGCGCGCGATTGAAAAATCTCATATTTCCAGCCTGACAGTACGGCTGTCCAGAACCTCACCGGACATCACATGCCCGTTGCTCATTTTAACCCGGGCTGGCTGCCCCACCACACCGGCCGACAAGGCTTGCCCGTCCGACGTGATCTCAAAGCCCGCTCCCTGCGCCAGCACCCGAATCTGGGCACCGGCCCGAAAAACCTCTGCCGGTCGGATCATGCCCTGGCGCAAGGCTTGTCCGCTGGTCAACGCCCGGTTCGCCACTTGACCCAGCCATTGATCCGGGTTGCTGATGACGGCTTCGCGCTGCTCGGCCCAGTCGACCTCCGCCTCGATCACATCGTCTTGCGTCAATGCGGCGCCAGCGCTCACCTGGCCCTTGACGACCCAAGCCTGGCCAAACGCCTTGATGGTCACCGGCAAAAACACATTCCACTTGGTACTGCCCTCCAGACAGCGCAAACCCAGGCGGGTTTTACCCCACAGGCGGGTTCCCGTCGGCAGATAAGGCTCCACCCGGGCACACGGCGCCAGTCGCAGCCGACTGTCGAGCTCACCCAGCGCGATCTCCATGCGCAGCGGCGAGCTGCCTGACGGGAGGCTGCCAGTCACCGCCTTATCCAGCCATTGCTGCGTGCTGTCCATGAACTCAGGCCGCGCGCCATCAGCCTGAGCCAGCGCACCCACGGTGAAGAAGGCAGCGCCCGCCAGCCCCAAGGCCTGCAGTAGACAACGAGTCGAATTTAAAAATTGCTTGAACATGGCAGCCCTCCTGAGCGTTCCATTGACTATAGGCAGCACCGGCCATGACAAAACAGGCAAGTGGCGGCTATTTACCTTGTTATTTGAAGTTTAGAAAACCAAAGTACTTTCCATAATCACTTCACATCGAACCCACTGGCTGACGTGGTGGGAACAGATAACTGAAAATTGAGGTGTTTCATGATCACAAATATGACCAGCGGTTTGGACTTCCAGGCGAAGGCCCTGGTGTTGCGCGCTGAGCGCCAGCGTGTGATTGCCAGCAACATTGCCAATGCCGACACACCCGGCTATGTGGCACGCGACCTGAATTTCAAAGACGCCATGCTGCAGGCCACGGGCGCCGGCAGCAGTTCCGGCTTGCGCACCGGCAATAGCAACTCTCCAGGCGGCGCCACCAATGGCATGACGCACCCCAATCATATTGCGCTGTCGGGCAGCACCAGCGGTAGCCTGGGCGGATCGTCCCCCCTGGCCTACACCGTGCAAAGCCAACCCAGCCTGGACGGCAACAGTGTGGATCTGGACCGTGAGCGCGCCAATTTCACCGACAACGCCGTGCGCTACGAGGCCACCCTGCGCTTTATCAACGGCGAGTCCAAGACGCTGCTCAGCGCCATTCAGGGTCAGTAAACGGCACCTTGCCTGCGGAGATATCTCATGTCCATGTTTTCCATCTTCAATGTATCGGGCAGCGCCATCAGCGCCCAGTCCCAGCGCCTCAACGTGGTCGCCAGCAACCTGGCCAATGCCGATGCCGTGGCCGGCCCCGACGGCCAGGGCTACAAAGGTCGGCAAGTGGTGTTCGAGACCGTCCCGATGGGCTCGGACGCCTCGGCCGGGGTGCGCGTCAGTGGCATCAGCGAAAGCAACGAGCCGCTGCGCAAAGTGCACAACCCGAGCCACCCGTCGGCTGATGCCGATGGGTATGTGACGCAATCGAACGTGAACCCCATCGAAGAAATGGTCAACATGATTTCGGCATCGCGCTCGTACCAGAACAACGTCGAAGTCATGAACACCGCCAAGACGCTGCTGCTCAAAACCCTGCAGATGGGTCAGTAAAAACACAAGGACTTAGCCATGCTTTCAGCAACAACAGCCTCCACCGCCACGACGGGTACGACCTCGTCCAGCACAGCAACAGCTGCCACGAGTACGACTGCGACGCAGGACCGTTTTATGACGCTACTGGTTGCGCAGCTGAAAAATCAGGATCCGATGAGTCCGATGGATAACGCGCAGATGACCAGTCAGATGGCGCAAATCAATACCGTCACGGGCATTCAGCAAGTCAACGACACCTTGAAAAGCATGGCGACTCAGTTCACCTCTTTGCAGGTGCTGCAAGGCTCTTCGATGGTGGGACACAACGTGCTGGTTGCCAGCAACACCTTGACCCGTAGCGCCGGTATTGCCAGCGGCGCAGTTGATTTGGCAGGCAAGGCCGACGCGGTCAAAGTTGAAATCCTCTCCCCCGGCGGTCAGGTTCTTGACACATTCGACCTGGGAGCCTTGGACGCTGGCCGACACTCTTTTAACTGGGATGCATCAACCTACCAAGGCACTGGTGAGCCAAATTTTCGGGTGACCGCCACCTTGGCCGGTCAGGCCGTCGCAAGCACATCGCTGGCCCAAGACACCGTGGTGTCGGTTGGTAGCGAAAACGGCGCCATGACGGTGCAACTGCAGGGGCGCACTGCGGTGCCCTATGACAGCATCAAGGCCATTCTCTAGACCACCGCGCAACACAGAAGGAATACTCCATGTCATTTCAAACAGGTCTCTCCGGCTTGAACGCCTCCAGCCGCAGTCTCGACGTGATTGGCAATAACATCGCCAACGCCAACACCATCGGCATGAAGTCTTCGCGCGCCGAGTTCAGCGAGCTCGTGGCCTCGTCCTTGGGGGCAGGTGGTGGTGGCGGCGGCGCGGGCATTGGCGTATCGGTCGCCACCGTTTCACAGCAGTTTTCTCAAGGCAACATTAACATCACCGGCAACGATCTGGACGTCGCGATCAACGGTGGCGGATTTTTTCAATTGCAAATGCCCGATAACTCGTCCGCCTACACGCGGGATGGTCAGTTCAAGCTAGACAAGGCCGGCAATATCATCACTAATACCGGCGCCAAAGTGATGGGATACCCTACAGACCCGACTTCGGGCAAAGCGACCAGTACCATCCCCCAGGCCTTGCAACTCCCGACGACGGCACCTATCGGTGCCAATGCAACTTCGAAAATCACAGCGGAGTTCAATCTGGATGCCCGAGCACTGGAGGCTGCGGCGGGCCCGACGGCAACGCCACCAAGACTGGCGACACCGCGCAGCACATATGGCACATCCTTGACTGCTTATGACGCACAAGGTGTGCCGACACCCGTTAGCTTGTACTTTGAGAAAACCAACAACGCCAATGAATGGACCGTTTACGGGGGGCTGGATGTCGCGGCGGCAGTCGGCCCTCCCCCCGTGGCAGCCTTCAACTACCCTCCGCTCGGCACGATTCAATTCAACGCTGCCGGTCAAATTACCGGCCCCGTTGCCACGCCGCCTGAAACAGGCTTTGCCCTTACCCTCGCGGCAAATAGTATTGCATCGTCCAACCCGAATACGACGGGCGGCAAGCTGACACAGGCTATCACCGTCAAACTCGATGGGGTTACCCAATACGGTGCCGCCTTCGCTGTATCTAACCTGACGCAAGACGGCTACGCCTCCGGCGAACTGACTGGTTTGAAAATTGGTGAGAATGGGGTGATCACTGGGAGCTACTCCAATGGCCAAAAACTGGCGGCAGGACAGCTTGCCTTGGCCGATTTCCGAAATATCCAGGGTCTCTCCCCTACCGGAGGAGGCAACTGGGTAGCAACCGCGGCCTCCGGTGATCCTGTCGGTGGTTCTCCGGGCAATGGGAAATTTGGTGCGCTACGCGCCGGCTCGCTTGAAGAATCGAACGTCGAGTTGACCTCCGAGTTGGTCAACATGATGACCGCACAGCGCGCCTACCAAGCCAATGCGCAAACGATCAAGACGCAGGATCAGATCATGACGACGCTGGTCAACCTTCGCTAATTTTCTCTCGTATCCAATCCGCTCATTGAACAGGACCCGCCATGGACCGTCTGATTTACACCGCGATGTCGGGCGCCAATGCCGCTGCCCATCGGCAAGCGGTGCTGTCAAACAATCTTGCCAACGTCTCGACCAATGGCTTTCGGGCCGAGCTGTCGACTTTTCGCGCCGTGCCGGTGCGCGGCGACGGCGCCAGTACCCGTGTCATGGCGATCGAAGCGACCGCCGGTCACGTTGATACACCCGGTTCGGCGCAGCGCACCGGGCGCAGCCTGGACGCCATGACAACGGGAAACGCCTGGTTTACCGTGCAGGGTCTGGACGGAACGGAGTCTTACACGCGCAGTGGCTCTTTTGAGGTTTCCCCCGACGGCACGCTGGTCACCAACAGCGGCCTGACGGTCTTGGGCGACGGCGGCACCCCCATCACCGTGCCCACCGGTGCCGAAGTCACGATTGGTTTTGACGGCAATTTGAGCGCCAAGGTCGGCAACCAGCCACCCACCGTTGTGGGCCGCCTGAAACTCGTGACCCCTGGCGCGGATGACCCCTTGAAGCGCAGCAACGATGGCCTGTTTCGGGCCACATCTGGCGAACCCTTGCCCAGTGACACCAACGCCCGCGTGCAGGTGGGCTCGCTGGAGGGCTCCAACGTCAACGCGATCGAAACCATGGTCGGCATGATCCAGACCGCACGCCAGTTTGAAACCCAAATGCGCCTGCTGCAAACCGCCGAATCAAACGACCGCTCGGCCGCCCAACTGCTGGGCCTGCAGGGTTAGGCCCCTTTACATTTACAGAGCCAAGGACACCAACATGATCAACTCCCTCTGGATATCCAAGACCGGCATGGAAGCCCAGCAAATGCAGCTCGATGTCATCTCCAACAACCTGGCCAACGCATCAACCAACGGCTTCAAGCGTGCCAACGCCGTGTTTGAAGACTTGATGTACCAGAACCTGCGCCAAGCTGGCTCCAGCAGCTCCGAGCAATCCCAATTGCCGACTGGCCTGCAGGTGGGCCTGGGTGTACGGACGGTCGCGACCAGCCGCTCGTTCTCACAAGGCAGCTTGCAGCAGTCTGGCAACAAGTTAGACGTTGCAATTCAGGGCAACGGCTTCTTTCAGGTCACCATGCCCGACGGCACCACCAATTACACCCGCGACGGCTCGTTCCAGGTTG
>Ga0209913_1000559_pt1 | contig 30054 bp, 30 predicted proteins | sample PersoiDNA2013203_FD_185805 | JGI IMG/M metagenome (GOLD analysis project Ga0209913, IMG submission 185805) | Permafrost soil microbial communities from the Arctic, to analyse light accelerated degradation of dissolved organic matter (DOM) -... | ecosystem: Environmental > Terrestrial > Soil >... | reverse complement strand
TTTTCTGTAAGCTCGGCTAGATCTTGCGGGGTTTGGCGCCATTTAAGGTCTGGGTTGCGGCGTAGCGTACCTAAACCAGTACATGGCGCATCAACCAATACGCGGTCAAACTTACCATTTAAACGTTTAAGTTTTGGGTCATTTTCACTGCTGATACTTTGTGCATTGAGGTTGCTTAAACCAGAACGTTTTAAGCGTTGGCTTAAACTATGCAAGCGTTTATCAGACACATCAAACGCATACAAGCGGCCAGTGTTGCGCATTAATGCACCCATTGCCAAGGTTTTTCCACCTGCACCCGCACAAAAATCTGCGATCATCATGCCGCGTTTAGGTGCAACCAAATGCGCCAATATTTGGCTGCCTTCATCTTGCACTTCAATTTGGCCTTCAGTAAATAATACGTGGCGGCTGATATTCAAACGCAATGGCATACGCAGGCCAATCGGTGAATACGGCGTTTTGCTAACATTGGCTTCGCCAGAGGTGTTTTCAGCGATGAATTTCGCCATCACCTCATCGCGCGTGCCTTTAATGGTGTTGACGCGTAAATCCAGCGTGGCGGATTCATGCATGCTGCGGGCAATGGTCAGTGCTTCTTTTTCACCGTATTGAGCTGCAAGTTTTTCCCACAGCCAGTCGCGCACATCGGCTTGCACGGCTAGCGGCAAGTTTTCAGTTGATTTAGCTTTAATGGTATGTGCCCATTCTATTTGCTGCTCGTTCAGCATGGGTTCCATTTTCTGTATGCTCATGCCTTGTATACGCAGCATCCAAGCTAACACCAGCTTACGCGCGTCATCAGGGTCGTTATCATCATTTGCGGTAACTGCGCTTAGAAAGCGTAAACGGCGCAATACGCCATAGACACTTTCCGCTACAAACGCACGTTCTTTGGTGCCAAGGTCACGATTGTTGCGAAAAAATTCGCTCAACTTCACATCAGCAGGGCTGTTAAATTCAAGCAGGTTAGATAACATTACTGAGGCTTGCCGGATTAGATTGGGCGTCATTTGATTCTCTTTATAATAATTTACAGGTATTTTCTAGAAATATTCTAATGTTCTAGAAACCCTTTTTGCTGATTTATGGTACTGGTGTAGCAGGTGATTTTGTTTTTAAGCTGCTTGCTAGCAGCTCATAAACTTTACCTTGTTTTTCTGTTTCCCGTATTTTAACAGGTACGTACTGATAATCTAAGGCTAACCACAATTCTGTTTTTTTTTCGCCCTCAGCTCCTACTCGCATGAGGTGGATTGTGGCTAATTTACCCATTTTAGTTGCAATCGTTTCTTCGCCTTCAAAACTATAGACATAATTACTTATTTTTTTGCCGTTGGTAATGCTTAGCTGCATATTTTGCAGAGGCGCCACAAACATAAATTGATACATAAAACTTAATAAATCTTGCGTACCTTCTGGCAACTCAAGCAGTTGATCACCATTGGCACTATGCAATTTCAATTGTTTAAGATCCCAATCAAAATCGGCGCTATATGTTTTATTTTTCTTATCACCAAATTGATACAAATAATGCTCGGGTTGTAAGCCTGTATTGTTTAAAAAGCCGTCACTGGTTTGCTGTAAATCAGGAATTAATAACGACGCGAGGCCTTTAGCCTGTATCAAGCTAGTTAAGTGGTACTGCTCGCTGTTGGATAATAATTGATACACTATTTTTGCCTTGCCTGCCGAACTGCTGTCTACCTTTTCTGTAATTTCTGTACGCACATCAAACTCAGTTTCAATATAGTGGTACGCATTTGGGTTAATCACTACACCAGCATCTTCTATTTTCTGGACATCTGGCGCCAGTACCTGATCTGACTTAACTCCTTGGGGCAATACAGCATCAGAGACTGTAGTATCCTGCACTGTTGGCTCAGCTTGGTTATCCACCGGCGTTGCATCACTTAATAATGGACTATCAACTGGTGTAGGCTGTTCTACGGCAGACTCTTCTGAGCTTGGGGGTATTTTTTTAGAAGACGTTTTATTTTTCGGTGTTTTTCTTGGTTTAACCGCATGTTTCAAAATCGGTTGGGCTGGTAGCTGTTTGGACAAAACTGGTGGAGGTAATACCAATCGAGCCTCAATCACGCTGCGCTTATCTGGCGTATTTGTTAACTTAGGGTAAAACTGACCGATTAAAAACAAGTGTAGTAAAAAAGAAATCATAAGTGCGATGGCAAGACGTCGATAACTGACGTTATGCCATATAGATTGCCAATCGATCAAGCTGAAATTACTCCACATGTAACTCGGTTAACGTTTGCTCTAACTTCTGCCCATTTTCATCAATCATCATGATCCGTACCGGCACATAGTGATGTTCAGTGGCCAACCAAAGTTCCTTGGTCTCTTGAGGCTTACTTGCATCCAACTGGGCTGGCGGTTGCAGATGTAAGGTTTTATATGACGTGCCGGCAACATCCAGCACCTCTTGCTCAGCATTGACTTTATATGCGTACTGATTAAGTTTTTTACCTGTGGTGAGCGTCACGGTGATGTCGCCTTTAAGCGGCGCAGGCAGAAACATAAACTGATACGCATAGCTCGCCAAGTCTTGTGTTCCCTGTGTCAGCTCTGCTTCTTTCGGCGTTCCTTTTACCGACATGTGCAAGGCGCTTTTTGGCCAGTCAAAGTCTGCAATCAATGCTTTTTTCGGGTTATCTCCTTGCTGTAACTCAAAGTGAGTTGGTTTTAATCCTTGGTTGGTCAGCTCGCCGACACTGGTTAATTTTCGCTCACCAAACAACGCGTAAATACCAATACCTTTGGTAATGCTTTCAACTTTATAGGTGTTGTCGGTGATAACAAACTCCTCATGCACCTTGGCAAACGGCATGCCATTTTTAGTAACTTCATATGTAGTTTGAATATGCTTAGGCGGTAGCGGCTGTGCAGCCGCTACTGATGCATAGGTGAAAAAAAGTGCAGCACTTAAAATGCTGATGTAACAAATTTTGATGTAACGTGGCACAAAAACTCCTCAATAAAAACACACCAGTAGTCAACGCATGAGGTTTGTTTTTAGCTACAAATTAAAAACTTTATTTTTTTATCAATAAATTAAATACTAAAAAATTCGGTACCTATACAACAATGGTTGGTGCTTCACCTGCTTGCTGAGTACGAATAGTGCCAATTTCAAATACACTTTCACCTGCATCTTGTAGCAGCTTTTGCGCCGCTGTGGCATGTTCTTTAGCCACAATCACCGCCATACCAATGCCGCAGTTAAATGTTTTGTACATTTCAATATCAGTGACATTGCCTTGTGCTTGCAGCCAAGTAAATAAAGGTGGCATAGTCCAGCTGCCTTTTTTGATTTCAGCCGTTAAACCTGCAGGTAAAATACGTGGAACGTTCTCGGTAATGCCGCCGCCAGTAATGTGTGCCATGCCTTTAATGGGCAATGCTGCAATTAGCTGTAACAAAGGCTTTACGTAAATACGAGTCGGCGCCATTACTACATCTTTGAATGGCTTGCCATGAAAGTCTGAGTCGAAATCAATACCTGATTTTGCAATCAGTTTACGAATGAGCGAATAACCATTTGAGTGAGCACCGCTTGAAGCCAAGCCCAACACGACATCGCCTTCAGCAATAGTGGTGCCGTTGATAATGCTTTCTTTATCTACGCAGCCTACGGCAAAACCTGCTAAATCGTATTCACCTGCTGGGTACATGCCTGGCATTTCAGCCGTTTCGCCCCCCACTAGCGCACAACCTGATTGCTCACAACCTTCTGCAATGCCCTTAATAACTTGCGCTGCCGTGCCAACTTCTAATTTTCCGCAAGCAAAATAGTCTAAGAAAAACAGCGGTTCAGCACCTTGCACTAAAATATCATTCACACTCATGGCCACCAAATCTATGCCCACGGTATCGTGTTTATTCAACTCAAAGGCTAGTTTAAGCTTGGTACCCACGCCATCAGTGCCAGAAACCAGCACTGGATTTTTGAATTTCTTCGGCATTTCAAATAATGAGCCAAAGCCACCAATGCCAGCCAACACTTCAGGACGCATGGTCCGTTTTGCAAATGGTTTAATTTGCTCAATTAGCGCATCGCCAGCTTCAATATCTACGCCCGCATCACGGTAGCTAATTGATGTTGTATTTGTTGCTGCATCAGAAGCAGAATTAGAAGGTATAGTCAAAACGATTCTCGCTTAAATAAATTAAAGGTTTTTGTATGCTTTTAGGAGGTTACTTACTATTTAAGTATAATTTTAACCTATATGACGCCTGAACCCAAAAAAACAGTACCAAAAAACCTATTTATCGACAACCGCTGGTTGATACTTACGGCGGTATTTGTATTTTTGATCTATTTGCTATTGCCCGTACTTACGCCATTTTTAGTCGCCGCGATTCTGGCTTACATCTGCGACCCTTTGGTAGACAGGCTTTGCCTTGTTGGCATAGGCAAATTTCTATTAGGGCGCACATTAGCCACACTGCTGGTCATGGTGGGGATTTTTGGCATCATCACTTTATTGTTATTGATTTTAGTGCCGCTATTGCAAAAAGAATCCTTGCTTGTTATAGAGCGACTACCTAACGCTATCAGCAACATCCGCACAGTGATTGAGCCGTGGTTGCAAGCCAAATTCGGCATTAGTTTATCCATAGACAGTGCGCAGATTCAGGAAGTTTTCAGCCAAAATTGGAAAACAGCCGGTGGCATATTGGGTGATGTGTTGAAAATGGCTGGTAACAACGGCGTTGCGCTAATCAGCGTAGTGGCTAATATTTTACTGTTGCCAGTGGTGCTGTTTTATTTACTGCGAGATTGGGACGGTTTTGTGGCGAGTCTCGCGCAACTGATCCCACTTGGCTGGCAAAGGAAAACGGGTGCAATAGCCTCTGAGATCGATCAAGTATTATCAGGATTTTTGCGCGGGCAGCTATCCGTGATGCTTGCCATGAGCGTTTTTTATGCGCTTGCTCTATGGCTGGCTGGTCTAAGTATGGCCTTGCCGATAGGTATAATCGCAGGCTTATTGGGCTTTGTGCCTTACTTGGGCATTATAACTGGCATCACGCTAGCTTTATTGGTTGCGGCTTTACAATTTACCAGCTTCAGCCAAGTGATACCTGTGTTACTGGTGTTTGGTGTAGGTCAATTGTTAGAAGGCATGGTACTTACGCCAAAATTAGTCGGCAGCCGTATTGGCTTGCATCCAGTGATTGTGATTTTTGCATTACTTGCCGGTGGACAGTTGTTTGGTTTTGCCGGTGTATTGCTTGCGCTGCCCGTCAGTGCAGCCATTGCCGTAGGATTACGCCACACCAAAGATAATTATCTTAGCAGCAGCACTTATCTTAATAAGTAATCGCTTCTTATAACCAACCACGTAACCAAGCCTGTAATCAAGCCATGAAACAACTTTTACTCGACATTAAACCTGCAGCACCACCAACGCTGCATAACTTTATTGCAGGGCGTAATGCAGAAGCGCTTGCCAGCTTGAATGCCGCGCTCATTCACGATGCGCAATCAAACTTTATTTACCTGTGGGGTGAGGCTGGCAGCGGCAAAAGTCACTTGTTGCATGCGTGTAAAGCGCTCAATTTAACCGAGCAAAATTTTATAATAGTGGATGACGTACATTTGCTCAATAATGACGCGCAGATTGCATTGTTTAATACTTATAACCAATTGAAAGAAGCTGGTGGCACGCTCATTACCGCTGGCTTACATGCCCCCATGCAGATGCGCTTACGTGACGACTTGGCCACCCGTTTGGCTTGGGGCTTGGTGTATCAATTACAGCCATTAAACGATGCCGAAAAAGCCTTAGCGCTGCAAAACCACGCCGCAGAGCGTGGAATACGCTTGCCAAGTGAGGTAGTTGATTATTGTTTGCGCTATTTACGGCGCGATTTATCTACCTTAATGGCAACCCTGGATGCACTGGACGAATGGTCGCTCACCACTAAAAAGCCGGTCACCGTACCAATGTTGCGGCAATTGTTGCAGTTAAACTTAGAGATTTAAAAACTGAAACTAGTCATCGCCTTGAGCGCAGTCTACCTAACTGATTGCTTGATAATCTCGGCCAAACGTCTTACCCCAGGGCCAGCAGAGTCTTGATTAGCAAGTACTAGATATAGTGGAATTTCACGCACACCGCCTTCTTGTAGAGGGAGAGGTTTAAGTAGCCCGGTCTGAAGTTCCACTCGAATGTGTTCTTCGGGTAGCCACGCAAATCCGAATCCCATGCAGACTGCCTCAATTGAAGTGGCAACCTGACTAACAGTCCAGCGCCGGTCCACCTCCACAAAAATTGTACGTTGATCACGTTTTTTACCTGAATCGCGCACGACCAAATGGCGGTATGCCCTTAGATCTCGAAATGTCAACGTTCGGTCTAGATGGTGTAGCGGATGGTCTGCATGAGCAACCGCTACTAATCTAACTCGCATTAGCAGGTTGCCCAAGAGTCCTGGTGGTGGCTGTGGTGAAATTGCCAAGTCAGCTTCACCCTTGAGCAACGAATCGGCTGTTCCTCCTATGACAGACTCAATCAATTCGATCCGTGTACGTGGGCTTTCTTCTCCAAATTGTTCCAGGCACGCTAATAAAATGCGGGATGGAAAAAGTATTTCGGATGCAATATTAATCACAGCCTCCCAACCTGCTGACAATGCGTGGGCCGCACGCTCCAGATCATTTGCTTCATCGACTAAGGCCAGCGCTCGACGATAGAGCATCTGTCCAGTTGGTGTGAGTACTGCCTTACGCCCCTGAATCTCAAAGGCTTTTATACCAAGTTGAGACTCAATTTTTTGAACAGCATAAGTCACTGCCGATTGACTTTTGTGCAAAATTTCCGCGGCTTGGGCATAACCACCAGCATCCACAATGGCGATTAATGATCGCCATTGCTCCAAAGTGATATTAGTTGCCATCTTTATCTATCTAATTTATTGATGATTAATAGCTAATTATTATACTTTTTTATCTTATTCGTAAGGTGTTTAATGGCGTTACTTTCATGGAGATAGAATAATTTGATGAAAACTCTGTTTCATTCAAATACACTGATGCAACAAGCTCGCTATACCAATACAGCCATTGCTCTACATTGGCTGATGGCAATATTTCTGATTACGCTGTTTTCCGTAGGCTTGTATATGCATGAACTGCCGCTATCGCCATGGAAACTAAAAGTCTATTCTTGGCACAAATGGGCAGGCGTCAGCGCGTTCATATTAGTGCTGATACGCATGATATGGCGCCATACTCATCGACCGCCAAACCTTCCTGATACCATGTCCAAATCGGCAAAACTAGTTGCCCATGCCGGACATTACTTACTTTACATGCTGATGATCGTCATCCCCATTTCGGGATGGTTAATGAGTTCGGCCAAGGGCTTTCAGACAGTGTACTTCGGGATTCTGCCGATTCCTGATCTACTGACTAAGAACAAAGAGCTGGGTGATATGCTGCAAACCGTGCATAAGACCTTAAACTTTCTGCTTGCCGGGGCAGTATTCGGCCATGCTGGAGCTGCCCTCAAGCATCACCTGATTGACAAGGATGACGTACTGACTCGCATGCTGCCACGCCATTTTCGACGCCATTTTCATAAACATATTGATGGGAAATCCTTATGAAGCAGAAGCTTCCTGCTGTGTCGCTTGCTAGCCTAGCCCTTACATCCATGGCTCTCACATCTATGTTTTCTGAGGCTAATGCTGCTGAGTTCACCAGTATTAAGACTGATAAGAGCGCCTTGAATTTTGTTTATACGCAAATGGGTGTGCCAGTGGATGGACATTTCAAAAGATTTTCCGCTCAGTTTAGTTTTGACCCCGCCAAGCCAGCGGCTGCCAACGCCGTATTTGATCTGGATTTGGCCAGCATTGATGCCGGTTCGGAGGAAGCCAACGATGAGGTTGCAGGCAAGGAGTGGTTCAATACCAAAGTTTTCCCCCAGGCGAAGTTTATCTCTACCAGTTTCAAGGCTCTGGGTGATAACCGCTATGAGGTCAGCGGCAAGATAAGCATTAAGGGGCACACCAAAATAGTGATTGCACCCTTTACCTTCGGCTCGCAAGGCAATACTGCAGTCGTTGACGGCGCATTTTTACTCAAGCGAGCCGACTTTGCTATCGGCGAGGGATCCTGGTCGGATTTTGGTACTGTCGCCAACGAAATACAAATCAAGTTTCACTTCCTGGCGAGTACCGGGAAATAATTTTTCACTTTTTATTACGATCTTTATAGGAGTCATACCATGAAACGTTTTGCCCTTTTAGCTATTGCCGCGACCATCTCCACGGTAGCTATCGCTGCACCAGAAACATATATTATCGATGGTAACCATACATTACCGCGATTTTCTTACAGCCATTTTGGCTACTCTACACAGTTAAGTCGCTTTGATAAGACCTCTGGAAAAATCGTTATTGATCGCGTTGCCAAAACTGGTTCGATTGATGTCACAATCGACACCACGTCAGTGGATACTGGCTACCCATTGTTCAATGAACACATTCAAGCTGAGGACTTCTTGTCTACTGCAAAATATCCGACATCTACCTTTACTTCCAGCAAGATCACCTTTGACGGAGATAAAATCACTTCTGTTGATGGAATTTTGACACTTAAAGGTGTCAGCAAGCCTGTCACGCTGAGCGTGACATCTTTCATGTGTATGCCGCATCCGATGCTAAAAAAAGATGCTTGTGGCGCCAACGCGACTGCGGTTGTCAAGCGCACCGACTTTAATATGGGGAAACATGCACCTTATGTCGGCGATGAAGTTACCATCAACCTTCCTATTGAAGCAATCAAGCAATAACTAGCGTCATTAGTAGTTGGTATAGTCAATGGTGGCAGAAACTCTGCCACCACATAGAATATGTAGGATTACTATTCAGGGAGGCTATTTTCACTATCACTATCTAAGTCTGTATCATCTTCTTTTGCTAAACCCAGCTTAGCCAGCCGATAGCGCAAGGTGCGGAAGCTGACACCAAGTAATTTAGCAGCGGCGGTTTTATTGTTATTTGCTTTATTCAAGGCACTAACGATCGCTCTTTTTTCAATGTCTTCCAGGTACTCAGACAAGCTTATTTCTAATGATTGATCAGGCTCAAATGACTGCTTTTTAGGACGATCTAACTTTAATTCATCTTCATGAAGTAAATCTGCAATGGTGATGGTTTGGCCATCACACATTGCCAATGCTCGCTCCAGCATATTTTCTAGCTCACGAACATTGCCTGGAAACTGTAATTTTGAGATATATGCTTGTGTCGCACCATCAATCTGTGGCTCAGCAATATTCATATTAGTGCATAGCCTGGCCATTAATAATTTAGCTAATAAGGGAATGTCACTTGGGTGATCCCGCAAGGCGGGCATTTTGAGCTGAATCACGTTCAGCCGATAATATAAATCCTGCCGAAATAGCCCAGCATCCATCATTTCACTCAAATTTTTATGCGTGGCGCTGATAATGCGTACATCAACGGCCTCCTCATTGGTGCCGCCCACCATCCGTACTTTTTTCTCTTGAATCGCACGCAATAACTTTACTTGCATGGCGATGGGTAAGTCCGCGACTTCATCTAAAAATAGAGTGCCGCCACTGGCGGCCTGGAACAGGCCTTCCTTATCTTGATTCGCTCCCGTAAATGCACCTTTTTTGTAGCCAAAAAACTCACTTTCCATCAAGTTTTCAGGAATTGCACCGCAGTTCACCGCAATAAAGGCACCTTCAGCGCGCGAGCTATTCTTATGAATGAGTTTGGCGGCAAGTTCTTTACCGCTACCAGATTCACCGCTGATATAGACCGGAGCTTGGCTACGGGCCAACTTGGCAATCATGCTACGAACATATTGAATGGGTTCGGAGTCACCGATCATTTCGAGTGTATTGGTGCTATTGGGGCTGCTTTGCGCAGGCAATTTGAGTGCAAACTCAATCACCGGGCGTAATTGCTTTAAAGAAATTGGCTTGGTTAAATAGTCAAAAGCACCAGCCTTGAGGGCACGCACGGCATTATCTGCGCTGGCATGTGCGGTGATTACCGCGACTGGCAAACCAGCATGGAACTCCGTAATGTAATTCACTAAATCCAGGCCAGTACCATCTGGCATTTGCATGTCAGTAAGGCAAAGCGCATATTGACGCTGCTTGAGTAACACTTTTGCTTCTTCAACACCGCCAGCACTGTAAGTTTCAATCTCCATCCGCTCTAATGTCATCGTTAGCAGTTCGCGAATGTCAGTTTCATCATCAACGATTAGGCATGTTAGTTTTTGAGTCATACGCTATTATGCCTTTATTACTTAACTTTTTTTAGATGAATGATAAACGCACTGCCTTTGGAAAGCGGCTGATATTGCAAGCTTGCACCATTGGCTTCGGCCAGCTCACGTGAGATATAAAGTCCTAAGCCATTGCCGGTCGACTTGGTGGTGTAAAAAGGTTCAAACAGTTTGGTGCGGTCTTGTTCTGGCACGCCGCTACCATCATCCACGACTTCAATTTTTAAACTAGTGCTATCAGTGCCAATGCAACGCAAACTAAGGCTCTTGGTTTGTTTCCGGCTGTGCTCCCAGCCATTTTTACAAAGATTCCATAAAATTTGCGTTAAGTGGCGTTGGTCAAATGCAACCAATTGTTTTTCTAAGCAAGGTTCTATTTGAAACTCTGAAGTCGCTAATTTTTCAACAACACAAAACTGGCTATAAAAATCTGTTAAAAACTTGCTTAAATCAATCTGCTCCTGATGCGTACGGTCGCGTCTATTTAGCTCGAGTACATCTTTAATGATTTGGTCGATACGCTGAATATTATCTTCAATGATTTGTAAAATACGCGTAGTAGGCCCTGGCACATCCTCTTCTTGCAGTAATTGGTTTGCATGGCTAATGGCGCTTAATGGATTACGAATTTCATGCGCGATATTGGCCGTTAGTCTGCCCAGCGCTGCCAATTTTGTTTGTTGCGCTATAGCTTGGATTTGGCTCCAATCCTGAATGAAAATAACTGCACCCAAGCTTCGGTTCAAATGAAGGTCTTCATTCGGTGAATCTTGCGGCTGATTAATAGGCATAAATCTAAGCTTCAACTCTCGATTACTGATAGAGGAGATTGCATCGTTCTCTGCATCTTCACCATTCACCCAGCCGCTAAATATTGCGGCTATTTCCGGTGCATTTTTCGCCAAAGAGAGGTTTTCAGTATTTTTATTTGGTAATGACAATAGTGAGCCTGCGTGTGAATTGTAATGGCGAATATTTAAATCCTGATCCACGACAATCACACCATCTTGCATTTCTTGGGTAATTAGTGCATTCACTTGCTCTAGATTTTCAAGATCTATTCCGCGTGCCGAAGCCAATGCTTCACTATGGTGCATGCGCCTTGCTAAACTGTAGGCCAGCCCTGCAGTCGCAAAGCAACTTATACTCAACATGACAGGTTGCGTATAAGAGGCTGCGGATAAATCCAATTTGAGGATATGATAACTTTGCTCAAGTAATAAGCCTATGCTGGCTACAGCCGCATAGAACAAGGCTAAACGGCCGTTGCTTACCAAGCTAGCAGTGACGATAGTGATGATTAGCAAAAGCCCTAAACCACTTTGAATGCCGCCTGCGGCAAACATGAGCAAAATAATAAAAGATATATCGATAATGACTTGCAGCGGAAGCACCACTCGATGTGCTGCTGATTTGAGCGGGCTGATTAGTAGTATGAATATACTGAATAGAAAATAGGCCAGCGATAAGTTAAAAAATAGCGGCGCATGGTCTCTATCCCACCAGTTTTCTTTGCCCATGTAGAGATAAGTAAAAACAAAAATCAGGCTGAGAGAGAAGCGAAAAATATTGAGTATGTTAATCGCACTCGATTGTAGCTGTGGGTTATTTTTTTGTATAAGTGTTTGATTTATATCTTTACTTAAAAAATCTTCACTTAAGTTGAAGTTTAAAAAACTCATTTTTTTTGAATATGTGCCTGACTACAATAGAGCTTGCCAGCAACCATAAAGGCTTCTGACCTAGGTAAATGCACTGAACAGGTGGCGCATTGCACCATATCCTCTATTTTTTCTGTAGTTCTGATATTTTCCTCATTTGCCGATTGATCTTGCTTGGTCGTAGTCGGGTTAGATTGACCTATACTACGTTTGAATATATAAATACCAAACCAAACGATAAGCCCTATGAAAATCAATCTCCACATGTGATGTACTCAGCTATTGAATTGATATGATTGTATCCAACCTTCAGCATAGTGCAAAATGTAAACCTGATATACTTTCATTTTCAGCTAAACAATATTTCAATCTTTTAGCTACAAGTTTAGCGTGCGGACAAATAATTAGCATTATGACAACATCCCTTTAAATGGCAACAGCTAGAGAACTTTCAGACTTTCTTGAAGCAGTAGAGCGTCGTGCATTCAGGCAGACGGCTTATGCTGTGCGTGACGATCATGCCTCTCTGGATATCGTGCAGGATGCGATGATGAAGTTAGCAGAAAAATATGGCGAGAAGCCAATGGCGGAATTGCCTATGCTTTTTCAGCGTATCTTGCAGAATACCATGCGAGATTATTGGCGCAGGCAGAAGGTGCGCAACCTCTGGACAACCTTGTTTTCTTCATTCAGCGGCAGTGCTGAAGACGGTGAGGATAGAGATCCATTAGAAACGATTGATGTTCAAGATGATAGTGATGAACCTTCTGCCCAGCTTGAGCGTAGCCAGACGATTAAATTAATTGAAAATGCCCTGCAAAATTTACCTGCACGTCAACGGGAAGCCTTCGTGCTGCGTTACTGGGAGGAAATGGATGTGGCTGAAACAGCAAAAATTATGGGTTGCTCAGATGGTAGCGTTAAAACGCACTGCTCTCGGGCGGTTCATGCATTGGCCATGGAGTTGAAAAAACAAGGTTTAGGTAAACTTGGTTTACTCGAGCTCGAAGTTAGTGAACAAGGGCTTGAATAGCAAGGAGACGTTTGATGAGTGCGCCTGAAAATAATACAAATGAAATTGATAGCAATATGTCTGAAGCTCATGTGCAGACAGAGGCGCAGCTTGCGCATTTTGTCACCGATTTATTAGACGAGCATGCTCAGCACGTAACTGCTGTGACGGCAAAACGCTTGTCAGCGGCACGTGGCTTGGCTGTTGAAAAATTGGCGAGTCAGCAAGCGCAAACAATACACCATGGCGGTAATGTGCTGTCATGGTTTGGAAGCAATGTTGAACAATACATTGCGCATCATCGTACTATATCTGTAGCGGTTGTTTTTGTTGCGATGTTATTGGCATTTTTGGCGACACAACAGTTCAGCGTAAATACTAATTTAGAAAATAGCGATGCATTTTTGTTGGCATCCGATTTGCCACCAGAAGCTTATGCAGATAAGGGATTTGATACATGGTTAGTTTCAAAGCGGGATTAAAAGCAATATTTATATTTTTGTTGGCGTTATTGTTTGGCGGCTTGTTGTTTAATAATCTGGCTCTAGCTGATGATATTAACCCCACTTGGGCGCAGTTGAGTAATGATCAGCGTCAGGTATTAAATCCATTGGCTTCAGAATGGGATACCTTACGTCCATGGCAGCGTGAAAAAATGCTGGATATTGCTCGTGATTACCCAAAAATGAACCCAGGCAAGCAAGAGTTAGTGCAAAAGCGGCTTACTAATTGGAGCCGCATGACGCCATATGAGCGTGAAAATGCAAGGAAAAGACATCAGCAATTTCAGGCTTTATCTGCAGATAAAAAAAGTGAGTTGCGTAAAAAATGGATGGAGTATCAGAATTTGCCTGAATCAGAACGTGTGAAATTGCGTACCGAATCGCCAGATACTTATACTGATGCAGACCTAAATTAACGTCTTGAATAAACTTAAAGTAGTATCAATGTAATTAACAGGCACTATGCAGACTAATCCGGCAATACCAACAACAGCCCCGAGTTTAACAAAGCTCGGGGCTTGTCTTATTTATGATTCGCTTGTCGTGATCGCGCTTTCTTTCGCATGCGCTTGGGTCTTTTTATGGTTGGTGGGCGACGCGACGCACGGCATTAAGCGTTACGCTTTGCAGCTATTTTTGTGTTTGTCTGTTGGGACATATTTTATTTGGTGTTGGCTAAAAAGTGGCCAAACGCTAGCCATGCAAACTTGGCAATTAAAGCTGGTTAATCAGGATGCTCAATTGCTTTCAGTGAAAGTAGCAGTAGCGAGATACATACTCGCTTGCGTGAGTTTAATGCTCTTCGGACTCGGGTTTTTATGGGCGATTATTGATCGTGATCATTTATTTTTGCATGATAGATTACTTCAAACACGCATTATCGTCGTTCCACGTAATACAGCATCGTAAGACCTGCTATTAAAAATAAAATCGTGGGCATGATGGCGCTGAACAGCGGTGACCAGTCATTTAATAAGCCTAAATGTACAAAGACTCGGTTTAAAATTTGATACATCACCCCTAGCATAATGCCGATTAATATTTTGCTGCTCGTACCAGTCCCTCGTTGTTGTATGAAGCCAAAAGGCAGCGCTAATATCACCATGACCAAGCAGGCTAGCGGGTAAATGAGTTTGCCCCAAATAGCGACTTCATAGCGTGTGGTTTTCTGTTTATTTGTGGTTAAGTGCTGAATGTAGGAATATAAGTTCCACGCGGACATTCTCTCAGGAAGCACCAGTAACACATTGAGTAGCTCTGGACGAATGAGCGAATGCCATTTAGCCTCTGCGGTTTGATCTACATGTGTAGTATCACCGTCAAAAAAGGTTTTTGTCACAGATTTAAGATCCCATGCATCATTACCAAATTGTCCGCTTTTGGCGTTACTAATCGTGTGTAGTTTAAAATTCTGGTCGAATTCATAGATGTGAATGTTTAGTAAAGTTGCGTCGGGCAGAACATCTTCAACATTCACAAAGCTATTGCCATCTTTTACCCAAAGACCAGATCGAAAGTCTTGAGCTATCACGGATTCTGTCGCTTTTATACGCATGCGGCGTGCCATTTTTTCGCTGAATGGCGTGATAAGTTCACCCACCAAAAAAGTGACTATGGTAAATACCAGTCCTACTTTTAACAATAAAACTGCGATATTCAGTAGTGATACGCCGCTTACTCTCAAGACAACCAGCTCGGAGTTACGTGCAAACTGTCCAAGGCTAACCATGCAACCTATCAGCACGGCTACAGGCATGACATCATAGATATGCCCCGGGGCGCTGAGTAGCACAAACAGTAATACCTTACCTAATCCATAACTGCCCTTACCTAAACTTTCAAGCTCTTGAATTAAGTTGAAAAACGAGAACATCGCAATCAATGCCAACGTAATCAAAAACACGTTAACAAAGACTTCTTTGAGCAGGTATCTGGAAATAATTTTCATTGTGTAATTTGTATTGTACTAATTATTACTTACTGAATTATTGTTTTCCTAGCATTTTTGACCATGAGGCTGGAAAAATGCGAGGGAAAATTGGGCGTTGTAATCCCCGACGGTAAAGCATGTAAATGGTTATGGCTAAAAACAATAGATGGATGGGCCATAAGCCAATGTTTCCACTGATCTTTTCCTGGGCAATCCAAGCTTGTATGATACTAAGTGCGTTGTTGTAAATGATGTAGATAAGCAATGCCAGCGCGAAATTAGCAGAACGCCCGGAGCGCGGATCTAGCGAGCTTAATGGAATAGCGAGTATCACCAGTATCAGTGCCGAAATTGGAATGGCAAGCCGCCACTGTAACTCAGCATTATTGGTACTATTGGTATTTTGAATCAATTCTCGACTTGATTTTGATTCTGTTGAGGGTGGGTCACGCTGTGCCTCGGTTGCTTCAACTCTAAGCGCGTATTTTTCAAACTCGGTGGTAGAGAACTCTGCGGTACCGCGAACACCTTGATAACGCCTTCCATTATGCATCTGCAAAAAATTATCACCATTTTTTTCAACAAGTCGGTTGCCTTGCGCGGATACGATAATGCCTAATTTTTGGTGCTGAATGGATTGCACAAAGATATTTTTAACGACATTACCTAATTCATCAAAGCTTTCTACGAAAAAAACCCGGTCAGCATTAGCGGACTCTTTAAATACCCCTGGACTAATGGCAGCTAGGTCATCGCGGCTTTTAAGTTGTGTACGGTAGTCTTCAACTTTATTGGTTGCCCATGGCGTAATGAATAAACTCAATATTGAAATGAGGATAATAATCGGGATGGCAAATGCTAATACAGGGCGAATAAAACTGTTGATACTTAAGCCTGAACTAAACCAAATAACCATTTCAGAGTCTCTATACCAGCGCGACAGTGTCATGAGCACGGATAAAAATAAACTTAAGGACAGCAGCATAGGTAGAAACCTAATCAAGTTGAACCCTAACATTGTGGTAATGGCATCGTTTGGTAATACACCATTTGCCGCAATCTGGATTAAATAGCCTGCACGCTGAGCAATAACAATCCCCAGCAAGATGAGGAAAGCACCGGCAGCGGTTGTGATGAGTTCTTGTAGGAGTGAGCGTCTAAAAAGCATATGATTTATTTAAGACTATTTAATTACAACTATGAATTACGTGTAAAACACGAGATAATTTAACTTAACAATAGCAAAGGGTAGTACACCATGGAATTTAGCATAAAAAACAGCAATCCGGAAAAACAGCGTAGTGATTGTGTCATTGTCGGCGTTTATGAATCACATATTTTATCAAATGCTGCACTGGCGATTGATGAGGCTTCTACTGGATATATTACCAGCATTCTTAAGCGTGGTGATATGGATGGAAAATTAGATGCAACATTGATGTTACACAATGTGCCTGGCACATTGTGTGAACGCGTGTTGTTGATCGGACTGGGTAAAGAATTAGATTTTACCGATAAGCAATATTGCAAAGCGGTGCGGGCCTCAGTTAAAGCACTGACAAGTAGCGGCGCAGGTAATGTGACTACGTTTTTAGCAGAGCTGACAGTAAAAGAATTAACCGTAAGGCGTAAAGTAGCGCTTCTGGCAGAAGTGATGCTCGATGCGACTTATAAGTTTGATGCCATCAAAAAGAAAAAAATCGACCTTAAAAAAGGCGATGTCAAAAAAGGCATCGCAACAATAGCTATTAATGTTGCGCAGGCAGGTGAAGTAAAAGATGCTAAATTAGGTCTGGCTGACGGACGAGCTTTAGCCGCAGGTGTGAGCTTGGCAAAAGACTTAGGTAACTTGCCACCAAATGTGTGTACGCCGACTTACTTGGCTGAACAAGCACAGGCACTAGGTAAAAAATATGATTTTAAAGTAAAAGTATTAGAACAAAATGAACTTAAGAAATTGGGTATGGGTTCATTCTTAGGTGTTACGCAAGGTAGTGAAGAGCCGCCTAAGTTCATCGTCATGCAGCATCTTAAAGGCAAAAAAGATCAAAAACCTGTAGTGCTAGTGGGTAAAGGCATCACCTTTGATACGGGTGGTATTTCATTAAAACCAGGTTCTGAAATGGATGAGATGAAATACGATATGTGCGGCGCAGCCAGTGTGATCGGTACATTTAAAACTATTGCGGAAATGGATTTGGCGCTGAATGTGATCGGCCTTATTCCTACCTGCGAAAACATGCCAGATGGCCGCGCTACAAGACCCGGTGATGTATTAACCAGCATGTCCGGTTTGACCATTGAAGTGCTTAATACTGATGCAGAAGGGCGTTTGATTTTGTGCGATGCACTGACTTATGCGGAGCGATTTGAACCCAGTGCAGTGGTCGATATTGCAACGTTAACCGGCGCATGTGTGATTGCGCTAGGACATCATGCCAGTGGCTTGTTTAGTAATAATGATGATTTAGCAAAAGAACTATTGCAGGCAGGTGAAGCATCGTTAGACCGCGCATGGCACATGCCAATGTGGGATGACTATCAACCGTTGCTGGATAGCAATTTTGCCGATATTGCCAACATTGGCGGGCGTGCTGGCGGCAGCATTACCGCAGCATGTTTCTTGTCTCGTTTTGCTGAAAAATATGAGTGGGCGCATTTGGATGTCGCAGGAACCGCCTGGAAATCCGGCAAAGAAAAAGGTGGAACAGGGCGCCCAGTACCGTTGTTAACGGAATTTCTAGTTGCTCGTGCTAATAAAACTAATTAAGTAAAGTCGTTAAATGACCCGCGTTGAGTTCTTTTTGAATGTGCCGGATAAGTTGGCGAAAACTGCTGAGCTTTGTGAAAAAGCTGTGGAAAAAGGTCGCCAACTAACGATTTTTACTCAAGATGATGCGATGAGTCGCGCCTTACAACAACGGTTTTGGCAGCAATCGACGACTGGTTTTTTAGCAAGTAATCTATCTGATGATGTCATGAGTCAATTCTCACCTATCGTACTTGATACGAATGGTGAGAACTTGGTGCAAGATGATGTATTAATTAATTTGCAATCAGGGCACCCGCCATTTTTTAGCCGTTTTCGATATTTGGTTGAATTGGTAGGTAATGATGAGGCAGATAAAGCAGCGGCAAGAGTTCGCTTTCGATTCTATAAGGATCGTGGTTATGAAGTAAAAACAAGAGATATGGCTGAGCAACAGTCATTGTAGTTAGTAAAACTTTTGTAGGGCACTCCATCTCATTCAAATAGGCTTAAGAACATGCAAGAAGAAGATATACCTTTACTCACTGAGGTGCATGCTGCGCCAGATAAATCGGTAACTAAGCCAGTGTCGCTTTCCGCAGACCTGATTGCTGAAATTATTGCCCAAATCAGGCCGCAATTAGAGGATGAGATTGAAAAGTCGGTTGCTCAAAAGTTTAGAATAAAAATGCATGACGAGCTCATGGATAGCTTGCTGAGTGAGTCTGCCAATATTCAAAAGGCCAACCAAGCGTATCTTTCAAGTGCGTTAAGTCAGCAGTATGACCAGCAGTCTCAGCAGCTGGATCAAAAACTTGATTTGATTCAACAAGCCAAAGAGACTGCTTTAAAGCAATATGTAAGTGATGAATTATCCAGTGCTCAGCATGCCAGCCACACTTCTTTGTCGGACACGATTAACGCGGCAATCGAATATTCGCAGACAACGCTGTCTGAACAGATTAAGCAGACTTTAGCCCAGGAAGTGAGTCAGGCCGTCACAAGCGCGCAGCAGGAAGTCATGGATAAGACCACCAACTTTGTTGATAAGGCAAAGGCCGATTTGGCAACTGAGTTACCTAGCATGCTGCATGCAAATGCAGCGATTATTAAAACTGATCTAGATCAGACACTGGGCCAAATGCAGGCACAGGGTATTGCTGAGATACAAGCTAACCTCACGCAAGCCTTGCCTGCGATGGAGCAGTCGCTGGCAGATCAATTACAAGCAACTTTAACGAATTTAGAAACATTGACTGTGGAAAATGCCACGCATGCTTTACAAGCCAAAATATCACGCTTGCATGAAGATATACTTAGTGAACATCAAGCCAACCTTGCTGTTGAGCTAGCCTCGGTTTACAAAGGACTTACGCAGCAAACGCAAACGGAGTTAAGTGTATATTTGGATGCCTTGCAGGTTCAATCTCAGCAACAATTAGAACAGAAATTAGGCGATACTTTTCCTGCAATTTATCAAGGCTTATCGAATGAGTTGAGCGCTACCTTGCGTAATGACTTTGTGGCACTGGCAGAAAATGCCAAAAACAACTTTATTCGAGAGTTAAATGCAGAGTTGCCAGCGGTTGAGCAAACATTAGGCAATAAGGTGCATGAGATTCTGGATGTTGAAGTGCCGCTAATTGAGCAAAAAGTGATTTTGAGTGTGAAAGAAGAAGTCGCAAAATTGATTGATTCAGTGCGCTTGATTTTTCAAAAGTAATCTCAGCTCCGAATAAGCGAGATTAATTTTTATAAGCCACCAATAAGTGTTTGGTAGGCTTCAGCAGATAGTAGTTGGTTTTCAGCGTTCGCTTGGCTCGGTTTATATTTGAATATCCAAGCCTCATAAGGACTTTCATTAATCAGTTCTGGCGTATTGATGAGCGCTTGATTGATCTCAACCACCTCGCCATCAACCAAAGCGTGTAAATCAGACCCTGTTTTTACCGACTCAACCAAGCCGCAAGGTTCTCCCGCACTCAATATTGAACCAATTGCAGGCGCATCAATAAATACAATGTCTCCCAGCAGGTCTTGCGCGTAATCCGTAATGCCCGCTTCCCATAGGCCGTCAGACGATGGTTTCGTCCATAAATGTTCGGTGCTGTAGCGGAGTGATTCTGGAATACGCATGATATTTTTCTAATTTTTCAAGTGGGGATATAATGATTATTTTAGCCTTAATTTTATTTAGCAGCATTGAATTTATTTAATTTTATTCACTCAGACATCATGTGTGAATAAAGGCTTAGCTATAAATGAAAATTTATAAAGACAAAGCTAAAGTTTTTATATAGTATTCCGTTGTAACTGTATGAGATGAAACAAACAAATGAGTTTTTATATGCGTAAATTATTATTACTTTATATTGCCTTCGCACTAAGCCTTGCGCCTGTGGCTGCGCATGCCGCGGGGAAAAAATCGCACAAACATGTTACTGTTAGTAGCAAGTCTAAGCATATTAAAAACATTTCATTTAAATCAAATAAATATAGAACTAGTTTACATGCGCAAAAAGCCGTCAACGCTTACGATGGCAGTGGGCCACTTTTGCTTGCTTCATCTAAAGTGCTGGTCACTAACCAGCTAACCGGCGAGATCATCTTTGCCAAAAACACAAACCAATCAACCCCAATCGCTTCTGTTACCAAGTTGATGACGGCGATGGTAATGTTAGATGCACATTTGCCTATGGATGATCTATTGTTCATTGCAGATGAGGATGTTGATTACCTAAAGGGTACGCACTCCAGGTTAAGTGTAGGCACATCACTCACCCGTGCTGAGCTTTTACAGTTAGCTTTAATGGCTTCGGAAAATCGTGCTGCCGCAGCACTGGCACGCAATTATCCTGGAGGCATCAGCGCATTTATAAGCGCAATGAATCGCAAAGCAGATTTATTGGGCATGAAGTCTACCCACTTTTTTGATGCAACTGGTTTAGATAGCAATAATGTATCTACCGCAGAAGATTTAGTCCGCATGGTCAATGCCGCTTATCATTATCCCGAAATTCGTCAGGTGACAACGACCCCTTCACATTCTATTACATTGTATGGACGTGGAAATCCAATCAACTTTGTGAATACTAACGCACTGGTACGGGGTAGTGATTGGGTGATCGGTTTATCAAAAACAGGGTTTATCAATGAAGCCGGGCGTTGTTTGGTGATGCAAGCGGAGATTTCAGGCCAGCCTATGATCATCGTATTGCTTGATTCTGTTGGAAAGCTTACCCGCATAGGCGATGCAAAACGTATTCGTAAGTGGATTGAACATAATGACGCCAATTCGCTGGGCGACAATGTTAGCGGTTAGGGTTTAAGCGCACGGACATTTTCACTGCTTTACAATGATTTGAAATAGAAAAAGCGGCTTTAAGCCGCTTTTTCTATTTGTAATGTTCAAAGTTAAAGCACTTATTCGCTATCCGCTTTTTTCGTTGTTGGTTTTTTCGCCGCAGGCTTCTTGGCAACCGCTTTAGTGGTGCCGGTTTTTGCCGCACTAGTTTTAGTTGTCCCGGCTTTTTTTGCTACGGCAGGTTTTTTCGCGGCGACTTTTTTCACGGTAGTTTTCTTCACTGCGGTTTTCCTCACAGCTGTTTTTTTCTCCGTGGTTTTGGTCGCAGTCGATTTTTTAACAGCGACTTTCTTAGCTGGCACTTCTTTTGCGGCTTTAGCACTTAATAGCTCTAAAGCTTCATCCAGTGTCAGTGATTCTGGTTCTACGCTTTTTGGCAGCGTTGCACGAATCTTGCCGTGTTGCACATAAGGGCCATAGCGGCCGGCATACACTTCAATTTGACCATCTTCCGTAGGATGATTGCCCAATGAGCATAGTGGCGCTGGGCCGGTATTGGCTGCGGCTAGCAAGGCTACAGCACCCTCTAAATCAATCGTAAAGACACTCTCAGTTTTTGGTATAGATTTAAATTTAGCATCGTGATTCACATATGGGCCAAAACGCCCAATGTTAGCCACAACTTTCTTGTGCGTTACTGGGTGTAAGCCTAAATCACGTGGCAACGACAACACCATCGTTGCTGTTTCTAAGCTCATGTCGGTAAGCGGAATTTCTTTCGGTACGCTGACACGCTTTGGTTTTTTCTTGTCGCCTTCAATGGCTAAGCCCAGCTGTAAATAAGGCCCGTATGGACCATTCATCAGCATGATTTCTTTGCCGGTTTCCTTATCCGTGCCGATCACTACAGGGTCGCTACCAGCGGCTGCTGCACCATTAAGGCTGCGTTTGTAATCACATTTAGGTTCGTTGTTATAACCTGTGCAACCAATAAAAGTACCAAAACGGCTCAATTGTTTTTGTAGGGGTTGTCCGCATTTTGGGCAAGCTTCATCAATCAGCTCGTTGCCCGGGCGGTCTACATTGGCCTTGCTGAGTAACTGCTGGTTAAATCCTTGCCAAAACTCAGCCATGAGCGGTATCCACTCACGCTCGCCATCGGCAACGCTATCTAATGCATTTTCCAAGTTAGCCGTAAAATCATAATCAACATATTGTGTAAAGTGTTCAGTTAAAAACTTATTCACTACACGGCCAACATCGGTTGGGGTAAATCGTTTTTTATCCAGCACTACATATTCACGGTCTTGCAAGGTGCTAATAATGCTGGCGTAGGTAGAAGGACGACCTATGCCGTACTCTTCTAGAATTTTAACTAAACTCGCCTCGCCATACCTTGGAGGAGGCTCGGTAAAGTGTTGATCGCCGTATATTTTTTCAACGATGAGTACTTCGCCTGTTTCAAGATGCGGCAGCTTGCTTTCGCCTTCTTCTTCCTCGTCATCAGTGCCTTCCATATACACGGCGATGAATCCCGGAAAAACTAATGTCTGGCCAGTTGCACGGAATAGATTGGCATCACTACCCACACTTAAATCAACACTAACTGCGTCAAATTTAGCAGGTGACATTTGGCAAGCAAGCGCGCGCTTCCAAATCATTTCATAAAGCTTGAACTGCTCGTCCGTTAAGAATTGGCGAACACTGGCTGGTGAACGTGAAATATCGGTTGGTCGAATAGCCTCATGAGCCTCTTGTGCACTTTTTGACTTCGTTTTGTACATGACAGGAGATTTTGGCAAGTATTCTGCATCAAAATTCTTTTTCACATAATCACGAATCTGCATCACAGCTTCGGTTGCCATGTTAAACGAGTCGGTACGCATATAAGTAATCAAACCTACAGTGCCGCTGCCTACATCCATACCTTCATACAGTTGTTGTGCAACGCGCATGGCCCGTGAGGTGGTAAAGCCTAATTTGCGCACTGCTTCTTGCTGTAAGGTTGACGTTGTAAACGGCGCGGCAGGGCTACGACTGCGTTGTTTTTTCTCAACGCGAGAAACTGTGGTTTTACCTGCGCTTGCTAACAGTAGTTTTCCTACGATATCTGACTGTTGGTCATGGTTTATTACTGTGAACTGCTCAACTTTTTGATTGTTGAGCTGCACTAATTTAGCGCTGAAGCCATGGCTATGTTTTAATGCATCCAGGTGAATAGACCAATATTCCTGTGATTTAAACGCTTCAATTTCTAATTCACGTTCAACAATCAAGCGCAATGCCGGGCTTTGTACACGGCCGGCCGATAGTCCGCGACGAATCTTTTTCCACAGTAATGGTGATAAATTAAAGCCGACTAAGTAATCCAGCGCGCGGCGTGCTTGTTGCGCATTCACCATAGGCATGGAAATATCGCGAGGTTCGGCAATGGCGTGTTCTACCGCACTTTTGGTGATTTCATGAAACACCACGCGTTTCATAACTTTGTTTTTGAGTAGGTTTTTAGACTTTAAAATCTCGGCAATATGCCATGAAATCGCTTCACCTTCGCGGTCCGGATCGGTTGCGAGGTAGATGCTATCTGCACTCTTTACCGCTTTTGCAATTGCATCGACATGTTTACTGTTGCGTTCGATAATGTCATATTTCATCTCGAAATTATTGGCAGTATCTACCGCACCATTTTTCGGGATTAAGTCGCGCACATGCCCATAGGAGGCGAGCACCTCATAGTCGTTTCCAAGGTACTTTTTCAGCGTTTTCGCTTTGGAAGGTGATTCAACAATTAACAGTTTGGACATGAATGCCTATTTAAATGGGGTTTGCTTACTCAGTAGCTTGGCATAATAACAAGGTAAATGGCTACAAGACAACAACTTACAGAACATAGTACGTTAATTTCTCTATTAAATCGTTACATTATGTATTTCGTACGAACTCTATGCGCGTGCCATCTGTGCTGTTTAAACTCAAGGCCGCGCCTTCATTTGCAATGTCACCAAACAATGGGTCTTCATCCTCAGGCTTGGCTTGCGTCAGATTTTTGAAGTCATATAAATTAAAATCGGCTAAGTGAGATGGCTCAACATTACCAATGGCGCGGAATATATTATTCACGCGGCCGGGCTGTTCAAGCTCCCAGGCATGCAACATCTCTTTTACTTTTTGGCGCTGCAGATTCTCCTGGCCGCCACATAAATCACACGGGATTATTGGAAACTCCATTTGACGTGCATAGCTGGCTATGTCCTTCTCACTGCAATAGGCCAATGGCCGTATCACAATGTTTTGTTTGTCATTGGTGGAAAGCTTAGGTGGCATCGCTTTCATTTTTGCGCCAAAGAATAAGTTCAAAAACAAAGTCTCTACAATGTCATCTCGATGGTGTCCAAGTGCAATCTTGTTAGCTCCCAGCTCTTTGGCTGTGGTGTAGATCACGCCGCGTCTTAACCTGGAACATAACGAGCAGGTGGTTTTACCTTCAGGAATCTTTTCTTTAACGATCGAATAAGTATCGGCTTCGACAATGCGGTAATCAACGCCAAGCTTTTCAAAATAAGCCGGTAAAATGTCCGCAGGGAAACCAGGCTGTTTTTGATCCAGATTCATCGCAATCAGTTTGAAGTTGATAGGCGCGCGCTCTTGCAAGGCCAGCAATATCATCAGCATGGCGTGAGAATCTTTGCCGCCGCTCATGCACACCAGCACGGTATCGCCGTCTTCAATCATGTTGTAATCACCAATGGCTTTGCCAGTAGCGCTTATCAAGCTGTTGCGTAGCTTGATGAAATTGTTGGAATGGTTTGCGGGCAGGTGTTTGATCATTGGGTTTCTAATACTTGGTTTCTAATATTGGTTTTCTAAATATTCGGGCTCTGTTATTGCTTACTTACTATTGTGTAATAGCGCTTAAAGATTAAGTGATCTGCCGCCATCTACGGCTAATACATGGCCGGTAATAAAAGGCGCGTCTATCACTAAAAACTTAACGGCTTTCGCTACATCTTCAGCTTTGCCTACGCGTTTGAGTAATGTTTGATTGATGACGCGCTGACGATACACTTCGTCAAACTGCGGATTGCTTTCGGGCCATTGTACTGGCCCCGGTGCCACAGCATTGACTCGTACTTCAGGGCTTAGTTCATGTGCCAGTGATTTGGTCAGTGTTACTAATCCTGCTTTCGCCACACTATATATAATGTACCCCTTTTTCGGGCGCTCCACATGCATATCGGTGATGTTCACAATACAACCGTAATTTTTTCGCAACTCAACGGCCGCCGCCTGAGATAAAAACAGCGGTGCTTTTAAATTGCTACCCATCAAATCGTGCCATTTCGCTTCATCAATATCGCCAATCTCACTTGCATAGTAAGTCGATGCATTGTTGATCAACACATCTAGTCGACCAAAGCGGTTCACAGTTTCGCGAATCAAGTTTGGAATACTAGCAATATTCAGTAAGTCACCTTGAATAATGGCGACAGAATTAGGCCGCTGCAGATTAAGTTCGGCCTGCAAGGCGCGCGCTTCGTTAAGAGAGCTTTTGTAATGCACCATGAGCGAATAGCCTTCAGCATGGAGGATGCGGCAAATAGCGGCACCCACACGCTTAGCCCCGCCAGTGATTAAAACGACTTTATTTATAATGTTCGAATCCACACTTTGTCCAATCTTAATTGTTAACTATTATAATCTAACTCTATGAGTACACTACCTACACCTTCAGCAGATGCCAAAATACATAGCGAACAGCTCGCATCGCTCGTTCAACACAGCATAAAAAAAGCCGGGGGCTGGATAGACTTTGCTGAGTTTATGCAGTTAGCACTGTATGCAACTGCACTAGGTTATTACAGCGCCGGAAGCCAAAAGTTCGGCAAGACAGGTGATTTTGTTACTGCACCAGAAATTTCTCCGCTATTTGCGCAGACTATTTCTAATCAAATTGCACAGGTTTTGCGTAAAACTAATGGCGATATTCTTGAGCTAGGAGCAGGTACCGGAAAGCTGGCAGCGGATACATTGCTCACTTTAGCGCAATTAGAGCCAGAGTTAAAGGCCGTGCCAAGGCAATATTTTATACTGGAAGTAAGTGACCACTTGCGCCAAGTGCAACTTGAAACCTTACAAAAAAAACTACCTAAAGAACTCATGCAACGTGTAGTGTGGCTCAACGTACTGCCAGCAGCATTTGATGGCGTAGTGATCGCTAATGAGGTGTTAGATGCCATTCCAGTCCATCTGCTACACACCACTCCGCAAGGTTTATGCGAGCGCGGCGTGGTGTTTGATGGTGTAGGTTTTGCTTTTCAAGATATGCCGCTGACTGAACAACATTTGTTGGATGCGGTTAACAAGCTCAATCTGCCCAATGGCTATCTCACTGAAATTTGTCCTGCAGCCAGTGGCTTGATTGCCAGCCTTGCTAATATGTTGCAGCACGGTACTATTTTGATGATTGATTATGGCTTTGCAGCGCGTGAATATTATCATCCACAACGCAATCAAGGCACGCTCATGTGCCACTATCAACATTACGCCCACATAGACCCCTTGGTTAATGTAGGTCTGCAAGACATTACGGCGCATGTTGATTTCACGAGCATCGCCTATGCCGGCATTAATCATGGCTTAGCGTTAAGTGGTTTTTGCAGTCAAGCGCAGTTTTTAATGAACTGCGGCATTCTCGATGTGATGTCGCAAGTGTCACCACAAGATATGGCGCGCTATGCACCATTAGCGGCGGCAGCGCAAAAATTATTATCACCGGCGGAAATGGGCGATCTATTTAAGGTGATTGCCTTTAGTAAAGGCTTTGAAGAGGCTTTGCTTGGTTTTGTCTCAGGTGATAAATCGCATACCCTTTAATTTGTAAGCAATCATTAAAGGGCACCTCTATTAATACAATTTTCGTACCACAGGCACTCCGATTTTCTAAGTGCTAAAGCACTTGAAAAGTCGTATGTCGCTAAACTGTGATGCTTAAAAAAAATTATTCCTTACATATCAAACATATGCCGCGTCACAATTTTTTGTTCGCGCCTTGTTAAGCTTATCGCACCAACCTTGCGGCTTCGGCTGCTTAGATTGGTGGTGATGCCCTTTACGGGTAGAAACTTGAATTAATAGAGCTACCCTAAAGTATAATCACGGCTATGACAGAAAACACTAAAACTCAGCAAGAAAATCCACTTGAAGCTTCCAATGACGAGGCGTTAAAAAAACGCAGCATCCGCAGCTTCGTACTACGGCAGGGTCGCCTAACCAAAGGCCAGGCGCGTGCGCTTGAGACGGGCTTACCCCAATTTGGCATTAGCTACTCGCCAGAAATCATCGATTTAAACGCTAAATTTAATCGTACTGATAGTAAGAAAATACTGGAGATTGGCTTTGGCATGGGTGAAACCACCGCTAAAATCGCACAGACTTTGCCTGACTGTGATTTCCTCGCTGCCGAAGTGCATACACCGGGTGTCGGCGCATTGCTTAAGCTGATTGAAGAGTCAGCACTTACTAACATTCGTATTATTCAGCACGATGTAGTAGAAGTGCTACAAAATATGCTGGCAGATGCAAGCTTGGATGGCGTGCATATTTTCTTTCCCGATCCTTGGCATAAAACGCGCCACCATAAGCGTCGCTTGATTCAAGCTGGGTTTGTGAAATTGCTATGCAGCAAACTTAAAACAGGTGGATATTTGCATGTGGCCACTGATTGGCAGGAATATGCTGAGTGGGTGTTGGAGGTATTGAATGCTGAACCTCTGTTACAAAATACCGCAGAGAGCTATGCCGAGAAGCCTAGTTACAGACCGCTAACCAAGTTTGAAAATCGTGGGATTAAGCTTGGGCATGGCGTTTGGGATATGGTGTTTACGCGCAAGTAGTCGCTTTCGCGCGACTAGCGAGTTACTTTCTTTTGCGTAGCCAAAAGAAAGTAACCAAAGAAAAGGCTACCCCCTACCGCTTGCTTCCTGTACTACTGTAAAAAGCTGGGCAGCTGCGGAACTCGCTACGCTCAAACAGTCCTCGCTGAAATCCCCCAACTTTTTGCAGCAGCACAGGCGCGGTAGCAGGGGTTTCGTTAAGTTAGGTTCGGTAGTTTTTATGTTAAACCGATGTCCTGCGAGGCAGTAACGACGGGCTTCGTAGCTATGCTATTTTTAGCTAGACGTAACGTTTGAGTTAAGGAGCGGGCTTTCCAAAGTCCCGTTTGACTGACGGGTTATGCATTTGTGGCGTTCATGTCGAAGCCTAGTGTGGCCGGTACGCACTTAAAACCCAGCGCCAGCGCACAGTGGAACCGATGACATCCTCCTACGAGTTTGTATTTATAGGTGTCGCTTATTGAAGGAACTACCTTCACGGGCTCAATCTCATGGTTTGATTGGAGCCAGTGTAGTATTCGCATCACTCTTTGTTTCGCAGATTCACCTGTGTTGTTGTCATTGCAAAAGATACCCCTTGCTTCTGCTCTTTCCAGACAAGGTTCCACGCTATCGATATCAATGGTGAAAACATCCTCTTTTGCAATAGTCGCATAATCTACAAGATAGCAATCTTGGCTAGGCTTGTAGTCAAGGACGTTGGCCTCGGCAAGCCATCTGTCATCAATCTGAAATTTAAGTTTATGATGTGCTAGCATCATAGATTATGCCCAGACTAAAGTAACTCTCAATAAAAGAGCTTAATCTTTTATTGGAGTAATTTGATAATGCAACAATAAAGCACATAACATCAATTGACGGAATTAACTTTCATTATCAAGATTAAATGACTTTCGTACCAAATCCTCAGGTTCTTCGGCAAACAGCCACTTGCCAATCACTTTCTCTGCTTCCTCAACGCCTTGTTTTTTCAGGCTGGAAAACAACTGTATGGTGCATTCGCTGTGATAATGGTTGCCCCATGTTTCAATCAGCTCTTTGCGCACACGGTTTAGGGTTAAGCTGGCCTCGCCGCGTGAGAGTTTGTCTGATTTGGTTAATAGCACATGCACGGGTTTACCGCTTGGGCAAAACCAGTCCAGCATTTGGCGGTCTAGCGGTGTGAGTGGGTGGCGGCTATCCATGACTAATACCAAACCGCCTAAGCTAGTACGTTCGCTCAAATAGCGGGCAAGTACGTTTTGCCAGTGCGCGCGCATGGATTCTGGCACTTTGGCGTAGCCGTAGCCAGGTAAGTCGACTAAGTGTCTGTCGTTGCCCAGGGTGAAAAAGTTAATAAGCTGCGTGCGCCCAGGTTGCTTACTTACAAACGCCAGGCGATTGTGGTTGGCAAGCGTGTTAAGTGCGCTGGATTTACCTGCGTTTGAGCGGCCGGCAAAGGCTACTTCAATGCCGCTGGCAATCGGCAGATCGCGCAGATGATGGGCTGATATATAAAAAGTTGCGTTTTGAAACAAGGGCATGACAATCCAGTTCGATTTGGTGTGTCGCTAATCGGGTTTAGTACACGATTTAGAGGCGGTATAAACAATAGTGAAAAATGCTATCACGAATAGGTGTTTTTCGCTAAAATAGTGCGTTAATTGATTGAATAATTTAGCTTAGTCGCGGATGTATGCGTTAAATGCATGGGATGAGTCAA
>Ga0209913_1000558_pt1 | contig 30063 bp, 29 predicted proteins | sample PersoiDNA2013203_FD_185805 | JGI IMG/M metagenome (GOLD analysis project Ga0209913, IMG submission 185805) | Permafrost soil microbial communities from the Arctic, to analyse light accelerated degradation of dissolved organic matter (DOM) -... | ecosystem: Environmental > Terrestrial > Soil >... | reverse complement strand
CCGGCTCTGGAAGCGCGGATCTTTGTACCAAAGATCGGCCACAAAGAAATAGTCGATGTAGGTGCCGGTTTCCTTGTCCTTGAGTATCCCGATGGACTGCCCATCAACCCGCATATCTTCATCAAGCTTCATTTCTACCTTTAGGTTCGACGTCCGGCTTAAGCAATCTGGTCCGTTTCGAACGACTGCTTCTGGCCGATTGCAGACGGTCGGGTAGCTTAGCATGTTGCAGCCATGAAAAATACTGCGATATCCCGCGAGCGTCCGCAACCGACCCAATCCGGACGTTCACGCATCCGGTTAGGATCGGTTCAAGGTGCTGGTTTACCGGCCTCGTCAGCTGCGGAAGTCGGCGCGTTCTGGTTGAAGAGTTCGTTGAGCGATCGTTTAGTCATAGCAAGTGCCCGGGTTCATATCACGTGGGGTGTACCAGACCACGCTGTGCTCATCTTTGAGTATCCGTACCTGCTCAGTCCAAATCAGGTGACAAATTCCTCTTTTCCTTCCGCCAACCGTTTCCTCGACATGTTTTATCGCTGCCTGCTCGGCACTTTTTATGATGGGACCAAACTTCTCATCATCCTCTATAGGGTCGTAAAATTTTGGGCCCTTCTGTACCTGCACTGCGATGAGGATGCGCTCTCTCAGGCTGGGCTCCATGGCTTCAATAACGGATCGAATCTTACCGACAGGGCACCCTGTGGCAATTCGGAACTGTTTGATTTGTTCTAGCGTTAGCTCAAGTTTGAAATCGACCATAGGACCCGGACGTTGAGTGTGAACCTTGGGACAGAGCGGGACCTTAAGGCGTCAGCGCAGCGATGAATACGAGCGTAGCGACTGCCTGGATCGACTATGTCACAGTCCGTTCCTGGCCGAGTCCGGCCGGTCGAGCTAGCATACCATGTTGCCACATTGAAAAACTATCGGACTGACGCGACAGGCAGCTCCCGCCCCATAGTAGCCCTTCAGCCTAGCCCTTCCCAAGCTTCCACCATGGTTGTTTATGCGGTTCCTTCCGCATCACCGGTTCCTCTTGTGGAGCTGTAACCAGCGTCTGCGCGCAGAGTGAGTTCCACACGACAGCATCAAGTGGCATTACTCTGGCCCAGTCGATCCTTCCCACAAGTGAAGAGTGAGGGGCAAACCCAAAAAATTGACCCTTGCCACGTGAAACCCCCTTCTCTTTGAGCAAGGCAACCCCTCGACTTAAAAGATGCATCTCTTGCCATTCGCGGGTATTCATTAGCTCGCCGAACTGGTGGAAGCTAGCAGCAACGGGATTCACCCCGCCCTCCAGCACGTCCAGCTTCATTACCTCGCCTGACCTATGCTCGAAGAACAGATCGCCAAATGCCGAAGCGCCTATCGGGCGAATCTGACCAAGATTCAGTCCTGACCATTCCGAGAACAGTGCCTGGAAGTCGAGTAATGATGCATCAACGAATAGATCGTCCCAAGTCAGTTAGTTCATAAGCAAGCTTTAACGTTGACCGAGATAGGCGAAGGGCTGCTTCTGGCCGATAGCTGCCGGTCGCATTGCCTCATTGGGCCGCTTTGCTGCTCCAGGGACTAGCCACGGGATCTTGTTACGCGCGCTCAGCCGCCAGTCACCGGCGGGAAGAACGCCACCTCGGCGCCTTCGGACAGCGCCGTGCCGGGGTCGCACATGCGCTGGTTGCACGCCATGCGCAGCACGCGGCCCTCCGCCAGCGCCTGCGCCCACGGTTCGCCGCGCGCGACCAGCAAGGCCCGCAGCGCGCCCACGGTCGCCACGTCCGCCGGCACGTCGATGGATTCGGCGCCCGTGCCGACGGCCTCGCGCACGCCGGCAAAGAATCGCAGTTCGATCTTCATATCAGTTCAGCAGTTCGTTGAAGGGGATGAATCGTACCGTGTCGCCGGCCGCGATGGCCTGGCCGGGTGGATTGTCGATCAGGCCATCGCCCCAGACGGTGGACGTCAACACGCCGGAACTCTGGTTCGGGAACAGATCCAGGCCGCCCGCGTCGTTGATGCGGGCGCGCAGGAACTCGTTGCGGCGGTCGCCCTTCCAGTCGAAATCGGCGCGCAGCGTGTAGGCGCGCGGGGCCACGGTGCCCGTGACGCCCTGCAGGCGCAGCATGAAGGGCCGCACGAACAACAGGAAGGTGACGAAGCTCGACACGGGGTTGCCGGGCAGGCCGAGGAAGAAGGCCCGCCCTACTTCGCCGAAGGCCAGGGGCTTGCCCGGCTTGACGGCGATCTGCCACATATTGAGCTTGCCCTCGGCTTCGACGGCCGGCTTGATATGGTCTTCCTCGCCGACCGACACGCCGCCGGACGTGATGATCAGGTCATTGCCGGCGGCCGCCTCGCGCAGCACGGCGCGGGTGGCATCCAGCGAATCGGGCACGATGCCGAAGTCGGCGATGTCGCAGCCCATGTTTTCCAGCAGCGCGCGCAAGGTAAACCGGTTCGAGTTGTAGATGCCGCCCGGCGCCAGCGGCTGGCCCGGCATCGTCAGCTCGTCGCCCGTGAAGAACACGGCCACGCGCAAGCGGCGCCGCACGGGTAGTTCGGCCAGCCCGACGGAGGCAAGCAGCCCCAGTTCCTGGCTGCGCAGGCGCGTGCCCGCCGCCAGGATGGCCTTGCCGGCCGTGATGTCCTCGCCCTGGCGTCTCACCCATTCACCGGGCGCCGGCGCATGGCGGATCGTGACTTTGCCATCCGCGCCTGCCTCGCACTGTTCCTGCATGACCACCGCATCGGCACCAGGGGGAATGAAGGCCCCCGTGAAGATGCGGGCGGCCGTGCCGGGCTGCAGCGGCTGGCCCAGGTGGCCGGCCGGGATGCGCTGGGAAATGGGCAAGGTAGCCGCGCCGCCGGCGCAATCGGCCGCCCGCACGGCGTAGCCGTCCATCGACGTATTGTCGAAGCCGGGCACGTCGATGGTCGAGACCTGGTCGGCCGCCAGCACGCGGCCATTGGCCGCCAGGGTCGATATCGTCTCGACGTCCTGCACGGGGCGCGCGGCCGCCAGCAGGAAGTCCAGCGCTTCGCGCACGGCCAGCATCGGCTTCGGTTTGTACTGCTGATTGTTCCCGGCCTGGCTCACTTACAGCCCCGTATCGGCCGCGACGTTTGCGGAAATATATGCCTTGATATTCTCGACATTGGGCGGCATCACGGTGAATTTCTGCGGCAGCGCCTCGATGTTCTCGAAGCCGGCAGGGCGCTCGGCATCCTCGCCCAGCGCTTCCAGGATGGTCTCGTTGAACTTGGCCGCCAGCGCCGTCTCCAGCACGATCATCGTCACGCCCTTCTCGATGTTTTCCTTGGCCACCTTGATGCCGTCGGCCGTGTGCGTGTCGATGACGATGCCGTAGTCGTCGGCCACGTCACGGATGGTCTGCACGCGCTCGTCGTGGGTCGACTTGCCGGACTTGAAGCCATAGCGGGCCACCTGCCTGAACTCGTCACCGTCGCTGCCCGGCGCGCCGGACAGGTCGAAGCCGCCGTCCGTTTCCACCTTGGCGAACAGCGCCTTCACGCGGACCGGGTCGCGGCCCACCAGATCGTAGACGAAGCGCTCGAAGTTCGACGCCTTGCTGATGTCCATCGACGGGCTGCTGGTGTGGTGCGTCTCGGAGGACTTGCGCACGCGGTAGACACCGGTGCGGAAGAACTCATCCAGCACGTCGTTCTCGTTGGTGGCCACCACCAGCTTGTCGATGGGCAGGCCCATCATGCGGGCGATATGGCCGGCGCAGATATTGCCGAAGTTCCCCGACGGTACGGTGAACGATACCTTCTCCTCGTTCGACTTCGTTGCGGCCAGGTAGCCGCGGAAGTAGTAGATCACCTGGGCCACGACCCGCGCCCAGTTGATGGAATTGACGGTACCGATCTTGTAGCGGGCCTTGAATTCCAGGTCGTTCGACACGGCCTTCACCATGTCCTGGCAGTCGTCGAACACGCCTTCGACGGCGATATTGAAGATGTTCGGGTCCTGCAGCGAGAACATCTGGGCCGTCTGGAAGGCGCTCATCTTCTTGTGCGGCGACAGCATGAAGACGCGGATGCCGCGCTTGCCGCGCATCGCGTACTCTGCCGCGCTACCCGTGTCGCCAGAGGTGGCGCCAAAGATATTCAGTTCCGCGCCCTCCTTGGCCAGCGCGTATTCGAACAGGTTGCCCAGCAATTGCATGGCCATGTCCTTGAAGGCCAGGGTCGGGCCGTTCGACAGGGCCTGCAGCACCAGCTTCTTGCCGCCTTCGTCTTCCAGCACGCGCAGCGGGGTGATGTCGGCTGCGTTCTCGCTTGGTCGCGCGTTGCGGTAGGTCTCGCTCGTGTAGGTCTTGCGCGCCAGCGCCTCGATATCGGCTTCCGGAATATCGGTGGCGAACTTCTTCAGGATCGCGATGGCGACATCGGCATACGACAGCTTGCGCCACGCATCGAGTTCGGCACCCGTCACCTGCGGATACTCGGCCGGCAGATACAGGCCGCCGTCCGGGGCCAGGCCGCCAAGGAGGATGTCTGAGAACGAAGCAGAGGAAGATGCGTTGGAAGGAGACGACGAGGCAGCCGATGCGTCGGCGCGGGTGGACACGTAATGCATGTTCAGGAAATCCGGTTAAGCACTGCGAAGGGGAATCCTATTATAGTGCCACCGGAGTTTCTATGTGCAATCTGCCAACTGCCTGAATTTTATCTTGCCGCTTCAGCAAGCCGCGTGATTCACCGTGACGACGTGGATGGCCAGCCCGCCCAAGGACGTTTCCTTGTACTTGGCCTGCATGTCCGCGCCCGTCTGGCGCATCGTTTCGATGACTTCGTCGAGGCTGACGAAGTGGGTGCCGTCGCCCTTCAGCGCCAGCGACGCGGCCGTGATCGCCTTGACGGCGCCCATGCCGTTGCGCTCGATGCAGGGAATCTGCACCAGGCCACCGATCGGGTCGCAGGTCATGCCCAGGTGATGCTCGATGCCGATCTCCGCCGCATTTTCGATCTGTGCGTTCGAGCCCCCCAGCGCGGCCACCAGGCCGGCCGCCGCCATCGCGCAGGCCACGCCCACTTCGCCCTGGCAGCCCACCTCGGCGCCGGAAATCGATGCGTTGCGCTTGCACAGCATGCCGATGGCGGCCGCCGTCAACAGGAAGGCGCGCACGCCCTTGACGGGGTCGAGCGGCTTGCAGTCTTCCGCGTAATACTTGATCACGGCGGGGATGATGCCCGCCGCGCCGTTGGTCGGCGCCGTGACGACCCGGCCGCCGGCCGCATTTTCCTCGTTGACGGCCATCGCGTACAGGGTCACGCCGTTCAAGGCGTCATGCGGCAGCTCGTTGGCGCGGTCGGCACCCAGGGCCTGGCGCCACAAGGTGGCGGCGCGGCGCTTGACGTTCAGGCCGCCCGGCAGTTGTCCGACGTTTTCCAGGCCGTGCGCGATACAACTGCGCATCACGTTCCAGATCCGGTCCAGCCCCGCATCCAGCTCCGCTTCGCTCATGCGCGCCAGCTCGTTCGTGCGCAGCATGGCGGGAATGGTCAGGCCCGTGCGTTCGCCGTGCGCCAGCAGGTCGGCCATCGTATCGAAGGGATAGGGAATCGGCGCTGCCGGCGCGGGGGCCGCAGCGGCCGACTCGCCTTCGGCGCGAATGAAGCCGCCGCCGACGGAATAATAGATCTTGCGCACGGTGCTGCCGTCCGCGCGCTGCAGGGTGAAACTCATGCCGTTCGGGTGCTCGGGCAGGTTCTCCGTCTTGTGGAACACCAGGTTGACGGCGCGCGTGAACGGTACGGCGTGCTGGCCCAGCAGGCGCAGTTCACCCGCTGCCTCGGCGGCGGCCAGCATGCGGTCGACCGCGGTCGGGTCGACATCCTGCGGCGTTTCGCCCATCAGGCCCAGGATCACGGCCTTGTCGGTGGCGTGGCCGACGCCTGTCAGCGCCAGCGAGCCATACAGCTCGGCCGTGACGGCGCCGACGTCGTCCAGCGGCGCGTTTTCGAGCAGGAAGCGGCGTGCCGCCACCATCGGGCCCACGGTGTGCGAGCTCGATGGCCCGATGCCGATCTTGAACAAATCGAAAACGCTCATGTCCATCTGCTGGTCTCTCTGCTTATATAGTTATGGGTGATGCCGCAGTGCTTCCTCGTCGACGACGTCGACTCAGGCCGCCTCGCCGACCGAAACGTCGATATTGGCGAGCATGTCGCGCACCATCTCGTCGATGCCGATCCGGGCCTGCCAGCCCCAGTGCACGCGCGCTTCCTCGTCGTCCAGGCTTTGCGGCCACGTGTCGGCGATGGCCTGGCGGCTGTCCGGCGCGTAGGCGATGTCGAAGCCGGGCACTTCCCGCGCGATGGCCTTGGCCAGCTGCTCGGGGTTGAACGACACGCCGGCCACGTTGTACGAGGAGCGGATACGCACCTTCTCGGCCGGCGCTTCCATCAGTTCGATGGTGGCGCGGATGGCGTCGGGCATGTAGATCATCGGCAGCGTCGTCTGCGGGCCCAGGAAGCACTGGTACTGTTCGCCGCGCAGGGCCGCGTGGAAGATGGCGATGGCGTAGTCCGTCGTACCGCCGCCCGGAGGCGACTTGTAGCTGATGATGCCGGGGTAGCGGATGCTGCGCACGTCCACGCCGTACTTGATGTGGTAGTACTCGCACAGGCGCTCGCCGGCCAGCTTGCTGATGCCGTAGATCGTGGTCGGGTCCATCACCGTCATCTGGGGCGTGTCCACGGCCGGGGTGTTCGGGCCGAAGGCGGCGATCGACGAAGGCCAGAACACCTTCAGGGGTTTGCCCGCCTCGCCGCGCTCGCGCGCCACTTCCAGGATATTGAGCAGGCCGTCCATGTTCAGCTTCCAGGCGCGCAGCGGCGCGGCTTCGCCGGTGGCCGACAGCATGGCCGCCAGCTGGTAGACCTGCGTGATGTCCTGCGAGGAGACCAGCTGGGCCAGCGCTTCCTCGTCCAGCACGTTCAGCACCTGGTACTGGACGGCGTTATACAGGTTGTTCGGCGAGATATCCGTGGCGAAGACATTGTGCGCGCCGTGCCTGGCGGCCAGCGCCTCCACCAGTTCGCTGCCGATCTGGCCGTTGGCGCCAATGACGAGAATACGTTCCATCGTGTCGTTCTTTCAGTTCTGCGTGGTGATGGTTTTGATGATGCCCAGTTCCTTGCCGGCCTGCTCGAAGGCAGCCAGCACCTGGTCCAGCTGTTCGCGGGTGTGCGCAGCCGACAGCTGGACACGCACGCGCGCCTGGCCCATCGGCACCACCGGGTAGAAGAAGCCCGACAGCAGCACGCCCAGTTCGAACATGCGGGCCGCGAACTTCTGCGCCACAGGGGCCTCGAACAGCATCACCGGCACCACCGGGTGCGTGCCCGGCTTGATGGTAAAGCCGATTTCCTCGATGCGGCGGCGGAAGTAGGCCGTATTCTCGTGCAGGCGGTCGCGCAGCTCGGTCGAGCCGGACAGGCGTTTCAGCACTTCCAGCGAGGCGCCGGCGATCGACGGCGCCAAGGTGTTCGAGAACAGGTACGGACGCGACTTCTGGCGCAAGGTCTCGATCACTTCCTTGCGGCCGGACGTGAAGCCGCCCATGGCGCCGCCCAGCGCCTTGCCGAGGGTGCCGGTGATGATGTCGATCTTGCCCACCACGTTATGGTGCTCATGCGTGCCGCGCCCCGTCTTGCCCATGAAGCCGGAAGCGTGGCATTCGTCGATCATCACCAGGGCGCCATACTGTTCAGCCAGCGCGACGATCTTGTCCAGCTGGGCGATGGTGCCGTCCATCGAGAAGACGCCGTCCGTGACGATGACCTTGTGGCGCTTGTCCGCGGCGGCCTGCAGCTGCTTTTCCAGGTCGGCCATGTCGTTGTGCGCATAGCGAAAGCGGGCCGCCTTGCACAGCCGGATGCCGTCGATGATCGACGCGTGGTTCAGCGCGTCCGAGATGATGGCGTCGTTCTCGTCGAACAGGGGCTCGAACACGCCGCCGTTGGCGTCAAAGGCGGCCGCGTACAGGATCGTGTCTTCCGTGCCCAGGAAGACGGAAATGGCGCGCTCGAGCTCCTTGTGCACCGTCTGCGTGCCGCAGATGAATCGCACCGAGGACAGGCCGTAGCCGTACTTTTCCGTGGCGTCGATGGAAGCCTGGGCCACCCACTCCTGGCCGGACAGGCCGAGGTAATTGTTGGCGCACATATTGATCAGCGTGCGGCCGTCCTCGCTCGTCACCTGCGCGCCCTGGCGCGAAGCCAGCACCCGCTCGGGCTTGAACAGGCCCTGCTCGCGCAGGCCGTCCAGCTTTTCCTGCAGGCCGCTGTAAAAAGTATTCCTGGCTTGTTCGCTCATCTTCATCCTCGGATCGTGGGAGTGCGGCGGCTTGACCGCCTGTAACCTATGTTGTACCGTGACTCGTGGAGAACAGGGTATCGAAGTTCGACGCTTTTTCGATACAATCTCCGGAGTTCACTATCTTGAACAAAAATTCAATATACTGAATCCTACATAAACATATTGGACTTTGCAAGCCTCCGTGACCTACCCCATGAAAGCCCTTGTCAATAATGCACCGCCCGAGGTGGGCGCCGCCCTGCAGCGCCTGCGCCTCGCGCGCGGCCTGACCCTGGAGGACCTGTCGCGCATCGCCGGCGTGTCGAAGTCGATGCTGTCGCAGATCGAACGGGAAAAGGCCAATCCCACCATCGCCATCACGTGGCGGCTGGCCAATGCGCTGGGCGTGCCGATCGGCGAACTGCTGTCGGAGGAAGCGCGGGAGGTCGAGACCATCCGTGTGCTGGACGCGCACGAGACCCCCACCCTGCCCGGCCACCACGCCGGCTATGTACTGCGCATCCTCGGCCCGATGGAACTGGCCGGGCGCCACGAGTGGTATGAACTGACCCTGGCGCCGGGGGGCGAACTGGTGTCGCAGCCGCACGACCCCGGCACCACCGAGCATCTGACCCTGCTGCACGGGTCGATGGAGCTGGAAGTGGGCATCCAGAAGAAGAAGGTGAAGCTGGGCGGCACGGCGCGCTACCCGGCCGACCAGCCGCACGCCATCCGCAACCCCGGCAAGACCGAGGCCAAGGCGCTGCTGGTGGTAATCCACCGGTAAGCCACGCCGCTGACCTGGATTCGAACCGCAGCGGTAACGCGCCCGGGCGCCCCCTGGCGCTAAACTGGGCTTTTCAAGCCTGGAATCTCTCATGAATATCGCAGTCATTGCCTGGGGTTCCCTGTTGTGGAAGCCGGGCGCCGTCAAGCTGGCGTCGCACTGGCACCCCGGCGGTCCGCCGCTGCCCCTGGAATTTGCCCGCGTCAGCGAGGACACGCCGGAACTGGCGCTCGTGCTCAGCGAGGGCGCCGCGCCCTGCCCCACCTACTGGGCCTGGCTCGACACGCAGGACCTGCTCGAAGCGCGCGCCATGCTGCGCGAGCGGGAAAAGATCACGCCCAGCCGCCCGGACTGGATCGGCACCGTGCCCGCCATCGATGGCGGCGGCTCGGACGAAGGCATCGCTGCCTGGATGCGCGCGCGGCACATCGACGCCGTCGTGTGGACTGCGCTGCCGCCCCGCTTCGAGGGCCGCGACGGGCGCAAGCCCTCGGCCCGCGAAGCGCTCGCATGGCTGGACAAGCGCACCGGCGAAGACCGGGAGGCCGCCGAACGCTATGTGCGGCAGACGCCGGCCCACGTCGATACGCCCTACCGTCGCCTGTTCGAGGCGCGCCTGGGATGGCGTGCCGATGTCGATGCCCACGTCACCTCCATGCGCTGAGGGCTTGAACGGGGCTGCCGGGACCTGCTAGACTCCTGCGCCATCCATTCACAGTCGAGCCAACCATGAAAAAAAGTTCCAGCGGCGGCCTGGTGTACTCCACCGAAGGCGGTCGCATGTGCCCCGATTGCCGCCTGCCCGTGACGCAATGTGCCTGCAAGGCCGCACCCGTTGTCAAGGGCGATGGCATTGTCCGCGTGTCGCGCCAGTCGAAGGGCCGGGGCGGCAAGACCGTCACCCTGGTGAAGGGCCTGGCCCTCGATGCCGACGCGCTGGCAGCGCTGGGCAAGGGGTTGCGCACCGCTTGCGGCTCCGGCGGCACGGTCAAGGATGGCGTCATCGAAGTGCAGGGCGACCACTGCGAGACGGTGATGGCGGCGTTGTCGAAGGCCGGCTTCGATCCAAAGCGCGCCGGCGGCTGAGCATATTCCTGGCCTGGCCCTGCCCAAACGTGTAAGGTAGCCGATTTACCAACAAGGGGACTCACATGTTCAAGAAACTGGCGGCGGAAGCACTGGGCATCAGCGATATCGGCGTCATCGTCGGCCCGGCCGACTACAGCAAGGTCGATGCGGACGACTATCTGTTCAGCGAGGATGGCGAGCAGATTTTCTTCCTTATCAAGAGCAAGAAGGACGAGTACTGCTTTACCAACCTGGCGCTGATCCACGTCGACGGCGATTCGGCCGTCTCGTCGAAGCGCTCGATCAAGCGCTACGATTATGCGTCCTGCGGCATTTCCGGCGTCACCATCGAGACGGCCGGCACGCTGGACATGGATATCGAGCTGAAATTCACCATCGCCCAGACGCCGTTTTCCATCGACGTCAAGAAGACCTTCATCGAACAACTGAAGGACATCTACAAGGCCTTGATCTCGATCGGCAAGCAGCAGCATCGCGACGCCCTGTGCCGCGACAACGCGCTGCGCGTGCTCGACGCGACCTGCTCCGTCCACAAGCTCAATATCGCCCCCGGCGAAGGCACCCTGGTCAGCCAGTATGGCGAATTGCTGGGCGCCTTGAACACGGCCATGCTGGAGACGCACACGAAGCGCGATTTCAGCGACGTGTTCGGTAAATACATCCACAACTGACGCTGGAACGACGGGACCTGCGGCTGGGCGCCGGTCCCGCGTCGCTCACTCGAACGGATTGTCCGCCTTGCCGATCGTGGGCGCGGGCAGGTGCTCGGGCAGCGCCTTCTGCGCTTCCAGCCGGGCCACGGCGGCACCCAGCAGCTGGTACAGCTCGCGGGCCCGCGCCAGGCCAGCCTGGTCCATCGTCAGGTCGATATCGCCGTCGATGGTGATGCGGTCGAGCCGGTTCTCGATGGTCAGGCCACCGATCTGCAGCACATCGGCCTCGTTCGAATACGGCTCGAATGCGATCTTTACTTCCTTCTTGCTCATCAAATCTCCTCGGTTGGGCGACCCGTTCAATCCCTGCGCTTGCCGGCCTTCGGCTTGGGCAGGCGCAGCATTTCACTCTTCTGCCGGGTCGACAGCGAAGGTAGCAGATTGATGCCGATCTTGCTTTCCAATTGGGCAATCGTCATCGTCTGCACGCGCGCCCCCGATTCGTTGGCGACGAACCAGGCGCCGCCGGCGCCCTTGCGGGGGCTCCACACTGCCTTGTACAGGTGACTCGGCACCAGCACATTGCCCACCTTGCGCAGCTCGCCGCCAATGAAGGCCGGGCCCGTCAGCACATACAGGTCGCCCTCCTTCTTGACCATCTTGCGCACGTTCTGCTCGATGCCGGCCCAGATGTGGCGGTTATTGTCGGCGTCCTGCGGCACCATGTTCGCCAAGGTGAAGCTCTGGTACTGGCTGGCGCGGTCCGGCATGTCGCCGTTCGGCGCCATATGGCCCCGGTCGAAACCGCTGCGGGCGTAGTCGGCCAGCTCGGCGCGCTGCCCGGCCGGCAGGTCCAGCTCGGGGTGGAAGGAATTTTCGCGCGACAGGTCCTCGGCCGCTTCCAGGTTGGGGGCCGTCAGGTGCTCGGCCGACCACAGCGGCGTGCGCGTGATCCCCGAATGCATGACACCGAAAACGTTGTAGCACAGCTCGCGCGTGGCGCGCGCCATCTTTTCGTTGACGATCTGCGGGGCCTGGCCGGACACGTAATGCTGCGGGCAGGATTGGGAAGCGTGGGCGGCCGACAGCAGGCCGGCCGCCAGTGCCGCGGCAACCGCGGCTTGGATCAGTTTCTGGAACATCGAATCAGTGGTGGATGACAGGTGCCGCATTCTAACGGAGCGGTGCCCGGTTTGTCCGTCTTCGATCAGCGGGAAAGACGCGATTGTCCGCTTCCGGACAGCCCGGCCCGCCCGCCGGCCGCGCCGTCCGGCGCCCAGGCCGGGCACGCATATTGCAAAGATGAAGCGAGACTACCGCTTCGCTTTCCCCGACGGGAAATGACACAATACTTGCTACTGGAGATCCGATGAGCCTACCCACGACGATGGAGCTGTCTTGAAGAACGCGCGCGAACTGCGCATGGCCTGGCGCGGCCTGCTGGCCGAACCGGCCTATACGGCCATCGCCGTGCTGGGGCTGGGCATCGGCCTGGCCGCCTGCCTGCTGCTGCTGGGCTACGTACGCCACGCGCTGCAATACAACGCCGGCATCGAAGGGGTCGACAGCCTGTACGTCGTCAAGCTGCGCAACAATATCGACCCCGTCGCGCCATGGTTCGAGCAGGGCCCGCTGCTGCTGCGCGGCGTGGCTGCGCGCACGCCGGGCGTCGCGGCCGCCACGGCCTACGTGCCGGCCCAGCCCAACGGCGCCGGCGTGGCCGTGCGCGTCGACGGGCGTATGCGCGAGCTGGCGGCGCTGGCCGTGCTGCCCGGCTTTGCCGACACGCTGGGGCTGCGCGCCTCGCGCGGCAGTGTCGAGGATGCGCTGCGCCGGCCGGACCGCATCGTGCTGACCGAGGACACCGCCGTGCGCCTGTTCGGCACGGCCGACGTGCTCGAGCGCGACCTGGACGTGCGCGGCAAGCTGCTGCGGGTGGGCGCCGTGGTGCCGCCGCGCGGGCCCAGCACGATTCCATTCGAAGCGCTGATCAGCGTGGCCTCGCCCATCATGGACCCCGCTTTCGCCAAGGAGATGGACGGCGCCTCGGGATGGTGGGGCAAGATGCTGGTGCGGGTGCGACCCGACGCCAACGTGGCCGACATCGCCGCCGTGCTGCAGGCGGCCGCCGACCAGGCGCCCGTGCTGCATCAGTATCCGCCCGAAGCGAAGGCCAGGCTGGCGGGCCGCAAGGCCTACGAGATCGCGCTGGCGCCGCTGCGCCACGTCTATTTCGACACCGACGTCGCCGCCAACCATATCTCGCAGCCGGGCGAGCGGGCCGATCCCGTCGTCGTCGCGGCGCTGGGAGGCATCGCCGTGCTGATCCTGGCGCTGGCCGCGTTCAACTACGTCAACCTGGCCACCGTGCGCGTGCTGCGCCGCCAGCGCGAGGTGGCGCTGCGCAAGGTGCTGGGCGCGCCGGCCGGCAGCATCGCGCTGCGCTTCCTGGCCGAGTCGCTGCTGGTGGCCCTGCTGGCGACCGGCTGCGGCCTGCTGCTGGCGTGGCTGATCCTGCCGCAGTTCGCGGCCATGATGAACCGCGACCTGGACGCGCTGCTCGCGCCCTCGACCCTCGCCGCCGCCATCCTGCTGGGGGTCGTGCTGGGACTGGTGACGGCGGCATACCCGGCCTGGATCGCGCTGCGCGTGCTGCCACGCCAGGTGCTGGCCGGCCGGCCCGACACGGAATCGCGCCTGGGCGCGCGCTGGCGGCGCGCGCTGACCGTGCTGCAGGTGGCCACGGCGATGGGCTTCGGCGCCGTCGCGCTGGCCATCGCATGGCAGGCGCACTACGCCATGGGGGCCTCGCCCGGCTTCGATCCCGCCCCGTTGCTGATCGTCGACCTGCCGGAGCCGGACTGGCAGCAGCCGCAAGCGCGCTCATTCCTGACGGCGCTGGCGGCGCAACCCGGCGTGGCCGGCGCGGCCCTGAGCATGGATGCGGTGGGCCGCCGCACCGCGTCATGGATCAACGAGCTGCGGCGCCCCGGCGGACCGGGTGCATCAATGGAGATCAAACCTGTCAGCACCAATTTCTTCACGCTGTACGGCGTCCAGGCCCGGCATGGCCGCCTGTTCGACCCTGGCACGGACCGGGAAGCCGATGCGCTGCCGATGGTCCTCAATACCGTGGCGGCGCGGGCCCTGGGCTTTGCCGACCCGCGCGATGCCGTCGGCGCGCTGCTGCAGCAGCCTGCCTGGGACGGCAAGCTGGAGCCGAAGCGGGTCATCGGTATCGCCCCGGACCTACGCTTCCAGTCCCTGCGCGAAACGCCCCGCGCCACCGTCTACACCTTGTCGAAGGCCGAGCCGACAGTGACGGTGCGCGCCCTGCCCGGCACCAGCCTGGCCCAGCTCGAACAGGGTGTGGTCGCCCTGTGGCCCCGCTACTTCCCCCATGCGCTGCCGAAAACACGCCCGGCCGGCGCCGTGCTGGCGGACGGTTATGCCGACGACGCACGCCTGGCCCGGCTGCTGGCCGCCGCCACCCTCGTCGCGCTGGGCATCGCCACGTTCGGCACGTATGCGCTGGCCGCCCACACGGTGCAGCGCCGCGCCGGCGGAATCGTGCTGCGCAAGCTGCACGGCGCGCGCCGGCCCGATATCGCCCTGCTGGTGGCGCGCGATATCGGCACCCTGCTGCTGGCGGCCGGGGCGATCGCCATGCCGCTGGCCGTGCTGGCGATGGAACGCTACCTGTCGGGCTTCGTCGAGCGGGCGCCAATGGGCTGGTGGCCGCCGGTGCTGGCACTGGGCGGCACCTTGCTGGTGGCGGCACTGGCCGCCGCCCGCCATGCCTGGCTGGCGATGGGGCTGATGCCGGCGCAGGCGCTCAGGGCGTAACCCCTGTCCCGGGCCGGCGACCCGGCTGCGTCAGTGCAGCCGGTCCAGCGCTTCCAGTACGCCCTTGCGGTTCTTGTGCTTCGTCTCGTAGGTGCGCACCTTCCTGCGCTGGGCCGCCGTCATGTCCGCCAGGGCGCTGCGCACCTGGGGCACCGTCAGGTGCTCGTAATTCGCGATGGGCACGTTGCGGTCGGGCGAGGCGCCGGCACGGTCCTTGGCCTTCGCCGTCTTCGTCTCGCCGTAATCCTTGCGCTGCTTGTTGACGATGCGCGCCGCCACTTCCTCCTCGCGGCCCTTGTAGCGGCCTTCCTTCTCGAACTGCTTTTCCAGCTTTTCGTATTCGTGTTCCCGTTTCGGGCTGGCTCCACGTGGCATGTCGACCTCCGCTTGGTGTGATGGATAGGCCAATGTTAGCGAATTGGTATGACGGGCGGCGCACGGTGGCGCACGGTTGCGCATTCCAGGGACCGTGCAGCCCCGCTACGGTCAGAAGCGTGCGATCCACCCGGCCAGGTCGGCGCGCGTCGGTGCGGCCTGGGTGCGCACGAGGCGGATGGCGACGCCGTCGGCGCCGGCCGTCAGCCGCAGGGTCGTCTCGTGGCGGGCCAGCCAGAGCAGCATGGCCAGCCAGAAGGCGTGGCGCGACGAGACGGCGTTGTCCGGCGCGCATTCGAGGAATTCGGCTAGCACGGCCCCTTCGCCGAACAGCCCTCCCGCTTCCCGTGGCTCGAAGCCGGCGCCGAAGACTTCGGCCAGCAGGACCGGCGCGCGCTCGACCGCCTCGGCACGGGCGTCCAGCGCCGCCAGCTGCGCGCGCACGGCGCGGGCAAAGGCGGCGGTCCGGAATGCTTCTGAGCTGAGCAGCTCCGCATAGTCGCCCAGCAGCCACTCGGCGTGGGGCTTGACACCCACGCACAAGGCGGCCGACAGGTAGGCGTCCAGCGCCAGGCCCTCCGTGGCGCCGGCAAAGCACAGCGCGTACAGCATGCCGATGCGGCTGGCGACGATGTCGCGGCGGCGCACGGCCAGCTTCTCGCTCAGCATGCGGTCGTGCCGGCGCCGCAGACGGGCCAGTTCGACGGCCTGCGTCATCTCCAGGCGCAGCACGGCGATATCCCACGGCTTGGGCAGGTAGCGGTGGATGCGGCCCTGGTTGATCGCCTCGACCGTCTGCTCCTGCTCGGAATAAGCGGTGGTCAGGATCCGCACGATATGCGGATAGCGTTCCCACGCGTGGAACAGCAGCGCGTTGCCGTTCGCGCCCGGCATGCGCTGGTCCGTCACCAGCACGTCGATGCTGGCGGCATGGCGTTCCAGTTGCGCCTTGGCCTCGTCGACGGAGGCGGCCGGCAGCACGGTGGCCTGGCCTTCCAGCGCGCGCTGGAAGTACTTGCGGGCGCCCGCTTCGTCGTCGACATACAGGATCACGGGCAGGGAATGGTCTGGAGTGCTCATGGGCTTGATTGATTGGACAGGACGGAAGCGGGCAGATCGAAACGGAACTGGGTCAGCACGCCGGGCACGCTGTCGACGCTCAGCTGGCCGCCGTGACGCTGCACGACGCTGTAGCAGATCGACAGCCCCAGGCCCAGGCCCTGGCCGACGGCGCGCGTGGTGAAGAACGGCTCGAACACCCGGGCCAGGTGTTGCGGCGCGATGCCGGGGCCATTGTCCGACACCGTCACGCACACGCGCCCGTCCCGCTGCACGGCCGTCACGCCGATGCGGGGCGCTGCCACGCCGCGCAGCGCGGCGCCCGCATTGCCCAGCAAATTGATGAGTACCCCGACGATGGCCGCCTCGTCGCCGCGCGCCTGCAAGGCGGCGGGCACGTCGCGCTCCAGGACGATGCCGCGGATTTCATGACCGACCAGGCGCACGGCGGCGTCCAGCGCGCCGGCCAGCGCGAAGCGGGTGTCCGGCGTCACGCCTTCCTTGCGGTAGGCGAAGGTCTTCAGGTCCGACACGATGGCCTGCACCCGCGCCATGCCCTGGCGTGCGTCTTCCAGGCATTCGACCAGGCGCGGGCTGGCCTGCGCCGCCGGATCCTCCAGGGCCAGGTCCACCGCCATCCTGCAATAATTGACAGGGTTGTTCACCTCGTGCAGCAGGCCGGCCGCCAGGGTGCCCAGGGCCGCCATTTTTTCCTGCTGCAGCATCTGGCCCTTGATCGCGGCCAGCGAACGGTTGTTCTGTCCCAGCTCCTGGTTCTTGCGGCTCACTTCATCCTTCAGCGCGAACAGCTGGCGCCGCGCCTGCTCGTTGAAATAGCTGTAGACGGTGCTGCCGACGACGGCAAAGCCGACGATGGTGCCGTGGAACAGCAGGTGGCTGGGCGAGGCGACACCGTCCGGCCGGCTGACGCAGGCCAGCAGGTAGAGCAGCACGGTCAACAGGCCGAAGGCCAGTGTATACAGATACCCGACGGGGAACAGCGTGCCGACGGCGAAGATGGTCAGGATCATGCCCGCGTAGAACAGCGATGCCTCGCCCTGCGTCACGTGGATCATCCACGCGATCATCAACTGGGGGAAGGTCAGCCAGACAAAGGTGATGGCGTGCACGTGGCGGCAACCGAAGCGCGTGTACAGCAGGCCCAGGCCAGCCAGCACGGCCAGCGCCGTGACGACCCGCGCCCACGCGAAGCTGGCCATCAGCTGCGGATAGATGGCGTAGTCCAGCAGCACGCCGGACAGCACCAGCGCCATCACCGTTACGGCGCAGGCCCGGCTGGACTTCAGGTGGTGGCCGCGCATGTCCTGGGCGTAGCTGCGGCGCCGCACCGGCGGACTCATTTCCATGGGCGGCGGGACGTGGCTTGCTGGCGGGTTTGCGCTGGGTGATGCACGGCGGTCGGATTTTCCGGATGACTTGCAGGGTTGAGGCCGAGTGTACATGCATGCGCCGGCCGCCGCAACGGTGCCCCGGCCGCGCCTCTGTACGCCACCGTACAGAGGCGTACCTGCCCCCATGCCAAGCTGCACCATGAATGGAGAATCGACATGACCGACAGTACCCCCGACGTGCGCACCGGCCAGGCGCCGGGCAAGCTGGCCCGCAACGAGTTCCACCTGAAATTCGTCGCCAATTTCACCGATCCCCGCTTCGATCCGCTGCGCTCGGAGATCGGGCGGCTGGAAGACGTGGCCTGGCAAAACTACCGCGACAGCCGCAAGGCCCCCGTTACCGAGAAGGCCGGTCCCGGCTTCGCCGACCCGGACTACGATCTGTCGGTGGAGTGGAAAGCGGCCCGCGACCGGCTGCTGGCGGCCGAGGCGGTGCAGAAGAACCCTGCCACGCCGTCGCGCGTGCTGCTGATCTGCGCCTCGTCGCGCAACGACGGCACCTGCCCCGGCGAGATGTCGAAAAGCTGGCGCATGATCGACTGGGCCCGCACCGCGCTGGCGACGGAGGGCGTCGAAACCGATGTGCTGGACCTGAGCCTGACGACGTCCACCTACGCCCACCATATCCACCCCTGCAAGGGCTGCGCGTCGACGGCCATGCCGCTGTGCCACTGGCCGTGCAGCTGCTATCCGAACCACAGCCTGAACCAGGTCAACGACTGGATGAACGAGATCTACGAACGGTGGGTGGCGGCGCACGGCGTGCTCATTATCACGCCGACCTATTGGTATCAGTCGCCTTCGCCGCTGAAATCGATGATCGACCGCCTGGTGTGCGCGGATGGCGGCAACCCCGACCCGTCCAGCACGCACGGTAAGAAGGCGCTTGAAGCCAAGGAGATCGAACTGGCCGGCTGGGACTATCCGAAGCACCTGGCCGGCCGTGCCTATGGCGTGGTGGTGCACGGGGACGTGGCCGGCGTGGAGGCTCAGCGGCGCAACCTGTCGGACTGGCTGGAGTGGATGGGCCTCGTCGGCGCCGGGCCGCAGGCCGTGTTCGACCGCTACGTTGGCTATTACGAATCGTACGCGCAAAGCCACCAGACCCTGGATGGGGAAACGGCGTTCCAGGAAGAAGTGCGCAACGCGGCCCGTGCCGTGGCCCAGTGCGTGCGCGATCTGCGCGCCGGGCGCTCGCCCCGGCCGGACCGGGAACTGCGCCGCCCCAGGCCAAAGTAGACGCCAGACGCGCCCCTCAGGCCAGCTGCTGTTCGACCAGGTCGGCGATGCGGCCGGCCCGCAGCTCGGGCGTGCTGCCCGCATGGCGGCGCGCGAAGGCCTGCGCCGCCGCGTGCCAGCGGCCGTCGCCCAGCACGGCATGCAGCACGGGCGCCCAGTCGCCATGCACGCGCGCGCCGTTGACGCCACCGCCCCACCCTTCGACCCGCCGCGCCAGCAGGAACTGCTCCAGCCCCGTCGGCAGGGCCAGCACGGGCACGCCCGCCAGCAGGGCCTGCGCCAAGGTGGCGCCGCCATGGCAGACGCAGAGTGCCGCGCCGTGCAGGACTTCGTCGAGCGCGACGGGGTGGGCCGTGTAAGCGACGGCCGCATCGTGCAGCGGCGGCTCGCGCCCGGCCGGCCCGTCCGGCAGCCAGCACAGCACGCGGCAGCCCTGCTCGACCAGCGCGCGCAGTACGGCACCGGCGGCCGGATGCTCGTGCTTCAGGCTGGCGAACACGCGCGGCCCGCTGCCGGCCGGCCATTCATGCGGGGCGCCGTCCACCGGGTGGTACAAAGGGCCCAGCCAGTGAGACGGCGGCTCGGTGCGGCCGTAATGGTCCAGCTCCGGCCACGTCGCCAGCAACGCCGCATCGCCCCGCAGCAGCGCGGCTGCACAGGGCACGGGGGCCGCGCCATGCTGCTCCAGCACGGCATTGGCCACGTTGAGCAGGTGGGCCTCGGCCCGCGCCAGCCGCTGCGGCGCGATGTCTTCCCAGTCGCGCAGGCAGGGCAAGGGCGCGTCGGGCGGCGGACAGGCCACGCCGGTGCCGATGGCAATGGCCGGAATGCCCAGGCTGCGCGCCGCCAGCAGGGCCGTGGGCGCGGCGTCGGCCAGCACCACATCCGCCCGCACGGCCGTCAGCATGGCGCGCCAGCCGTGCACCAGGCCGGCCAGCCCCGCCACGTCCAGGTAACCCTGCGGCAGCAGGATTTCGGCCAGGCTGGCCTGGTTCGGCGGCATGCCGCCGGCCCGGTGCAGCCAGACGGGTGCCTGCCAGCGGGGTGCGTGGACATCGGCCAGCACGGCATGCGTGCAACCCAGGTCGCGCAGGCTCAGGCTGACGTGGTGGCCGCGCGCGATCAAGGTGCGCGCCAGCGCCTTCAGGCGCATCGCGTGACCGGGTCCGCCGGCCTCGCTGCCGGGTTGGCTCCCCAATTCCCATGCCAGATGTAGATGTGCCATCGGATCACCCGTCGTGGTTTCCTTCCCAGTGTAATGGAGGCCCGGGCGGGGCTCAAGCGCATCCCTCGTATATTCGTGGCGTCATTCGTGACGCAGCGCCTCGATGGCATCCAGGCGCGCCGCCCGGGCCGCCGGCACGATGCCGAAGACGATGCCCGTCAGGCTGGAAAAGCCCAGTGCCAGCAGCACGGCCCACCACGGGAACACGGCCGGCGGAAATCCCGGGATCAGGTGGGCCGAGCCCTGCCCCAGCAGGCAGCCCAATGCCAGGCCGGCCAGGCCGCCCAGCAGCGACAGTAGCACCGCCTCGACGAGGAATTGCAGCAGGATATGGTGGCGCCTGGCGCCCAGCGCCTTGCAGATGCCGATCTCGCGGGTGCGCTCGGTGACGCTGACGAGCATGATGTTCATGATGCCCACGCCGCCCACCAGCAGCGAAATGCCGACGATCCCGGCCAGCACCACCGTCACCGTGGCAACGATGTTCTCGAAGGTGTCGGACAGCTGCCGGGCCGTCTGCACCTTGAAATCGTTCGGCTGGCCCGGCTGCAAGCGGTGGGCCTGGCGCAGCAACGACACGATGCGGCCCTGCACGGCGTCGAGCTGGCCGATGTCGTCCACCGTCAGCGCGACGGCGACGTTGGGGCGGGTTTCGCCTGCCAGGGCCAGGCCGCTGGCGAACGGGATGACGACGTAATCGTCGCGGCTGAAGCCGAAGGCCTCGCCCCGGCTTTCGGCCACGCCGACGATGCGGAACCATTCGCCGCCGATGTCGATGAAACGGCCCAGAGGCTGGTCGGGCAGGCGCAGCTTTTCCTGCAGCCGGCTGCCGATGACGCAGACGCGCCGGCGCGATGCGTTGTCGCTGGCGGCAATGAAGCGACCCTGGCTGGGGTAGATCTGGCTGGCGTCCCCATACGAGCGCGTCACGGCCAGCACCTGCGTGAAGGCCGCGCGGCTGCCGTGGCGCACCTGGGTGCCGGCGCCGAACGGGGCGAACGACGGCGCCACGTGCCGGATGCCGTCCAGGTGGGCCAGGATGCGGTGGTAGTCGGCCAGGCCCAGCACGTTTTCGCGGCCCTGCAGCACGTCCTCGAACGGCGTGTGGGCCGCCACCGTCAGCCCGTTTGCTCCCAGGCCCCGGAATTCGCCGCTGATCGTGGCCGACAGGCCCTCGACGATGGAGACGACGGCCACCACCGAGGCCACGCCGATGATGATGCCCAGCGCCGTCAGGAAGCTGCGCAGGCCGTGCGCGCGGATGCTCTGCAGGGCCGAGCGCAGCGCCTCGCTCAAGCTGGCCATGGCACGCTGTCGGCGGCGATGCGCCCGTCGTGCAGGCGCACGACGCGGCGGCAGTGGGCGGCGATGTCCCGCTCGTGGGTGACGATGACGACGGTGTGGCCTTCGCCATGCAGCGCATCGAACAGGGCCATGACGTCGGCCGTCGTGGCCGCATCCAGGTTGCCGGTCGGCTCGTCGGCCAGCAGGATGCATGGGTCGCCGCACAAGGCACGAGCGATCGCGACGCGCTGGCGTTGGCCGCCCGAGAGCTGGTTCGGCAGGTGGTGGACCCGCCCGGCCAGCCCGACCCGCGCCAAAGCCGCGTGGGCCCGGCTGGCGCGTTCCGCCGGCCGCATGCCCCGGTAGACCAGCGGCTGCATGACGTTCTGCAGCGCCGTCGCACGGGGCAGCAGGTTAAAGCTCTGGAACACGAAGCCGATCTCCTCGTTGCGGGTGCGGGCCAATTCGGCCTCGCCGATGCCGGACACGTCGCGCCCGCGCAGCAGGTAGCGCCCGCTGCTGGGCGTGTCCAGGCAGCCCAGCAGGTGCATCAAGGTCGACTTGCCGGAGCCGGACGAGCCGGTGATGGCCAGGTAGTCGCCCCGCCGTACCACCAGGTCGATGCCGTCGAGGGCCGTCACGGTTTCGTCGCCGAGCCGGTAGCGCCGGCTCACGCCTTCCAGGCGCAGCAGGGCTTCGCCGGCGCTCATGGATGCGATCCCGTGGCGCCGTTTGCCACCAGCACCGGGGTGCCTTCCCGCAGCTGGCGCAGCAGGCGGTAGGGTCCCGTGATGACGCTTTCCCCGGCGGCCAGACCGCGCAGAACCTGCTGGCGGCTGTCATCGGCCAGGCCGACCTCCACGACGCGCTGCTCGGCGCGGCCGTCGCGCTGGACGAACACGTGGTAGCTGGGCTTGACGGCGCGGCCGGCGCCGTCCTTGCGGGAAGGCGTGTCCGGCATCTCCTCGTCATTGTTCGACAGGACGGCCTGCAGCGGCACCGCCAGCGATGTGCCGGCGGCGGCCGTGAATATCTCGGCGCGGCAGCTCATACCGGGACGCAGGGCGGGCGGCGGCGCACCGGCCAGGGCCACCTTGACGGCGTAGGTACGGCCTGGTGCCGCCCCACCCTGCCCCTGGGCGGCCTGCCGCGGCGACAGGGGAATGGCCAGCACCTCGCCGGCGATCGCCTGGTCCGGCAGGGCCGCCGCGTGCAGCTCGACCTGCTGGCCCTGGCGCACGTGGGCGATGTCGGCCTCGTCGACATTGACTTCGGCCAGCATCGTGGCCGTGTTGGCGATCGCCATCAGCGTCGAGCCGGCGATGCCGACCTGGCTGGCCACGGCCGTCTCGCCCACCTTGATATCCAGGGCGATGACGGTGCCGGCAATCGGCGCACGGATATCCGTGCGGGCCAGTCGCTCGGCCGCCTGGCGCAGCACGGCCTCGGCCTCCTCCAGGCGCGAGCGGCTGTTGCGCAGTTCCAGCTCGGCCCCTTCCACCGCGAAGCGTGCCTCGTCGATCTGGGCGTCCGCGATCATCTTCATGCCGTGCAGCTGCAGCTTGCGCTCGTATTGCTGCCGCTGGTTGCGTAGGCCGAGCTGCTGCTGCTCGATGGCGATGCGCTGCTGGCGCACGGCCGCTTCCTGCTGCGCCACGGCGGCGCGGTACTCGTGGTCGTCCAGCCGCATCAGCAGCTCGCCTTTGCGCACCTGCTGCCCTTCGCGCACGAGGATCGCGCCGACGCGCCCGATCACTTCGGGCGACAGCAGCACCTGTTCCTCATACAGCAGCCGGCCCGATGCCAGCACCGAGGTGCGCACCGGATGGCGGGCCGCCGTTTCAGTTTCCACCGACACGGCTGCTTCGCCCCGCACCAGCTTGGCCAGCACGGGCAGGCACAACCCGCACAGGATGACGGCGCCGGCCAGGTAGTGCCAGGCCGGTCGCGCTTTTCGCCCACCGTTCATGCTCGCTCCATCCTCCGGCGGGGGCTCGCGGCCCCCGCCACACGACGATTCACAATCGACTAACCCCGCACCGCCGTCCTTACCAGAGGCTGGTGATGATGCGTGCCACTTCGCGGATCACGGTCGTGACGACCTTGACGCTGACCCGCGTTTCCTCCAGCGCGCCGGCAACGTCGGCGGTAAATTCCAGACTGGCCACCTGCAGCGTATCCATGCTCTTCTCCTTTGCTGTTTATGATGGCCGGCGCAGCGCGCGCCGGCCGCCTCCCGCGACCCGGACGGCGATCGCGGCCCCTCCCCGGCGCCCGCGGCGCCGAAAATCCTAGGCCACGGAGGGCGCGCGCCGCGGCGCCCACCCCTGCGGCATGAAGTCGGCTACCTGGACGACCGTGCCGAGCGCGTCGGCCAGCCGCAGGTCGTGGGTGGCCATCAGCACGGCGCCGCCCCCGCGCAGGTGGGCGCGCATGATATCGGCCAGCACGACGGCGCTGCCCGCATCCAGGCCCAAGGTCGGTTCGTCGAGCAGCCACAGGTCGGCGCCGCCGGCCAGGCCGCACAACAGCACGAACTTCTGCCGGGTGCCGCGCGACAGCTTGCGCACGGCCACGGCGGCGTAGGCGGCAATGTCGAAGCGCGCCGCCAGGCGGTCGAAGCGCGCGCGGGCCGCTGCGCCGTCGATGCCCTTGACGGCCGCGAAATAGTCCAGGTTCTCGCGCGGCGTCAGGCGCCCGTACAGGGCTGCGTCGAAGACCGCGGCAACGCGCGCCCGCGCGCCGCCATCGTGGATCGGGTCGCCGCCCCACAGGCGCACGAGGCCCCCGTCCGGGCGCACCAGCCCGCAGGCCATGCGCAGGATGGTGCTCTTGCCGCTACCGTTCTCGCCCACCAGCGACACGCAGGCACCAGGGTCCACGGCCAGCGACACGTTGGCGACGATGCCGTAGCCGGCATCGGGCCGCACGAAGGCCTTGTGCACGCGCTCGAATTGGAGAGGCGGGGTCATGACCGGCTCCCGTCACGCGTGGGCCAGCGAACCGGCGCGGCGGGCCCTGTGCACGCACAAGCGCAGCACCCCGACGCCAAGCGCGAGGCTCAGCGCCGTCCACGCCAGCACGGCGCCGACGGTGGCGAGGTCCAGCGCCGTGCCGAACAGGGCGCGCGAAAACAGCTCGATGGCCGACGCCACGGGCAGGAACACGGAGCCGCCGTCCGCCTGTGGCGGCATCTGCCGCGCGGCCATGATGCCGACGGCCAGTTGCAGCAACGGCGCCAGCGCGCCGGCCCGCTTGAACAGCACCACCATGCCGGCCAGCCCCAGGCCCAGGCCGCACAAGGACAGCTCCAGCAGCAGCAAGGCCAGCCAGGTGGCGGGCCCCAGGTGCAGGCGTACGTCCATGCGCCACGTCAGCAGCGCCAGCAGCGCTACCGTAAACAACAGGCCCGTGCAGGAGCCCGCCAGCGAACGGGCCAGCAGCACCTGCCACGGCGCATGGCGGCTGAGGAACACCGGTTCCAGCAGGCCGGCCTTGATATCCTCCTCGACCGCGTTGGCCAGGTGGCCGACGGCGCCCGTCGCCACCATCCAGCACACGAAACAGGCCACCAGCACACGCGGCTCGACGCCGGCGCTCCCCACGTCGAGCACCCGCCGGGCCGGGTCGCTGGTGCCGGCAAACCACAAGGCGCCGAACAGCGCCAGCAGCACAAGCATGGCCAATGCGGGTTGCAGGGGGTAGCGCAGCACCAGCAGCAGGCTTTTGCGCAACTCGGCCAGCATCAGCGTCGGCAAGGCCGGTGCGTTCATCTTGTCCGCTCCCCTTGCAGCCAAAGCGCCCGGGCCAGCGGATCGACGAGCATTTTTGCCTTGCTTAGCGCCGGCAAGGCGCCCTCGCCGGCGATGCTGACCAGGATTCGACCCGCTTCCACCCGGGTACGGCTGCACGGGTGGCTTTCCGCGATGCGCTGCAGCAGGGCCGGCGTTTGCGCATCGTGCAGGTGGCGTGCGAAGCCCAGCGCATTCACCCGTTTGTCCGACACGGCGCTGACATAATCACGGATCGTGCTGTTTTCGATATCGAAATAGAATTGGTGCGACAGTCCCGAATCCGGGCAATTCATCATCAGGTTGATCGACGCGGACAGTTTCGATGGCGGCAATTGCATGTGAATATCGCGGAACTGCTCGTACAGCATAACGGTATTGTCATCCAATAAATGGCGCCCCTGGTAGTCCAGTTCGACTTTCTCGCCCGGATAGCCGACCACCCGCTCGCGCGAATAAGTGTAGATTTCGGTTTCGTAACCGGGGCCGAAATAATTTGCCGTAATAAACGAGAAATTATGGTCGTGGTAATCGAAATAAGACAGCACATCGGCCAGGATAGCGCGGCGCCTGGGATCGGCCGGCAGCAGTGGCCACAGATTGATGCGGATAACGAAATTGTCGACGCTGGCGATATGGCAGGACTGGGAGCTGTAGAAATGCAGGGAGCCTTCGCGCCAGTGCGTCAGCCCGAAATTGATGCACTTCTGCAGCAGGGTTTTATCGCGCGCCAGCGCGTGCAGCGGGGCGGCCAGGGCCATCAGCGACGCCGGTGTGCGCGGGTCCACTTCGCGCCTGGCCAGGTCCAGCAGGTCGGCCACGGTGACCTGGGTTCCGGTCGACCCGGAAAAAGTCTGCTTTTTCATTGGAGCGCCTCGCGCAGGGTGCGGCAGGCCGCGTCGCGGATGAACTTGTGCCCGTCGTGCGCGGCCAGGTGCCGGATCACGTCCAGCGCCGTCATCCGATCGTGTTTTCCCAGCGCCGTCGCGGCCGCCCACCGCACATGGTGGTCGGGGTGCCGGGCCAGCTCCAGCACAGCCTGCAGCGGATACGCGCCCTGCCGGGCGTCGAGCAGGCCCAGCATCACGCCCAGCACGGAATGGTGTTCCGACGCCATGCTCGCTCCCAGCGGCCGCAAGGACGCCGGGTCGAAGGACACCACCTGGCTGTTGACGCAGGCCCCGCTCAATACCACGTAGGTGGCTTCGGCATCGGGCGGCAACACGGGAAAGCGCTTGCGAGCGTCGACATACAGTGTGCTGCCGCCGGCAAGGCGCTCGCTGCCGTCCGCGCGGATCTTCAGGGTAGCGTCGAATACATCGAAATCGGCGCCCGACTCCAGGCAATACCACTGCACGTGGATCGGGCGCTTTGCCACGACGTGAATCAGCGTATTGGCTGGATGATTGACAAACGCGTTGACGATGCCAGCTTGGGACGGGCGCGCGCCGAATGACGGCACGTCGGACCGGTCCTTGACGATGCGCAGCGACAGCGCCGGGGCATGACACAGTATTAATATGTCGATATTCAGGACCGGGTCCCCGGCATCGGCCTCGCCGTCGATGACCCGCTGCAAATAAGCATTCGCCAATTGCGCCAGAGTTTCCGTCCTGCCGAATAACTCGGTAAATGGACGGTGCAAATCGAGCACACTGGCCGGACCTCGCGCTTCCAGATAAGCTGCCGCGTCCCGGATAAAAGCACCGATCGTTGCAGGCGCCCATTCCATCATAATCGTCAACATGACTATAGCCCGCCCGGTCGAATATCGATTCATGCATGATAGTGACCGACGAGCCCGGCGTTACTGACATGCCGCAAGGACGCCGACATCGCGACCCGGCGCTTATTCATATCTGGCCGACACCGGATTAAAAGATTTCAAATGGAAATTTAAATTACGCGTTTCATCTGGATTATTTCCATGGATATAGGGAACGATGCATCCTTATCGGGCTTGTAAGTTCTCTCTTACAAGGGCACGGGATGGGGGCCGCTACTCAGCCTCTCGGCGCCCCACCATACTCATTGTATGGATGACAACGCTGGGCCCACGAGGCACGGTTTGCCACCAGTCCTGACAAAAAACACGAGACCTAGATGCATACGACTGCTTACGCCCCGCTCACGCCCGTTTCCGCCGACCCGATCGGCCTTGACGCCGCCAAACCCGTCTACAACGCGCTGTCGGTGACGACGGACCGCGCCCTGGCAGCGAACTACCTCGAAGCGCGGCTGGCCGAAGCGGCCGCGTTGCCGCTGGAGCTGCCCGAATCGCTGGACGACATCGCCGCGTGGATCACCCGGCATACGGATACCGTCGGCGAGCAGTACCGCGACTACCTGGCGGGCCGCAAGGCCGGTGCGCCGCGCCGCTACTTCCAGAACAAGGCGCAGGCCCTGTACTTCCTGAAGGCTGTCGCGCCCACCAAGCTGGTCGACGGCGCCTGGCTGTACGGCGTCATGCAGCGCTGGGACGACGAGGATTTCCGTCCGCTGATCCGCATCTACCTGGAAGAACTGGGCGACGGCGTGCCGGACAAGAACCACGTGCTGATCTACCGCAAGCTGCTGGCCCAGCATGGCTGCGAGCAGTGGCAGTCGCTCCCGGACAGCCACTTCATCCAGGGCGCCATCCAGCTGGCCCTGGCCCAGGGCGCGGAGAGCTTCCTGCCGGAGCTGATCGGCTACAACCTGGGCTACGAACAACTGCCGCTGCACCTGCTGATCACGGCCTACGAGCTCAATGAACTGGGCATCGATCCATATTACTTCACCTTGCACGTCACCGTCGACAATGCCGCCACCGGCCACGCCCACACGGCGCTGGAAGGGCTGAAGCAGATCATGCCCCGCGTGGGCGACGCGGCCGACTTCATGCGCCGCGTGGCCAACGGCTTCCGCCTGAACGACCTGGGTGTCGGTACCGTCGACGCCATCGCCTCGTTCGACCTGGAAGCGGAAACGGTGGCCATGCTGGCGTCGAAAAGCACGGTCGGCAAGAACATGCACTCGGATTACTGCCGCGTGGCCGGCCGCACCGTCAACGACTGGCTGGCCGAACCGGGCCAGATTCCCCAATTTCTGGAAAAGCTGGAAGGCCAGGGCTGGATACGGCGGGGCGAGCCCGCCGCCAACAGCCGTTTCTGGAAGCTGATCCAGGGCGAGCGGGCCGAGATGTTCGGCGTCTTCAGCCCTTACGAACAGCAGCTGCTGCAGGACTGGATCGCCACACCCCGCGCCGGCGTTCCTGTCACGGCCGAGGGCGCCGAAGCGGCGCCGCGGGTGCTGAGCCATCGCGCCATCCTGCGCAGCATGGAGTCGCTGAACCAGGGCAGCGCCAATCGGAGCAGCGCCCCCCGTGGCCTGATCCGCCACCGCTTCCCGGAGGACGAGCATGCGTGGGAATCGATCGGCTGCGAGCTGCGCCTGCTGGAAGCGCGACTGGCTGCCACCGGCAGCAAGGACGAAGCAATGGACATGCTGGTCGGGCTAATGGCGCCGGATCGACACCATACCTCGTCCGGCCTGATGGCCACGCGCGTGTTCAGCCGCCTGTACGGTTGACGCATGACGGCGGGTTCGCCCGCCGCGAGGCATCGCATGAAGTGATGCGCATACGCCGCGCCCCCGCGCGGCCCCACCGGCACCAAGCCGGTTTTTTCGTCAACGACCGAGGCCTCCATGTCCAATGCCACCGCCAGCACCGCCGCCGCTGCCGTCCCCTGCCGCCCACCCGCCGGCCTGCCCGCCGGGTCGACCGCCGTTTTGCAGCCGCAGGACGAGGACGCGCAAGCGGGCGCGCTGCTGGAACTGGGCCGTGCGCTGCGCGCGGCCGGCTACCGTTTCACCACCGTTACCCCCGCCACCCACAGCCGCGTGCGCGCCCGCACCGATCATGTCTGGGCCCGCAGCCTGGCCGACGTCTTCGGTTGGAGCCGCCCGTTCCAGGCCGGTACCGTCGCGCCGGAGATTTTCAAGCTGATGCAGGCCGCTGGCGTGGCCCAGCCCCACCGCGACGGCTGGCGCTCGACGGTACGGGTGTCGGAACTCGCTGGCCAGCTGTTCTTCCACTCGGCCTATCCCACCAGCGACAGCGATGCCGTGTTCTTCGGCCCTGACACCTACCGCTTCGGCCGCGCGCTGCGGCGCGAGCTTGCCGACATGGCGCAGGCCGGGCAAGCGGTGCGGCTGGCGGCCGACATCGGTGCCGGTGCCGGCCCGGGCGCCATCATCGTCGCGCAGGCGTTCCCGGATGCCCACGTGATGGCCCTCGACATCAATGACCGTGCCATGCGCCTGTGCCGCGTCAACGCGGCGCTGGCCGGCGTGCCGCAGCTGGACGTGCGCCGCAGCGATCTGCTGAGCGACGTCGACGGCCAGTTCGACCTGGTCGTGTCGAATCCCCCTTACCTGCTCGACCCGTCGGAACGGGCCTACCGCCACGGCGGCGGCGAACTGGGCGCCGGCCTGTCGCTGTCGCTGGTCGAACAGGCGGTGACGCGCCTGGCGCCCGGCGGCACCCTGCTGCTGTACACGGGCGTGGCCATGCAGCACGACAGCGACCCCTTCCTGCGGTCCGTCACGCCACTGCTGCACGGCTTCACGTGGAGCTACGAGGAAATCGATCCGGACGTCTTCGGCGAGGAACTGGAAACGCCGGCCTACCAGGAAGCGGACCGCATCGCCGCCGTGTGGCTGAAGGCCACGCGGCCGCACCGATAACGCATCGAGAACGCATCGAGAACGCAACAAACGCGCATCAATCTACATAAGCCGAGAGACATCATGCAACAGGCACCAAACCAAACAGAGAACACCCCACCGCTGGTGGTCGTCCATGGCGGCGCCGGCGGCAGCCGCGACCAGGACGACGGTTGCCAGCTGGCCGCCGGCGCGGGACTGGACCGCCTGCAAGGTGGCGGCTCCGCGCTGGACGCGGCCGTGACGGCCGTCGTCGCGCTGGAAGAC
>Ga0209913_1000557_pt1 | contig 30087 bp, 20 predicted proteins | sample PersoiDNA2013203_FD_185805 | JGI IMG/M metagenome (GOLD analysis project Ga0209913, IMG submission 185805) | Permafrost soil microbial communities from the Arctic, to analyse light accelerated degradation of dissolved organic matter (DOM) -... | ecosystem: Environmental > Terrestrial > Soil >... | reverse complement strand
CGAGCAGCGCAGGGAACCACGAAGTGGCCCTGACTTCGGGTCGCCTTTCTTTTGGGTACTTTGCTTTGGCGAAGCAAAGAAAAGTGCCTCGGCCGCCGGGACGAACCCCCGGCCTCCGCCCTCAAACGAAGAGCAAAAGCCTCAGAGCGCAGCGGCACAAAAAAACCACACCCAGTGCACAAAGCAACCCGCCACCACGACCGGCTCAAAAGCCACGGCCATAAGCCGCAGCCCTCAATCCACCTTCGCCCCAGAAGCCTTCACCACCTGCGCCCACTTCCGGTGCTCACTGTCGATCAACTTCGCAAACTCAGCCGGCGTGATCCCACTCGGTATCGCCCCCTGCGCCTGCAGCTTTTCCTTGAAGGCCGGGGCTGCGAGCGACTTGGCCACCTCTTGCTGGATGCGGTTCACGATCTCGGGCGGTGTGCCGGCCGGGGCCAGCAGGCCGAACCAGGAGCTGGCTTCGAAGCCCTTCAGGCTGGGGCCGCCGGCCTGCTCCACGGTGGGCACGTCGGGCAGGGCGGGTGAGCGCTGCGAACTGGTCACTGCCAGGGCCTTGAGCTTGCCGGCCTTGATCTGCTGCATGGCCGAGGGCAGGTTGTCGAACATCACGTCCATGTTGCCCCCCACCAGGTCCATCAGGGCAGGGCCCGAGCCCCGGTAAGGGAAGTGGATCATGTAGGTGCCGGTCATGCTCTTGAACAACTCGCCCGCCAGGTGGATGGAAGTGCCGTTGCCGCTCGACGCCATGTTCAGCTTGCCCGGGCTGGCCTTGGCCACGCGGATGAAATCCTGCACGTTGTTGATGTTCATCTCGCGCGCCTTCTCGGCGTTGACCACCATCACATTGGGCACCGCCGCCACCAGCGTGATGGGCGCGAAATCCTTGATCGGGTCGAAGGGCATCTTCTCGTACAGCGCGCGGTTGATGCCGTGCGTGCCCACCGTGCCCATCAGCAGGGTGTAACCATCGGCGGCCGACTTGGCGACGATGTCGGCGCCCACGTTGCCACCCGCGCCGGTGCGGTTGTCGATCACAAACGCCTGGCCAAAGGCCTTCTGCAATTCGGGCGCCATGGCGCGGGCCAGCAGGTCGGTGGTGCCGCCCGGGGCAAAGGGCACCACGATGCGCACGGGCTTGTTGGGCCAGGTGCTCTGGGCCAGGGCTTGCTGGGTGACCAGCGGGCCCACCAGCAGGGTCAGGCCCAGCAGGCCTGCGGGCAGTTGGCTCAGCCAGGTGCGGCGGCGGGGGGCCGTGGCGAGGGCGCTGTGGCGGGGGTGGGTCATGCTTGTCTCCGTGGGATGGGCGGCAGCACTGGCCGCCCGGTCATGATGGGCAGGGGTGATCCCGGGGCGGATCAGTGGGGGCGACCGCCCGGGGCCGGCCCTTGCGAGAGCACTTCGATCAGGTCGTCCAGGCTTTTCTCGAGCCGCATGCGGCGCGCCGCGTTCAGGCCCCGGAACAGTTCCGCCTCGCGCTCATTGGCCAGGGGCTGGATCTGCTGGTGCAAGGCCAGCCCTTGCGGGCTCAGTTGCAGGCACTGGCGACGCTGGTCCTGCGGATCGGGGCTGCGCAACAGCCGGTCCTGGGCCGTCAGGCCCGCCAGAGCCCGGCTGACCGACATCTTGTCCAGGCCCGTCAGCTCGGACAGCCGGGCGGCCGACAGGCCGGGTTGCACGGCCAGCAAGGCCATCACCCGCCACTCATTGAGGGTCAGCTGGTGTTGGCGCCCGACCTGGTCATGAAAAGGGCGCACCGTGAGGTTCATCAAGCGCACCAGCTTGGAAAACAGCGGGGCATCGGGCGAATTCATGGGGGGCTGAGCGGTGTAGGCCGTACGACCGGAGGATGTTTCAAGCGATGGTAACGATCGTTACCAAGCCGACCACCCGGGCTTTCCCTGGCTTTCCCAAACAAAAACCGCCCGGCTCGCGGACGAGGCAGGCGGTCTGGGTGTGGGCCGAAGAGGGCGCTGCCTTCAGCTCAAGGCGAAGGCGCCCTGCACAGCCGGCATCAGTCGGCGTACACGCCGGCGGCCTTGATGATGGGGGTCCACTTGGCGATCTCTGCCTGCACGAACTTCTTGTGTTCGGCCTGCTCGACACGGCGGTCGGTGGCCACCACGGCGCCCAGGCCTTCCTGCTTCTTGATGAAGTCGGGGTCTTTGAGGGCCGCCTTCAGGGCCGTGTTGATCTTGACCTGGATGTCGGCCGGCGTGCCCTTGGGGGCGTACAGACCATGCCAGATGGTGATCTGGAAGTCCTTCACACCCGATTCGGCCAGGGTGGGCAGGTCTTTCAGCAAGGGGGTGTTCAGGCGCTTGGCGGTGGTCACGGCGTAGGCCTTGACCTTCTTGCCTTCGATCTGGCTGGTGGTGTTGGTGGTCTGGTCGCACAGCAGATCGATCTGGCCGCCGATCAGGTCGGTGATGGCGGGGGCGGTGCCCTTGTAGGGCACGGTGGTCATGTCGGTCTCGATGGCGTTCTGGTAGAGCAGGCCGCACAGGTGCGAGGCCGAGCCCACGCCCGCGTTGCCCAGGTTGATCTTGCCCTTGTTCTGGCCGATCCAGGTGGCCAGTTCCTTGTAGTTGCCGGCCGGCATGCTGGGCTTGGCGATCAGGGTCATGGGCACGTCGTTGATGATGCCCAGGTACTCGAAGTCGGACTCGACCTTGAACGGCAGGTTGCGCACCAGGGCCGGCATGGTGGCCATGGCAATGTGGTTCACCAGCAGGGTGTGGCCATCGGGTGTGGCACGGGCCACCTTGGCGGCACCGATGGAGCTGCCGGCGCCGGCCGCGTTCTCGATCACCACCGAGGTACCGAGTTGCTTGCGCAGGGCTTCGGACAGATCGCGGGCCACGCGGTCGGTCGGGCCGCCGGCCGAGAAGGGCACCACCAGGGTGATCGGCTTGTCCTTGAGGGGGAAGTCGGCGGCCAGGGCGCTGAACGATGCAGCGATCAGGGCCACCAGGGGCAGCAGCTTGGTCATGTGAGTCTCCTTCTTGATGGTGCGAAGGATGATAGCCACTGCACGCGGCGGTCCGCATCCCGGGAACTACGTACCCGATCAGGAGAAAACCCTTTGCCATCAAGGGCTTAGACACTCAGGGGGGCATTCGGCGTCAGCCCCATGTCAGGCGGCCGGCCTGGGTTCACTGGTGGCTGCGCGCGTCCTCGATCACCTTGCCATCGTTGGGCAGGCTGCCGGGATTCACCAGCTCGACCTCGCCGCGCAGCTTGGTCACTTCGCGGATCGCCTCGGCGATGGCCCCGGCCAGGCCTTCGGCCATCTCGGTGGTTTCCACTTTGAGCACCATCTGGTCGTTGGCCATCTCGCCGCTGACCACCAGGCGCGCCTTGCGCACCTGCGGAAAGCGCCGCGCCACCTCGGCCACCTGGCCTGGGTGCACGAACATGCCGCGCACCTTGGTGGTCTGGTCGGCCCGGCCCATCCAGCCCTTGATGCGGGTGTTGGTGCGGCCCGTGGGGCAGTGTCCCGGCAGCACGGCCGACAGGTCGCCGGTGCCGAAACGGATCAGTGGGTAGTCGGGGTTCAGTGTGGTCACCACCAGCTCGCCCACCTCGCCCTCGGGCACCGGGTCGCCGGTGCCCGGGCGCACGATCTCGACGATCACGCCCTCGTCCAGCACCAGGCCTTCGCGGGCGGCGGTCTCGTAGGCGATCAGGCCCAGGTCGGCCGTGGCATAGCACTGGTAGCCATCCACGCCACGGGCCTGCAGCCAGTCGCGCAGCGAGGGCGGAAAGGCCTCGCCGCTGACCAGGGCCTTGCGCAGGCTGGGCAGGGGCAGGCCCAGCTCGGCCGCCTTCTCGACCAGGATCTTCAAAAAGCTGGGCGTGCCGATGTAGCCTGCCGGCTGCAGCTCGACCATGGCCTGCACCTGCTGCTCGGTCTGGCCGGTGCCGCCAGGGAACACGGTGCAGCCCAGCGCGTGGGCGCCGCTTTCCATCATCGAGCCGGCCGGCACGAAGTGGTAGCTGAAGCTGTTGTGGATCAGCTCGCCGGGCCGGAAGCCCGCGGCATGGATGGCGCGCGCCATGCGCCAGTAGTCGCGGCGCGTGCCCTCGGGCTCGTACAGCGTGCCCGGGCTGGCAAACACACGCGGCATGCCCGCGCCAAAGCCCAGCGCGCTGAAGCCGCCGAACACATTGCCTGCGGCGGCGCGGGCCGCCTGCTGACGCTCCAGCAACTCGTGCTTGCGCGTCACCGGCAGTTGGGCCAGGGCCGCGCGGCTGTCGATGCGCGCGGCGTCCACCCCCGCCAGCACCTCACCAAAGGCGGCGGTGCGGGCTTGGGCATGGGCCACTTGCGTGGGCAGGGCGGCCATCAGCGCGGCTTCGCGGTCGGCCGGCGTGCGCGTTTCCAGTGCGTCGTAGCTTGAGTTCATGGTGAATTCCTGTGAGGGGTAGGCTCGGGCAGGGCTTGGGGCCATTCGCTGGCCACCAGGCGGGTCGCAGCCCAGGTTGCGGCATGCCGGTCGGCTGATTCGGACCAGGCGCTGGCCGCTTGCAAGGGGCGGCTCGCGCCAGGCCAGACACTGGGCAGGCCATCGGGCTGCGCCCAGGCGCAGGGGGTGTTCAGACGCAAGAAAGAATTTGTCATGCCAGCCAACGCTTGCGGCGCTTGTAGCTTTTCACGTCTTTGAAGCTCTTGCGCTCGCCGCCGCCCACGCCCAGGTAGAACTCTTTCACGTCCTCGTTGCTGGCCAGGTCGCTGGCGGCGCCATCCATCACCACGCGGCCGCTTTCCATGATGTAGCCGTAGTCGGCGTACTTCAGGGCCATGTTGGTGTTCTGCTCGGCCAGCAAGAAGGTGACCTTCTCCTTGGTGTTGAGGTCTTTCACAATGTTGAACACCTCTTCGACGATCTGCGGCGCCAGGCCCATCGAGGGCTCGTCGAGCAGCACCATGCTGGGGTTGGCCATCAGGGCGCGGCCGATGGCGCACATCTGCTGCTCGCCGCCCGAGGTGTAGGCCGCCTGTGAGGTGCGGCGCGTCTTGAGGCGCGGAAAGTAGTTGTAGACCTTCTCGAGGTTGGCGGCCACCTCGCCCTTGTCGGCGCGGGTGTACGAGCCGGTCATCAGGTTTTCTTCGATCGTGAGGTGGGCAAAGCAGTGCCGGCCCTCCATCACCTGCACCACGCCGCGCTTGACCAGGTCGGCCGGCGACAGGTTCTCGATGCGCTCGCCCCGCAGTTCGATCGAGCCCTTGGTGACTTCGCCGCGTTCGCCCTTGAGCAGGTTGGAGATGGCGCGCAGCGTGGTCGTCTTGCCGGCGCCGTTGCCACCCAGGATGGCCACGATGCCGCCTTCGGGCACCTGCAGGGAGACGCCCTTGAGCACGAGGATCACATGGTTGTAGATCACCTCGATGCCGTTGACGTTGAGAACGATGTTGGGTTTGTCCATGGCACTTCTTTGTGGAGAGGTCGGGGCGTGCCGGGCGCTGGCCCGGCACGGAACCATTGCGTCAAGCCATCACGACTGACAGTCCGCCGGGGTGCGCGGGGTCAGCTTCTTCTCGGCGGCGTACTTGGCGGCCGCGGCCTTGACCATGGGCTTGATGATCTGCTCGTCACCCTGCATCCAGTCGCTGGTGATCTTCCAGGCCTTGCCGTCCCAGCTGTGCATGCGGGCCCAGTAGGCGCCCATGTGGTCCTGGCACGAGGTGCTGATCGGGCGCAGCACGCCGCCAAAGCCCAGCGCATCGAGCTTGGCCTGGGTCAGGTTCAGGTTCTCGAGGCCCCAGCGCACCTGGTCGCCGTTCATGACCTTGCCCTTGCCATAGCGCTCCTGGGCGGCGCGGATGCCTTCCACGGTCAGCATCGCGCTCATGGCACCACGCAGCCACAGCACCTGGCCCACTTCTTCCTTGGGGCCCGTGCCCTGGCCCTTGGCGTGCAACGTGGCCAGGGTCTCCTTGACCAGCTTGGCGTCGAAGTCGGAGCTGTTTTGCAGCGCCACGGCGTTGTAGCCCTTGGCGCCGTCGCCCACGTCACGCACATCGGGTTCGGCACCCGACCACCACACGCCGTACATCTTCTCGCGCGGGTAGCCGGTGGCCTGGGCTTCCTTCAGGGCGGTGGAGTTCATCACGCCGAAGCCCCACAGAATCGTGTAGTCGGGGCGCGACTGGCGGATCTGCAACCAGGTGGCTTTCTGCTCCACGCCCGGGGCCGTCACCGGCAGCAGCTGCAGCTCGAAGCCGTGCGCCTTGGCACGCTCCTGGATGATGGGCAGGGCTTCTTTGCCGAAAGGACTGTCGTGGTAGACCAGGGCGATCTTCTTGCCCTTGAGCTTGTCCAGCCCGCCTTCTTTCTTGCCGATGGCCTGCACCAGCACGTCGCCCGCCACCCAGTAGTTGCCAGCCAGGGGGAAGTTCCACTTGAACACCGTGCCGTCGGCGCTTTCGCTGCGGCCATAGCCCAGCGTCACCAGCGGAATCTTGTCGGCCGGGGCCTTTTCGGTGATGGCAAAGGTGGCACCGGTGGACCAGGGCTGGATCACGGCGGCACCCCCATGGTTGCCCTTGAGGCGTTCATAGCACTCCACGCTGCGCGCGGTGTCGTAGCCGGTCTCGCATTCTTCGATCAGCAGCTTCACTCCATTGATGCCGCCACGTGCATTGACGAGCTTGTAGTAATCGACGATGCCGTTGGCAATCGGCGTGCCATTGGGCGCGTAAGGCCCCGTGCGGTACGACAGCACCGGCATGTACTGCTCCTTCGCCTGCGCGAAGGCCGACGTGCTGACGAGGGAGGAAACGCCTGCGGCCAGCAGGGTGGCGGCGAGGGCCAGTTTGCGAATCTTCATGGTTGTCTCCGTTATTGAGGTTGGAAAAGCACGGTCAGGGAAAGGGGCAGCGAGCACACGAAGTGAGCGAGCGTGGGGGTCATGTTCTTCAGTGGGGGAAGGGCCAAAGCCTGAGCTTTTGCTTGGCTGTGGACCAAAGTTTGGCCAGGCCATGCGGCTCGACGATCAGGAACCACACGATCAGGCCGCCAAAGATCATCAGCTCGGCGTGCGAGGCCGCGGTGGTGCTGATGTCGCGCCCGATCAGGCCGGCCAAGAAGGGCAGGAACTGGTTCAGCGCAATCGGCAGGATCACGATGAAGGCCGCGCCGAAGAAGCTGCCCATGATCGAACCCAGCCCGCCGATGATCACCATGAACAGCAGCTTGAACGACAGGTCCACCGAGAACGCGCCCGGCTCCCAGGCGCCCAGGTAGAAGAAGGCCCACAGCGCACCGGCCACGCCGATGATGAAAGAGCTGACCGCAAACGCGCTGAGCTTGGCGTACATGGGGCGGATGCCGATCACCGCCGCCGCCACGTCCATGTCGCGGATGGCCATCCACTCGCGGCCGATGGCGCCGCGCACCAGGTTTTTGGCCCCCAGCGCGATCACCGCCAGGGTGCACAGGCAGAACAGGTACTTGCTCACGTCGCTCTCCAGTGCCAAGCCGAACACCTGCAGGTTGGACACCGCCACCGAGCCCGAAGAGTTGTCCAGCGTGAACCACTTGATGCGCAGGAACATCCAGTCGGCAAAGAACTGCGCCGCCAGCGTGGCCACCGCCAGGTACAGCCCCTTCACCCGCAGACTGGGCAGCCCGAACAGAATGCCGAAGGCCGTGGCGCACAGGCCGCCGAGGATCAGCGTGGGGATCAGCGGCATGCCGGGGATGCGGGCAAAGAAGTTGTAGGCCCCGTAGGCGCCCACCGCCATGAAGGCCCCCGAGCCCAGCGAGATCTGGCCGCAGTAACCCACCAGGATGTTCACCCCCAGGGCTGCCAGCGACATGATCACAAAGGGGATCAGGATGGCGCGGAACAGGTAGTCGCTGGCCGTCAGTGGCACCACCACAAAGGCCAGGGCCAGCAGGGCCAGCATGAAGAAGCGGTCCTGCGCGATCGGGAAGATCTGCTGGTCGGCGCGGTAGGTGGTCTTGAACTGACCGTTCTCACGGTAGAGCATGGTGTGTCTCCTGCGTTCTTTTTGTCTGCGGATTCATCGCGTATTTCATATGGATGTGAAAGGTCTTTTGGCTTCGGCCCGCTGCGCTTGACTTGCTGCGCAAGTCAGCCTGCGCCGAAAGCTCATCGCTGGCCGTTTCCGGCCCGGAATCCTGCGGATTCATCGCGTATTTCATATGGATGTGAAAGGTCTTTTGGCTTCGGCCCGCTGCGCTTGACTTGCTGCGCAAGTCAGCCTGCGCCGAAAGCTCATCGCTGGCCGTTTCCGGCCCGGAATCCTGCGGATTCATCGCGTATTTCATATGGATGTGAAAGGTCTTTTGGCTTCGGCCCGCTGCGCTTGACTTGCTGCGCAAGTCAGCCTGCGCCGAAAGCTCATCGCTGGCCGTTTCCGGCCCGGAATCCTGCGGATTCATCGCGTATTTCATACGCGATCGATGATCTTTTCTCCAAACAAACCTTGGGGTCTGAAGAGGAGGAAGACGAGGGCCAGGACGTAGGCGAACCAGATCTCGATGCCGCCGCCCACGAAGGGGCCGAGGTAGACCTCGGAGAGCTTTTCGCCCACGCCGATGATCAGGCCGCCGATGATGGCGCCGGGCACCGAGGTCAGGCCGCCCAGGATCACCACCGGCAGGGCCCGCAGGGCCACGGTGGCGAGCGAGAACTGCACGCCCAGCTTGCTGCCCCAGATCATCCCGGCCACCAGGGCCACCACACCGGCCACGCACCACACGATCACCCAGATGCGGTTGAGCGGGATGCCGATCGATTGCGCGGCCTGGTGGTCGTCGGCCACGGCGCGCAGGGCCCGGCCGGTGGCGGTCTTCTGAAAGAACACACTCAGCGCGGCCACCAGGGCGGCCGCGATGGCGGCGGCGATCACGTCTTCCTTGTTGATCAGGATGCCGCCCTGGAAGATCGACTCCAGCGCGAACATCGGGTCTTTGGGCATGCCCACGTCGATCTTGTAGACGTCGCTGCCGAACAGCGATTGGCCCAGGCCTTCCATGAAGTAGGTGATGCCCAGCGTGGCCATCAGCAGGGTGGCGCCCTCTTGGTTGACCAGGTGGCGCAGCACCAGGAACTCGATGGCCCAGGCCACCAGGAACATCACCACGCCCGCCGCCACAAAGGCCAGCAGATTGGCCACGATGGCGTTGTCGATGCCCGTCCAGGCCGGAATCCACTCGGCAAAGCGCGCCATCGCCAGGGCCGCGAACAGTACCATCGCGCCCTGCGCAAAGTTGAACACGCCCGAGGCCTTGTAGATCAGCACAAAGCCCAGTGCGACCAAGGAGTACAGCATGCCGGCCATCAGGCCGCCAATCAGGGTTTCTAGAAAAAATGCCATGTCCTGCCTCTCTTGATCAGTGGCCAGCGCCGAGGTAGGCGCGGATCACGTCTTCGTTGTTGCGAACTTCGTCAGGGGCGCCGTCGCCGATCTTCTTGCCGTAGTCCAGCACCACCACGCGGTCCGAGATGTCCATCACCACGCCCATGTCGTGCTCGATCAGCACGATGGTGGTGCCGAACTCGTCGTTCACGTCGAGGATGAAGCGGCACATGTCCTGCTTCTCTTCCACGTTCATGCCGGCCATGGGCTCGTCCAGCAGCAGCACCTGCGGCTCCATGGCCAGGGCGCGGCCCAGGTCGACCCGCTTTTGCAGGCCGTAGGGCAGCTGGCCCACGGGGGTTTTGCGGAAGGCCTGGATCTCGAGGAAGTCGATGATGCGTTCCACGAACTCGCGGTGCCGGATCTCCTCGCGCTCGGCCGGGCCGATGCGCAGGGCCTGCAGCAGCAGGTTGCTTTTGATCTTCAGGTTGCGGCCCGACATGATGTTGTCGAGCACGCTCATGCCCTTGAACAGCGCCAGGTTCTGGAAGGTGCGGGCCACGCCCATCTCGGCCACCTGGCGCGAGTTCATGTGGTCAAAGGTCTTGCCACGGAAGGTGATCGATCCCTCAGAAGGGGTGTACACCCCGTTGATGCAGTTGAGCATCGAGCTCTTGCCGGCGCCATTGGGGCCGATGATCGAGCGGATCTCGTGCTCGCGCACATTGAACGAGATGTCGGTCAGGGCCTTCACGCCGCCGAACCGCAGGCTGATGTTCTTGACGTCGAGGATGACGTCGCCAATCTTTTTGGTGCTCATGGTGCTTCGGTGTGGAGTCAGGCTGCGGTCTTCACCGGGGCGAAGGTCTTGGCGTCCGACAGCTTCAGCGTGGCGCTCACGCTGCCGGTGCGGCCGTCCTCGAACTTGACCTGGGTCTCGATGTACTGCTCGGTGGCGCCGCCATACAGCGCTTCGACCAGCACCGCGTACTTCTCGCCGATGTAGCCCCGGCGGACCTTGTTGGTGCGGGTCAGCTCGCCATCGTCGGCGTCCAGCTCTTTGTGCAGCACCAGGAAGCGGCTGATCTGCGAGCCGGCCAGCAGGGCGTCGGCGGCCAGGTCGGCGTTGACCTTTTCCACGCATTCGAGCATCAGCTGGTAGACCTGGGGCTTTTGCGCCAGATCGGTGTAGCCGGCATAGGGCAGGTTGCGCCGCTCGGCCCAGTTGCCCACCGCGTCGAAGTCGATGTTCAGCATCACGCACACCCGGTCGCGCCCGTCGCCCAGGGCCACGGCCTCCTTGATGTGCGGGAAGAACTTGAGCTTGTTCTCCACGTACTTGGGCGCAAACATGGCGCCGTCGTTGGCGCCGCCCTTGAGGCGGCCCACGTCCTTCACGCGGTCGATGATCTTCAGGTGGCCATGGGCGTCGATGAAGCCCGCATCGCTGGTGTGGTACCAGCCGTCTGCACTGAGCACCTCGGCCGTGGCCTTGGGGTTCTTGTAGTACTCCTTGAGCAGGCCGGGCGACTTGACCAGGATCTCGCCGTTGTCGGCGACCTTGATCTCCACGCCCTGGCAGGGCACGCCCACGGTGTCGGCCCGGGCCTCGTGGTCGGGCTGCAGGCACACGAACACGGCGGTCTCGGTGGAGCCGTACAGCTGCTTGAGGTTGATGCCGATCGAGCGGTAGAAGGTGAACAGGTCCGGCCCGATGGCCTCGCCCGCGGTGTAGGCCACCCGCACCCGCGACAGGCCCAGCGTGTTGCGCAGCGGGCCGTAGATCAGCAGGTTGCCCAGGCCGTACTGCAGGGCGCCGAGCGCGCCGATGGGCTTGCCATCCATGCGGTCGGGGCCAAAGCGCTTGGCAATCGCCATGCACTTGTGGAACAGCGTGCGCTTGAGCCAGCCCGCGTCTTCCATGCGGATCATCACGCTGGTCAGCAGCCCTTCAAACACGCGCGGCGGGGCAAAGTAGTAGGTGGGGCCCACTTCGCGCAGGTCGATGGCCACCGTGGCGCCCGACTCGGGGCAGTTGACCACGTAGCCACAGCTCAGCCACTGCGAGTAGCTGAAGATGTTCTGCCCGATCCAGGCCGGCGGCAGGTAGGCCAACACCTCTTCGGCCGAGGTCAGCTTGTCGAAACTGGCCCCGGCCTGGGCGCGGTCGATCAGCGCCCGGTGGGTGTGCACCACGCCCTTGGGGTTGCCCGTGGTGCCCGAGGTGAAGAACATGGCCGCCACGTCATCAGGCTGGGCCTTGTCGACCTCTTCGCGCCAGAAGTCGGGGTGGTTCTGGGCAAACACCTGGCCGCTGGCCACCAGCTCGTCGAGCGCGCCCAGGCCCGGGTCGGTGTAGTTGCGCAGGCCGCGCGGGTCGTCGTAATAGATGTGGCTGAGGGCGGGGTATTGCTCGCGCACCTCCAGCATCTTGTCGACCTGCTCCTGGTCTTCCACCAGGCAGTAGCGCACCTCGGCGTTGTTGAGCGGAAACACGCACTCGGCGGCGGCTGCATCCTGGTACAGCGGGATCGGGATCGCGCCCAGCGACTGCGCCGCCAGCATGGTGGCGTACAGGCGCGGCCGGTTGGCTCCGATCACCACCATGTGCTCGCCCCGCACCAGGCCGGCCTGGTGCAGGCCGCAGGCAATGTGCTCGACCAGGTGGGCCAGGTCAGACCAGCTGCGGGTCTGCCAGATGCCGTATTCCTTTTCTCGGATCGCTGGCGCCTGAGGGCGCTCGCTCGCATGCTTTTGCAGCAGGCGGGGAAACGTGGTGTGCATGACGATTCCTTGTCTCCAGTTGGATGGGGCGGACTCTGCGGTCGCCGCCGATATGCAATGAATCGTAAGCAGGGGTTTGACGTCGTGTTGTCGTTGCAATGACAATTTGCGGGTTGTCCCTTGTTCGGACTTACCCCAGTTCTGTCTCGGAGGTGTTGCATGGCCAGCGAGTCTGCGTTGTATCAGCGTCGTCGCCCCCCCACGGCGGACGAATTGGCCGGCATCCCCTGGCTGCACCACCTGCAGCCCAGCGAGCGTGATCGCGTCTCGCCCATGCTGGTGGTGGGCGATGCCCTGCCGGGCGACTACATCTGCCGCATGGGCCGGCCGGTGAACTACTGGTTCGGCGTGGTCGAGGGCCTGCTCAAGATGAGTGCCGACAGCGCCCAGGGCCACCCCATCACCTTCACCGGCGTGCCCCCGGGCGGCTGGTTTGGCGAGGGCACGGCCATGAAGCGCGAGCCCTACCGCTACAACATCCAGGCCCTGCGCCGCAGCGTGGTGGCGGGCCTGCCGCTGGAAGAATTCCACTGGCTGCTGGACCACTCGCTGGGCTTCAACCGCTTTGTCATGAACCAGCTCAACGAGCGCCTGGGCCAGTTCATCGCCGCGCGCGAGATCGACCGCATGAACAACCCCGACGTGCGCGTGGCCCGCAGCCTGGCCGCGCTGTTCAACCCGGTGCTGTACCCCGGTGTGGGCGAGGTGCTGCGCATCACCCAGCAAGAACTGGCCTACCTGGTGGGCCTGTCGCGCCAGCGCGTGAACGAGGCACTGCGCAACCTGGAGCGCCAGCAGATCATCCGGGTGGAGTACGGCGGGCTTCGGGTGCTGTCGGCCGAAGGGCTGCGCTCCACCCTGCAATCGCCGCCCTGAGCCTGGCCGCCGGGGCTCGGGTCTGGCGTTGGGCTCTGGTTTGGGGCTGGGGTGGGGTTTTGGGGCCGCTGTCACCGGCAAGCACCTGGTTGCTTGTACGATGGCTACTGGTAACAAATGTTTGCGTGTGCGCTGGCACGGCGCTGACCAGGTCGGCTGGAGATAGGCAATGAAGAGCGTTTGGATCAGTCTTGGGGCTTTCGTGGCCGCTTCGGTGGGCACCGGCTGCCTGGCGGCCAGCGTGCAGTTCGACGTGCGCGACGAGGCCGGCAAGCCCCTGACTGACGCTGTGCTGTTTCTCGAGTCGCCCGAGGCGGCCAAGGCCGTCAAGCCCCTGCAGGGCGCCGAGATGGCCCAGCAGGGCAAAGAATTCGTGCCCCGGGTGCTGGTGGTGACCAAGGGCACCGAGCTGGCCTTTCCGAACCGCGACAAGGTGCGCCACCACGTCTATTCCTTCTCGCCAGCCAAGAAGTTCGAGCTCAAGCTGTATGCGGGCACCCCGGCCAACCCGGTGCTGTTCGATCAGCCCGGCGTGGTGCTGCTGGGCTGCAACATCCACGACTCCATGGTGGGCTGGGTGCTGGTGGTCAACACCCCGTACCACGGCCTGAGCCAGGCCGGCCGCCTGACGCTGGACAACGTGCCGGCGGGCAATTACCGCCTGCGCAGCTGGCACCCCGGCCTGCCGGTGGGCGCCGCCGCGCTGGATCAGGCCCTGGTGGTGCCGGCCAGCGGCAGCGTCACGGCCAGCGTGCGCATGGCGGGGTTGACGCCGTGATCCCTCGCCTCAAACGCGGTGCCTCCAGCCTGATCACGCGGCTGGTGGGCCTGTCTCTGTTGCTGTTGCTGGTGGTGCAGATCGCCGGCTTTGGCGTGGTGCGCCAGAGCATCGAGGCCAACGCCCGCCGCCAGGTGGCCCGCGAGCTCGACATTGCCGAGCACGTGTGGGAGCGCATGCTGGCGCAAAAGGTCGAGCAGTTGCGCGACAGCGCCACCTTGCTGGCGGCCGACTACGGCTTTCGCTCGGCCATCAACTCAGGCGATGTGGAGACCGTGCAATCGGTGCTCGAGAACCATGGCAGCCGCATCGGCGCCACGGTCACGGCCTTTCTCGATCCGCAGTTCAAGGTCACCGCGTCCAGCCTGGCCGACGAGAAGATGGGACTGGACCAGCGTCTGATCGCCGACTTGCCCGCCTACCTGAGCCGCAACCCCACCGGGGCGCCGCTGATCGTCATCGAGGGCGTGCCGCATCAGTTTGTGATGGTGCCCATGCGGGCGCCGCTGGTCATCGGCTGGGTGCTGATGGGCTTCCCCGTGTCACAAGACCTGGGCAAGGAAATGGGCCTGCTGCTGCAGGTGGATGTGGTGCTGGTCACCCAGTCGGAAGGGCAGCGCCGGTTGGTCTTCTCCACCACCACGCCCGAGGTCAGCCAACGCGCCCTGGCCCAGGCGACCGGGGCCGAGCTCAGCGGCGGCAGCGAGCTGGTGCTGGCCCGCCATGTGCCCATGAAAAGCCGCAACGGCGAAGTCGAGACGATTCTGCTGCGCTCGGCCGAAGAGGTGCTGGCCCCATACCGGCGCCTGCAGTGGCTGCTGGCGCTGATCAGCGGCGGCGGTCTGCTGCTGGTGGCCCTGGGCAGCTCGCTGGTGGCGCGGCGCATCACCACCCCGCTGCGCGACCTGCTGCTGGCCACCCAGCGCCTGGCGGTGGGCGAGTACCAGGCCCCCATCGCCCACCTGGAGCGGCGCGACGAGATCGGCAATCTGGCGCGCGCCTTCGACCACATGCGCGTCGACATCGATCACCAGCAAAGCGAGATCCGGCACCTGGCCTACTGGGACCGCCTGACCGGCCTGCCCAACCGTGAGCGTTTTCGTGAGGCGCTGGAGCAGGCCATCCGCGACAACACCCCCCTGGCCCGGCCGTTGGCCGTGGTGTCACTGGACCTGGACCGCTTCAAACACGTCAACGATGTGCTGGGCTATGCCTTCGGCGATCGCCTGCTGCAGGCCGTGGCCGGGCGGCTGCAGAACCTGGTCACCCAGCCCGGCGACCTGGTGGCCCGCCGCGGCGGCAATGAATTTGCCGTGCTGCTGCAGGGCTGCGACGCCAAGGCGGCGCTGGAGTTCACCCAGCGCATCGCCCGCGCCTTTGAAGTGCCTCTGGCCTTTGACGACCAGACCATCGACCTGAGCGCCGGCATGGGCGTGGCCTGCTGGCCGGCCGACGCCGACAACGCCGACCTGCTGCTGAGCCGATCGGAAATCGCCATGTACACCGCCAAGCGCAAGCTCAGCGGGGCCTTGCTGTACGACGCCGCCTTCGACTCGGCCAGCGGCCAGATGTTGTCGCTGCTGACCGAGATGCGTCGGGCCGTGGAGCACAACGAGCTGCGCCTGTTCCTGCAGCCCAAGGTCAGCCTGCCCGGTGGCCAGGTGCTGGCCGCCGAGGCCCTGGTGCGCTGGCAGCACCCGCAGCGCGGCCTGGTGCCGCCGATGGATTTCATCCCCTTTGCCGAGCAGACCGGCTTTGTGCGCCAGCTCACCCTGTGGATGTTCGAGGCCGCCACCCGCCTGATCGCGGGCCTGCCCGAGCCCCTGGCGGGGCTGCGCATCTCGATCAACCTCTCTACCCGCGACCTGCTCGACCCCGAACTCAGCACCCGCCTGGGCACGCTGCTGCAGCGCCACGAAGTGCGGCCCGAGCGCTTTTGCCTGGAGATCACCGAGAGCGCCATCATGGACGACCCGCAGCGGGCCGAAACCATGCTCAACCGGCTCTCCGAACAGGGCTTCAAGCTCTCGATCGATGATTTCGGCACCGGGTATTCGTCGCTGGCCTACCTGAAACGGCTGCCGGTGGACGAGCTGAAAATCGACAAATCCTTCGTCATGGGCATGGAAAAAGACGAAGACGACGCCAAGATCGTGCGATCGACCATCGACCTCGCGCACAATCTGGGCCTCAGCGTGGTGGCTGAAGGCGTCGAAAGCGCCGCCATCATGGAGCGGCTGGGCCAGCTCCAGTGCGACGAAGCCCAGGGCTACCACATCAGCCGGCCATTGCCGGCCGAGGCGTTCCTGACCTGGTGCGCACAGCAGACGGCCGCAGCAGCCACCGCCGCCTGAGTTTCCCGATTTCAACACGCAGCCGCCTGGCACGCTTTGCAGGCGCTGCGGCTTTCACCTCATCAGCATGTCCGATTCCAAACCCCGACTCACCCTGCGCGCACCGCGCCCCGAAGGCGACAAGGCCGCCAGCCCCCGCAGTGGCGGCGCGGCCCGCCCGCCCTCGGCCGGCCGCCGTGGCCCCGCCCCGGGCGGCAACCGCGATGCGGGCGACCGCCGTGGCCCGGGGGCTGGCCCCCGCAGTGGCCCGGGCGGACGCCCCGGTCCTGGCGGCCCTGGTGGCCCCTTCGGTTCACGCGGCCCCGGTGGCCCGGGCGGCCCCCGCACCGGCGGTGCGCCCCGAGGCGGCCCGCGCGACGACCGACGCGATGACCGCCGTGACGACCCCCGCGGTGGCCGCCGCGACGACCGTCAGGACGGCGCGCCGCAGGACGACCAGCGCTTCAGCACCCGCACCGGCATCCGCACCTACAACGTGCCCAGCGAGCGCACCCCCATCCCGGTCAAGCGCCCGCTGCCGGCCCCTGGCGCTGAGCGCCGCCCCGACCGTGGTGAACGTGGCGAGCGCGGCGAGCGCCCCGCCCGCACCGAAGGCGCCCCGCGCACCGAGGGCGGCATCGAGACCGTGCGCCTGAACAAGCGCATGGCCGAGCTGCGCCTGTGCTCACGCCGCGAGGCCGACGACTGGGTCGAAAAAGGCTGGGTGCGCGTGAACGGCGAGGTGGCCGAGATGGGCCAGCAGGTCAAGCACAGCGACCGCATCGAGATCGCCCCCGAGGCCCTGGGCCAGCAAGAGCAGCAGGTCACCATCCTGCTGCACAAGCCCATGGGCTACGTGAGCGGCCAGGCCGAAGACGGCCACGAGCCCGCCGTGGTGCTGGTGCAGGTGGCCAACCACTGGCATGGCGACACGGCCAACATCCGCTTCAACCACTCGCAGCTGCGAGGCCTGGCCCCGGCCGGCCGGCTCGACATCGACTCGGTCGGCCTGCTGGTGCTGACCCAGGACGGCCGTGTGGCCCGCCAACTGATCGGCGAAGACTCCGACACCGAGAAGGAATACCTGGTGCGTGTCACCTACGCCGCCGTCACCGGCGACGTGGCGCTCAACGTGCAGGCCGCCTTCCCCCCTGAAAAACTCGAGTTGCTGCGCCACGGCCTGAGCCTGGACGGCGAGCCCCTGCGCCCCGCCCAGGTCGACTGGCAAAACCCCGAACAGCTGCGTTTTGTGCTCAAAGAAGGCAAAAAGCGGCAGATTCGCCGCATGTGCGAGCAGGTGGGCCTGAAAGTGGTGGGCCTCAAGCGCATCCGCATCGGCCGGGTGGTGCTGGGCCAGCTGCCGGTGGGGCAGTGGCGCTACCTGACCCCTGGCGAACAGTTCTGACCCCTGGCGGGCCCCGGCCCGGCCACCGCTTGGCGGGGCGGATGACTTTTTTGCGCCTGCGCACTGAATCACCAAATACAGTCTGTAACATGTGGCCCTGGCCCGAACCGGGGCCCTGAACGATCTGCCGGAGATGCCGATGAGCTCGAACAAATACCGTCTTGTGACCCGCAGCGACTTTGATGGCCTGGTGTGCGCCGTGCTGCTCAATGAACTGGAGCTGATCGACGAGATCACCTTTGTTCACCCCAAGGACATGCAGGATGGCAAGGTGGCCATCAGCTCGCGCGACATCACCACCAACCTGCCCTATGTGCCCGGCGCCCACCTGGTGTTTGACCACCACGAGTCGGAAACCGTGCGCAACACCGGCGAGCGCGCCAACCACATCATCGAGGCCCATGCCCCCTCGGCTGCCCGCGTGGTGTTCAACCATTACGGTGGCAAGGCCGCCTTCCCGCGCATCACCGACGAGATGATGGCCGCCGTGGACCAGGCCGACTCGGCCCAGTACTCGCGCGAAGACATCCTCGACCCCCAGGGCTGGGTGCTGCTGAACTACCTGATGGATTCGCGCACCGGCCTGGGCCGCTTCCGCGAGTTCCGCATCAGCAACTACACGCTGATGATGGACCTGATCAAGTACTGCCGCGACCACACCATCGAGCAGATCCTGCAGCTGCCCGACGTGCAAGAGCGCGTGACCCTGTACTTTGACCACGCCGCCCGCGCCAAGGAGCAGATCCTGCGCTGCGCCACCCAGATCGACAACCTGGTGGTGCTGGACCTGCGCCAAGAGGAAACCATCTGGGCGGTGAACCGCTTCATGATCTACGCGCTGTTCCCCACCGCCAACATCTCGATCCACGTGATGTGGGGCCTGCAGAAGCAGAACACCGTGCTGGCCACCGGCAAGTCGATCCTCGACCGCAGCAGCAAGACCCATGTGGGCAACCTGATGCTCGAATACGGCGGCGGCGGCCACAATGCGGCCGGCACCTGCCAGATCGCCAACGACCGCGCCGACGAGGTGCTCAAGACCCTGGTGCAACGCATCAACGCCGACGGCTGAGCCCTGCCGGGCGGGGCGCCCCGCGTCTCGCCCAACACCTTCGCCAACGCCAACGCAAGGGCCGTCGCAACCCCCAGGCCCCGGCCCCAGGCCGGCCACCGCATGCCTGACATCCTCACCATCACCCTGAACCCCGCGCTCGATGTGCTCAGCGCCATCGACCGGGTCGAGCCCACCCACAAGCTGCGCTGCAGCGAGGCCGTGATGCACCCGGGCGGCGGCGGCATCAATGTGGCCCGGGTGCTGCACCGCCTGGGCGCCGACTGCCTGGCCCTGTACACCCAGGGCGGCGTCACCGGCCACGAACTGGCCACCCTGCTGGCCCAGGAGGGCGTGCCCGCCCAGGGCCTGCCCATTGCAGCCGAAACCCGTGAAAGCTTCTCGGTGCACGAGAACAGCACCGGCCTGGACTACCGCTTTGTGCTGCCCGGCCCCCGCCTGCAGCCCGCCGAGGTCGAGCAGGCCCTGCAGGGCGTGGCCCGCCACGGCGCCGGGGCGCGCTATTGGGTGCTGAGCGGCAGCCTGCCGCCCGGCGTGCCCGATGGGTTGTACGCGCGCCTGGCGCAGCAGGCCCAGGCCCAGGGCGCCCGGCTGGTGCTCGACTCATCCGGCCCGGCCCTGCGGGCCGCACTCAGCGCCGGGGTGTTTCTGTTCAAGCCCAGCCTGCGCGAGCTGTCTGAGCTGGTCGGCCAGCCCCTGCCCGGCGAGGCCGAGCAGCTGCACGCGGCCCGCCAGCTCATGGCCGCCGGCCAGGCCCGGGCCGTGGCCCTGACCCTGGGCGAGCAGGGGGCCTTGCTGATCACGCCTGAACAGGCCTGGCGCGCCCCGCCGCTGCCCGTGGCCGTGGCCAGCACCATCGGGGCCGGCGACAGCTTTGTGGGCGGCCTGGTGGCGGCCCTGGCGCGCCAGGCCGACACAGTCGACTGGCCCGGCGCCCTGGCCCAGGCCATGGCCGCCAGCGCCGCGGCCCTGCTGCACCCCGGCACGGCCCTGTGCCGGCCCGACGATGTGCAGCAACTGCTGCCACAGGTGCAGCTGCAGCCGATCTGAGCCGTGCCGCCGGGCTGGGCCTGGCGGTGCTTTTATGACGATCTGGCGGCAGTTTGACGGGCTTATGGCTGCTTTTGCCCGCTTTTCTGCCGTGTTTTGCCGCTGCCTCTTGAAAGCCGGCGCAACGCCCATAATTCACGCCTGCCGGGGTGGCCTGCCCACCCCCGAAGATCTTCTACTGCAACAGTCCACCCTAGAAACACCATGAGCAAACAGACCCTGTCATTCCAGGCCGAAGTGGCCCAACTGCTGCACCTTGTCACGCACTCGCTGTACTCCAACCCCGAGATCTTCCTGCGTGAGCTGATCTCCAACGCCAGCGACGCCTGCGACAAGCTGCGTTTTGAGGGCTTGAACAACGCCGCCCTGTTTGAAGACGCGCCCAACCTCGAAGTGCGCGTGGCCTTCGACAAAGCCGCCCGCACCATCACCATCACCGACAACGGCATCGGCCTGTCGCAGCAAGAAGCCATCGACAACCTGGGCACCATCGCCAAGAGCGGCACCAAGGATTTCGTGAGCAAGCTCAGTGGCGACCAGAAGGCCGACGCCCAGCTCATCGGCCAGTTTGGCGTGGGCTTTTACTCGGGCTTCATCGTGGCCGACAAGATCACCGTCGAATCGCGTCGTGCCGGCCTGCCGGCTGCGGACGGCGTGCGCTGGATCAGCGGCGGCACCGGTGACTTCGAGGTCGAAACCATCAACCGCGCCCAGCGCGGCACCAGCATCACGCTGCACCTGCGCGAAGACGCCGAGGAATACCTCAACCTCTGGAAGCTCAAGTCGGTCATCAACAAGTACTCCGACCACATCAGCCTGCCCATCCTGATGGAAAAGGAAGAGTGGAAAGAAGGCGAAAACGACCAGCCCGGCGGCATGGTGCCCACCGGCGAGTGGGAGGCCGTGAACAAGGCCAGCGCCCTGTGGACGCGCAACAAGAAAGACATCAGCACCGAGCAGTACAACGAGTTCTACAAGGCCATCAGCCACGACTTTGAAGACCCGCTCACCTGGTCGCACAACCGCGTCGAAGGCAACACCGAGTACACCCAGCTGCTGTACATCCCGGCCAAGGCCCCCATGGACCTGTGGAACCGCGACAAGAAGGCCGGCGTCAAGCTGTACGTGAAGCGCGTCTTCATCATGGACGACGCCGAAGCCCTGATGCCCACCTACCTGCGCTTTGTGAAGGGCATCATCGACTCGGCCAACCTGCCCCTGAACGTGAGCCGCGAGCTGCTGCAGGAAAGCCGTGACGTGCGCGCCATCCGCGAAGGCTCGACCAAGCGCGTGCTGAGCATGCTCGAAGACCTGGCCAAGCACGACAAGCACGACGCCGCCCCCGGCGCCGACGGTGTGACCGATGTGGTCGATGCCGACGACAAGGCCAAAGAGGGCAAGTACAGCCGCTTCTACGCCGAGTTTGGCGCCGTGCTGAAAGAAGGCCTGGGCGAAGACTTTGGCAACACCCAGCGCCTGGCCAAGCTGCTGCGCTACGCCAGCACCCAGAGCGACACCGTGAGCGTGAGCCTGGCCGACTACAAGGCCCGCATGAAGGAAGGCCAAGACGCCATCTACTACATCACCGCCGACAACCTGGCCGCCGCCAAGAACAGCCCGCAGCTTGAAGTGTTCAAGAAGAAGGGCATCGAAGTGCTGCTGATGACCGACCGCGTGGACGAGTGGTCGCTCAACTACCTGCACGACTTTGACGGCACTCCGCTGCAAAGCGTGGCCAAGGGCGCGGTCGACCTGGGCAAGCTGCAAGACGAGGCCGAAAAGAAGGCCGCCGAAGAGGCCGCCGAAGCCTTCAAGCCCCTGCTCGCCAAGCTCAAGGAAGCCCTGAAAGACAAGGCCGAAGACGTGCGCGTGACCACCCGCCTGGTCGACTCGCCTGCCTGCCTGGTGGTGCAAGATGGCGGCATGAGCACCCAGCTGGCCCGCATGCTCAAGCAAGCCGGCCAAAGCGCCCCCGAAGCCAAGCCCGTGCTCGAAGTCAACGCCGAGCACCCCTTGGTCAAGAAGCTCGACGGCAGCGTGCACTTCAACGACCTGGCCCACATCCTGTTCGACCAGGCCCTGCTGGCCGAAGGCGGCCTGCCGGAAGACCCGGCGGCCTATGTGAAGCGCGTCAACGCACTGCTGGCCTGATCGATCAGCTCAGTCCACGAAACGGGCCCTGCGGGGCCCGTTTGTTTTGGGGGCCCCGGCCAAGCGAACGCCCCTGGCACCAGCCCGCTGTTCGGCGCCCATGGTGCAAAATCCGCCCACATCCAATGCAACCCAGCAGGAGTGGCCATGTCCGCGATGTTGATGGTTCTGAAATTTGCCGTGGTCACCGTGCTCGCGGCCTCGCTGCTCGAGGCCGTGGTCTTGTCGCTCTGGAAAGGGCGGGAGCCCTACGACTGGAAGGCGGCCGGCATCTCGCTGATCGATTTTCTGGTGCGCGAGTACTTTCTGCGCTGGGCCTTGCCGCTGGGCTTCTGGTTTGGCGCCATGCAGTGGATCTGGGAGCACCGCCTCTTCACCCTGCCCATGGACCATTGGACCGGCTGGGTCGCCTGCTTCATCGGCCAAGAGTTTTGCTACTACGGGTACCACCGCGCTGCGCACCGCATCCGCTGGTTCTGGTGCACCCATGCCATCCACCATTCTTCAAACCAGCTCAACCTGTCGGCCGCCTACCGTTTTGGCTGGACGGGCAAGCTCACCGGCACCCTGCTGTTCTTCATGCTCGCCCCCTGGCTGGGCATGCCGCCCAGGGTGATCCTGGTGATGATGTCCTTGAACCTGCTCTACCAGTTCTGGATACACGCCACCTGGATCCCGCGCCTGGGCCCGCTGGAATGGATTTTGAACACCCCCTCAGCCCACCGCGTGCACCATGCCTCCAACCTGGCCTACCTGGACGGCAACTACGGCGGCGTCTTGATCGTTTTTGACCGTCTGTTTGGCACCTACATCCCCGAGCAGCCAGGGGTGCCGATCCGCTACGGTCTGGTCAAGCCCGGCACGGGCTACAACCTGTTCAAGATCGAGTTTGAGCACTGGCTGGCGTTGTGGCGCGACGTGAAGGCCGCCCCCTCGGCCAGGGCCGTGCTGGGCTACCTGCTGCGGCCCCCGGGCTGGCGGCCCGACGGCGCTGGGGAGACCACGGAAGAGCTTCGGCAGGCCGCAAAGGCGCAAAGCCCTGTGGCCGAGCGCGCTGTGCAGGCCGTGGCGTCGCAGACGGGCAAGCCCGCGGCAACGGCGTGAGCCGAGGCCAGGGCGGCCAACAAGGGGGCGCCGCCTCTTGGGGCACACCCAGGCCCTGCGATCCTGCCGGCCTCCCGCAGGCTTTTGTCGGTGGCACAACCCTTCACCTCAGCCTGCCCGCGCCGCGGCCTCCTCCATGCGGCGCAGCAGGCGCGCGGCCAGGGCGTTCAGCCCGCCGCCGCGGGTGAACTCCAGTGCTGGCACCTCCACCCCCAGCGCCGTGGTCACGCGCAGGTTCAGCTCTACCGCCATCAGCGAATCCATGCCCAGCTCGGGCAGCGGCGTCTGCCGGTCCACCGACTCTGCCGGGATGCCCATCACCGAGGCGATGTGCCCGGCCAGCAGATCGCTCAGCGCCTCCACGCGGGCCTCGGCCGGCAGGGCGGCCAGTTGCGCCATCACCTCGTTGCCGGCCCGGCTGCCGGCGCGCGCCGCGTTGACCAGCTCGGCAAAGCGCCGCACCGAGGCCGAGGCCGCATGGGCCCGGCCCCAGCTGTCCCAGTCGATCTCGCACACCACGGGCTGGGTGGCTTGCAGCGCCAGGGCCGCATCCAGGTACTCGCAGGCGCGCTCCATGGGCGTGGTCTTGAAACCCATCAGCGCCAGGTAGCGGGCCACCTCGTCCGAGGCCTCGGCCATGCCGCCGCCGCTCAAGGCGCCCCAGTTCACTGCCGTGGCGGCCAGGCCCAGCGAGCGGCGGTATTGGGCCAGCGCGTCCAGTGTGGCGTTGGCTGCGGCGTAGGCGGTTTGCGGCACGGTGCCCGTGATGGCCGCCACCGACGAGAACAGCACAAACCAGTCCACCGTGATGCCCGCCTGCAGCAGCCCCCGATGCAGGTTGAAGGCGCCCAGGGCCTTGGGCGCCAGCACCGCCCGCAGGGCCTGCTCGCTCAAGGTGCTGAACGGCCCGTCTTGCACCACACCGGCGGTGTGGAACACGCCGCGCAGCGGTGGCAGGCTGGCCTGTACCGACTGCAACAGCGCAAGCACCTCGTCGGGGCGGGTGATGTCGAGCTGGCGGCTGATCACCTCCACCCCCTGGGCTTGCAGGGCCGCCAAGGCCTGGGTCTGCGCGGGCAGCGTGGCGCCGCTGCGTCCCACCAGGACCAGGTGGCGTGCGCCACGGGCGGCCAGCCAGCGTGCGGTGGCCAGGCCGAAGGCGCCGAAACCCCCGGTGATCAGGTAACTGGCCTGGGCCTCGATGCGGGTGCGGGGCAGGGCGGGGCGCACCAGGGCCGCCGCATCGTCAAAAGCCAGCAGCACCCGGCCCACGTGCGCTGAGCGCTGCACTTTGTCGAATGCCTCGGCCATGCGCGACACCGGGATCAGCTCACCGGGCAGCGGGCGGTAGCGCCCCGCGGCCATCTGTTCCAGCACCTCGGCCTGCAATTGCTGCACCCGCTCGGGCCGGAAGGCCGACATGCGATCGATGTCGATGGCCTGGAAGCTCAGGTTCTTCTCGAAGGCGGCCAGGGCCAGGGGCCGGTTGGTGAAGATGTCGAGCTTGCCCACCTCGACCACCCGGCCAAACTCGGCCGCCACCTGCAGATTGGCGGCCAGGATCTCGCCCGGGGCCGAACTGATCACCACATCGGCCCCACGCCCCCCGGTCAACTCGCGCACCTGCTCCACAAAATTGAGCGAGCGCGAGTCGAGCGTGAACTCGGCCCCCATTTGGCGGGCCACGGCCTGCCGCTCGGCTGTGCTGGCCGTGGCTATCACGGTGGCGCCGGCCGCCCGTGCCGCCTGGATGGCCGCCATGCCCACGCCGCCAGCGCCGCCATGCACCAGCACCACCTCGCCGGGCTGCACCCGGGCCGCGTGCACCACGCTGTAGTGGGCCGTGAGAAAGGGCACCATGGCCCCCAGTTCTGCATGGGGCGTGCTGGCTGGCACGGCCATGAAGAAGCCATGGTCCAAGGCGGTGGTGACATAGCGCTGTGCCATGCCACGGGTGCCGAACACCACGGTGTCGCCCACCTGCAGCCTTCGCACCTGAGTTGCTGCGCCAGCCCCCGCGCCGGCTGCCACCTCGGCCCCCACCCGGGTCACCACGCCCACCCCGCTCATGCCGATGCTCATGCCGAAATACGTGCCGCCCAGCTCTTTCTCGCTCAGCAGCCCGATGGCCTTCATGGCGTCTTTGTAGTTGAGCTCCAGGGCCTCCAGGCGCAGCTCCACCTCGCCGGCCCCGGGGGCGCGCCGCGGCACTTCGCGCAGCGCCAGATCGGCCAGCAGCCGCGTGGTGGGCAGCTCGATGGCAAAGTTGGCCTCGGGGTCGTGCAACGGCCGGCCTTGCTCGTGGCCCGCACGCCGTTGGGCCAGGGTGCGTTGCAGTTGCGGAGCCAGGGCCTGTCCGGCGTGCAGCTTCAGCTCATCGATCTCGGTGCTGCCCTGCGTCATCCTGTGCCAGGCCGTCAGCACGTCGTCGGGGGTGGCCTGCGGGTCCACATCCAGCCAACGCCAGCGCAGGGCCGAGTTCTCGTTGCGCAGCGTCCGCCGGGCGCCGACCAGGGAGGCCAGGCTGAGCCTGGGTGGCAGGGCGCCTGGCGCCGTGGGCCCCATGGGGCAGTCTTGCGTCAGCACCAGCCCTTGCACCAAAGGCAGGTGCACCTGGGTTTCTTCCAGCTCGGCCAGTACCTCTTGCACGGCCATGGCCACCCCGGCCAGCGTGGCCGGGCCTGCCAGGGCCTGGGCCAGGTCAAAGCCATCGGTGGCGCTGTCTGGCGCCGGCGTGGCACCTGCGGCCGGCGCTGCACCTGCCGCCAGGGCGGCGCACACCACCACGGTCACCGCGCCGCTGGTTTCGGCCAGCATGTCGCGCAACCTGGGCGCCACCGCCTCGGCAATGGCCTCGGGCTCGCAGCCCTGGGCGGTCACCGAGCGGTTGGCCGGGTGGAGGGCCTCCAGGGCGCGCACCCAGGCGCGGCTGTCCGGCCCCAGGCCGACGATGAACATCGCCGGTGTCGGGGCGCTGGTCAGCGGTACGGCCGGGCGGGGCACCGTGGGGGCCTCGGGCGCTGGTGGCGCTTCATCCAAGGGCGCGTCCAACAGGGCGTCCAAAGGCGTGTCGACCAGCTCGTACCAGTGCGGTTGCAGCTCGTCGAGCAGTGGCGGGCGCGGCGTGATGGGGCGAAACTGCACCCGCGCCAGCTCCATCACGCAGCGGCCGTCGGGCGCGCTCAGCGTGATGTGGGCCACCAGCTCGGCCTCGTCAGGCCGGGGGGCCAGGCGCGTCACGCGCACGTGCAACTGATCGGGCAGGGGGCCGAACTGGCGCACCGCCTGCACTGCGGCCGGCACCAGGGGGCCGCTGGCGGTGCCACCTTCTGCCCCCACCGAGGGGCCGGCAGCGCTGGCCCAGGCGGCCATGCACTGCAGGGCGCAGTCGAGCACGGCGGGGTGGGCCTGGTGGCGCGACTGGCTCTGCCGGCCGTCCACCCGGGCCTCCACGCAGTCACCCGTCACCGTGGCCTGTTGGATGCGCTGGAACTGCGGGCCGTAGCTCAGCCCTGCGGCCCGCAGTTGTTCATACAGCCGGGGGCCCTCGACATGGCGAGCCTTGTCACCCGCCCGGGCGCCCAGCGCTGGCGCCCGGGCAGCCGGCGGGTTGACCCGGGCGTTCACGATGCGGCCGCGGGCGTGCACCACCCAGTCGCCATCGTCGGCCAGGCGGCTGCGCACGGTGAAGCGGCGGGTGTCTTCATCGACCGACAGGCGCAGCACCGGGGCCTCGTGCTCGCCCACGATCAGTGGCGACACAAACTCCACGTCTTCCAGGGCCGGGTGCTCTTGCCCCGTGATGGCCACCGCCGCGGCCAGCGCGGCGTCCAGGTAGGCGGCGCCGGGCAGCAGCACCAGGCCGGCCACCACGTGCTCGCGCAGCCAGGGCAGGGCGCCCACGCTGATGTCGCACTCCCACTCGGGCTGGCTGGCCCGGGTGCGCAGGCCCGGCAGCACCGGCGCGCCATCGTCGCCCAGGCGGTCGCGTCGCAGGTCGGGCACCTCGGTCCACAAAGGCACGCGCTGAAACCGGTGCACCGGCAGATCGCGCTGGGGTACCGGGCCCAGCAGCCCGCCGGGCGGTTGCCTGTCGTTCAACAGGCCCAGGGCATACAGCTCGGCCAGGGTGGCGCGCAGGCTGGCGTCGTCAGGCTGATGGCGCGCCAGGGTGGGCACGCTGGCGCCGGGCTCGCCGCGCCGGCTCAGAATCTCGCGGATGTTGCCCGACAGCACCGCATGCGGCCCCAGCTCCAGGAAGGCGCGGTGGCCGTCGCCCACCAGGCTGTCGATGGCGGCGGCAAAGCGCACGGGCTGGCGCACGTTGGCAGCCCAGTAGGGGGCATTCCACAGGCCGGGGTCTGCCTCAGAGCCCTCGGCCTGACTGCCCACCCGCCGCCCCGTCACGGTGGAGTACAGCGGCAGGCGCGGCACCTGCGGCGCCAGGCTGGCCAGGGCGTCCTGCAGGGCCGGCAGAATCGGGTCCATCAGGTGGCTGTGGTAGGGCACCTCGACCTGCAGCAGGCGGTTGAACACGCCCGCTTGCGCCCACTCGGCGGCCAGCGCCTGCAGCGGCGCCGTGGCACCGGCCAGGGTGACGCCGGTGGGGCTGTTGACGGCGGCGATCTCCACCCCCTGCAGGTGGGTGATGCGGGCCTGCACGGCCGCCTCGGGCAGGCCCACGGCCAGCATGCTGCCCGTGCCTGCCTGCTGCGCCTGCAGGCGCGCCCGGTGGACCGACACGGTGACCGCCTCACGCAGGCTGAGCATGCCCGACAGATAGGCCGCACTCACCTCGCCCACGCTGTGGCCCACCAGGGCCGCTGGCCGGATGCCCAGCGCGGCCAGCTCGGCCGCCAGGCCCACCTGCACCAGAAAGTTGCCGGTCTGCGCCACCCGGGTGCTGCCCACCCTGGACTGGGCCTCGTCGCGCAGCAACTCGTCGATCAGTGACCAGCCCGCCAGCGGGCGGAAGATCGCGTCGATCTCGCGCGCCACCTGGGCAAACGGGCCGTCTGCAGTCAACAGGCCGCGCGCCATGCCCCACCACTGCGGGCCCATGCCACTGAGCACAAACACCAGCCCGGGCGGCCCGTCCTGCTGCGGCAGCACGCGCACCGGGGCCTTGCCGCCACCCTGGCCCAGCTCGCGCAGGCGGCCCAGCAGCTCGTCTCGGTCGGCATAGGGCACGGCAAAGCGGCAGGGGTGGTGCAGGCGGCGCGTCCACAGCGCGTCCACCCAGGCATCCACCTCGTCGGTGCTGCTCAGGGCCGCCACGGCTTCGGCCAGCGCCTGGGCATAGGCCCGGGCTCCGGCCTCGTTGCGGCCTGACACGGGGCAGATGCGGGCCAGGGGCGAGCGGGCATGGCGCATGGGCGCGGCAGGGGCCTCGGCGCCGGGGGCGGCAACCAGCACCGCATGGGCGTTGGTGCCGCCATAGCCAAAGCCGTTCACCGACGCAGCGGGCTGCGCGTAGCCGGCCGGAAAGGGTTCGGCCGCGCGCGGCACCTGCAGCCGGTAGTCGTCAAACGGAATGGCCGGGTTCAGCTCGTTCAGCCCCGCCTGCGGTGGCACCGTGCGGTGGTACAGGGTGAGCGCGGCCTTGATCACGCTGGCCACGCCCGCCGCCGCCTCGGTGTGCCCGATGGACGACTTGATCGAGCCCACCCGCAGCGGCACCTGCCGACCTGCCACCGCCCCCAGCATGCGACCGATGGCCGCCATCTCGATCGGGTCGCCCACCGAGGTGCCGGTGCCATGCGCCTCGACATAGCCGATCTCGGCCGGCGCCAGGCCGGCCCGCGCCGTGACCTGCCCGATCAGCTCGGCCTGGGCCTGTTCGCTGGGCACCGTGATGCCCGGCGTGCGCCCGTCCTGGTTGCAGCCGGTGGCCCGCACCACGGCATAGATGCGGTCGCCATCGGCCTGGGCCGCCTGCAGTGGGCGCAGCACCAGCATGGCCGCGCCTTCGCCGCGGGCATAGCCGTCGGCGGCCTTGTCAAAGGTCTTGCAGCGCCCGTCTGGCGCCAGAAAGTGGCCCTTGCACATCGAGATGAAGGTTTCGGGCCGCAGCATGGCGTTGACGCCACCCACCAGGGCCATCTCGATCTCTTGCCGCTGCAGGGCCGCCACGGCCTGGTGCAGCGCCACCAGCGACGACGAGCAGGCCGTGTCGAGTGTCATGCTGGGCCCGCGCAGGTCAAAGGCAAACGAGATGCGGTTGGACAGCATGGTGTAGCTGCTGCTGGTGGGCGTGTGCATCGAGATGGCGCGGCGGGCCGCCTCGTTGTGGCGCGCCGCCATGTTGTCGGCCGTGAAGCCGCCCACATACACCCCCACCGCCCGGCCGCCCACCCGGCTGGCGTGGCCGGCGTCGTCCAGCGCCTCTTGGGTCACCTCCAGCAGCAGGCGTTGCTGCGGGTCCATGATGGCCGCCTCACGTGGGGAGATGCCGAAGAACTCGGGGTCGAACTCTTCGAGCGAGGCCTGCAGAAAGCCGCCACGCCTTGTGTACAGGCGCCCGGGCACCTCGGGGTCGGGGTCGTAGAAGCGCTCCAGGCTCCAGCGATCCGGCGGGATATCGACCATGCCGTCGCCCTGGCTGAGCAGCAGGTGCCACAGGTCTGCAGGGCTGCGCACGCCACCCGGCAGGTGGCAGCCGATTCCGACTATCGCGATATCACGCATGAATACTTCCTTGGTGTGATGACAAAAGAAAGCCATGCCCGGCTGCGTGGGCAGCAGGCTTGGGGCTGGGAAAGGCTTGGGAGGAGGGGCGGTGCTGAACAGAAGCCTGAGCAGGAGTTGGGGCAGGTGCTCGGGCAGGTGCTCGGGCAGAGTCTCAGGCAGACGCTGGGGGGCAGCCCGTCGGCGCATCGGCGGCCCTGCCGCCAGCGCGGCCGTGGCTGGCGAGGCGGGCCCGCAGTGCCGCGTGGCCTGGCCACAAGCTGGTGCGATGGGGGCGGGGTTGCGCTTGAGAATTGATGGCCGTCAATGATTTGTCTTCATTGGCAGTCATCTTGGTGTCAATGGATGTCATTTGTGCACTTTATAGCCTGCCTCTGGGGCGCGGGGGCTCGCGCTGCGCCAGTCATCGTCCCAGCCGGGCCGGCCAACTGAAGGGCCTGCGCCGAGGCCCAGGTTTTGCCGCCCGGGGGTGGGCGACCTGCCGCTGGCCGGGGCGGCATGCACACCCCG